>WOR8_10009232_pt1 | contig 12200 bp, 10 predicted proteins | sample DeeMarSeWOR38_10_FD_19890 | JGI IMG/M metagenome (IMG submission 19890) | reverse complement strand
AGTTGCAGGCTCCTAACTGCCAGAAGCAAGAAGCAAGAAGCAAGAAGCGAGCAGCCAGCAGCTATAGAAATATGGATAAAGTCTGAAATTGGCTTAAGTGACACTGAATTACGACCCCTCGTTTAACTGCTCTAATGCCTTGCGGGCCGCATCCTGTTCGGCCGTTTTTTTATTTTTGCCGGTGCCCTGCGCTTCAATCCCAAAAACCGTTACGGACACCCAAAAGGTTTTATCGTGATCCGGTCCCTTTTCGTCAACAATGTTGTATTTCGGTATGGCGCCATGTTGCTCCTGTACCCATTCCTGCAAACGGCTTTTGTAGTCATAACTGTCGCTGGCCGAATGCACCTGATCGAGAATGGGCACAAAATTTTTTTCGATAATGCTAAACGTCACTTTAAATCCGCTGTCCAGATAAAGAGCGGCTATTAACGCTTCATAGGCTCCGGCTAAAATGGAATTTTTTTCCATCCCATTGGTTTGGATTTCACCTTTGCCCAATTTGAGATGAGATCCCAGGTTTATGGTGCGTGCCATAGCGGCCAGCTGGGTCTCATTGACCAAATTGGCCCGGGTTCTCGAAAGGTCGCCTTCTTTCAAATGCGGATAGCGTTCCATCAAAATGTGGCCAACGATAAGGTTTAACACTGCGTCGCCGAGAAACTCGAAACGCTCGTTGTCCCGCATATCTGACTCCGGCTGCTCATTGACATATGAGCTGTGTCTTAAGGCTTCGGCCAGCAACTCTTTTAATTGAAATTGATAGCCAAGCTTTTCTTCGATCTCGAGCGAATTATCGGTATCCATTTTATCCAGCACCTATGATTGAGCACCTATTAACGTCTCATAAACCTTCAGGGGGACAAACAAATTTCCTTCTCCGGATCCCATTTGAATTTCAGGCGTCAGGGCTCCGTGAAAATCTGTTCCGCCGGTCATCAGAAGATCATACCGTTTTGATAGTTGGGCCAGCTGTTTTGTCTGTTCTTTGGTGTGCTGCGGATAATATACTTCAATAGCACGCATTCCCATGTCAACTAAATTTCGAATAAGCGCTCCCATCTGGCGTTCGTCTGCAATCGCCAGAAGACCCGGATGCGCTAATGCCGCGATGCCCCCGGCACTGCGAATCATGTCGATGGCATCCTCGCACCCGATGCGCTCCTTGCCGACATACGCGGGCTTTGTAGTTCCTAAAAGCTTTTCGAAGGCTTCACCAATAGACGACACATAGCCCTTTTTCATCAAAGCACAGGCGATGTGAGGTCTGCCGATCTGGCCTTTACCCCCTATCTTCTCGACGTCTTCTATTGAGAGCCGGAAACCCAGTTCATTCAGTCGCCGGACAATTTTAGGATTACGGTTTTTTCTGGCTTCCTGGAGTTTCTTGAGGGTTTGATTTAAGACCGGATCGTCAAGGTGGATGCCATACCCCAGAATATGAAAACTGCCGGAGCCTGGAAAAAACGGAGGGTGGGCGGCACTGATTTCAACACCGGTTAAAAATTGTAGAGAGGGGGGTATACCGAGCCGCAAAGCCTCCTTGGATCCGTCGATTGAATCGTGGTCCGTGATGGCAATTGCGGCAAGATTCAGCTTCTGGGCGTGGTCGAGAATTGATGCTGGTGTCAGGGAGCCATCTGAGGCAGTTGAGTGTATATGAAGATCGATCCCCAGATCATCGTTATAATCCAAGAGCCTTTTCTAACGCCTCCTCTTTGGATTTACAGTCAATACACTGAGTCGTAACCGGTCGAGCCTTTAGCCGTTTCAACGAGATTTCTTCGCCGCAGGATTCGCAAATACCGTAAGTATCATTTTCCAAGCGGCCGATGGCCTCTTTGATTTTCTTGATTAATTTATGTTCTCTATCTCGTATTCGCAGCATGAAATTGCGATCAGCTTCAAGTGCGGCACGATCGGTGGGGTCCGGAAAATTTTCTTTTGGTACAGTCATACCGGATACGGTATCTCCAGCTTGGTCCAAAAGCTCTTCCAGCCAATCTGTGAGCAATTTTTTAAAATAGTCTTTGTCTTTCTTTTTCATAATGTAACCCCTAGTCTTTCCCGTGCATATAATGACTTTCAAAAATTGCTTTCATTAGCACAACTCATTTTGCCTGTAAAGTATTAATTGTGTTTTTCAGATATTTAGCGATTATATCATCTCTGCTCCCAGGCGACAACATATGATTCATATCCATGATAAAGATGATATCGGTCTTATAGCTCAATAACTTTAGCTATTTTAGCTACTTATGTCATATTTTCAGCTGATTTGAAGTACGTCTGGCAGCCGTAAGCCGCCACCGCGATTGCTGAAAAATAGCTTTTACATACAATCGGCCATGCAAGCCAACCGTAAAACCCCTGCATCGGTCGCAACCAGACGGCAGCCTCAAAAGACCAGGGGGCTTAATGACCCGCTAGTGAAATATTTCTGTTGTATATCAATATCTTGTGCGTTCTGAAGGGCACTACCGGATTATGCGGTCTCCTTGAAAAACGTATCAAGCTGCTTCATATTACTGACATTGAATATTTTTGCCGGATAATCCGTTGGTAAAGTTTTTTTTAGCAAGCCGACCAGGACCCTTCCGGGACCGACCTCCACAAAAGTATCAACCTCCTGAGCGATCAGCTGGCGCATGGCATCGTACCATTTTACCGGGCTGCACAGTTGCCGCTGCATACACGCTTTGATATCGTCTGCTTCCGAAGCAACATCGCCGGTCACATTTAACACCACCGCCTTTTCAGGGGCGCTAAAATTAATTTCTGCGAGAACAGCGTTGAACTCGTCTTCGGCACCTTTTATCAGCGCACTGTGCCAGGCACCGCTAACTTTCAGCGGTATGGCTTTGGCGCCTTTCTGGGCTGCAAGCGCTGCGACCTTTTCAACGGGTTTCGGTGAGCCGGTGATGACAATCTGCAGCTCGCTGTTGTGGTTGGCCACGGACACGATGCCTTGCGGCTGAACTTCAGCAACCAGATGATCGACTTCAGCGATGGGAAGCCCCACAAGGGCATACATCACGCCCTTGTTTTTCGTGGATTCCCGATGCATCAGAGTGCCCCGTTTATAAACCAGTTTTAGCGTGTCTTCAGCGGAGACAACGCCGGCGGCATTTAAAGCACTGTATTCTCCCAGACTGTGGCCGGCGCAAAAATCATAAGCGACCCCTTCTTTTTGTAAAACCGCCAGGCACGCCAGATTCACTGTTGTCACCGCCGGCTGCAGATTGACCGTTTGGGTCAATGTTTCCATGGGACCTTTAAAACAGAGGTTCGTGAGATTCATTTTGACCGTTTCTTCGGCCATGTCGAAAATTTCACGCACGAAATCGTATTCTTGATAAAATTCCGCCCCCATGCCCACGCTCTGAGAACCCTGTCCGGGAAATAGGTATGCTGTTTTGCTCAAAACAAATCCTCCGAATTTGTTGTCCGTCGTTTGTGGTCCGTTGTCCGTTGTATGCAACCAATTCAAGCTGCAAGAGAAAGTTTGCATCCCCTATAGAAAGGTTTATGAATTTCCAACGGACGACCGACTACTGACAACAGACGCTTTTTATTCGTCTAAATTAAACAGTTTTCGGACCGAATCAATGTATACGGATTTATCCTCCCGCATGCCGTTGCGTTTTAAAAACTGGGTGGGATCATGTAAAATTTTATTGATCAGCGAATCCGCCATTTTCCGGATAGCCTCGGCCTCTTGTTGTGAGAGGCTGCTCGCCTGCAGGGTTTTTTTAAGTTCGGCTTCGGCAATTTCGGTCATTTTTTGTCGCAAAGCGATGATGGTCGGAACCACATCGAGGCTTTCATACCACTCCCGAAACCGAATGACGGCCTCGTCAACCATGCGTTCGCCTTTGATAGCCTCTTTCTGGCGATCTTCGATGTTTTCATCGATAATGCCTTTTAAGTCATCGATGTCATAGACATAGCAGTTCGATAGGCGGTTGATATCCGGATCGATGTCCCGGGGTACGGCGATGTCGATAAAAAACAGGGGTCGATTTTTTCTCTTGCGAATCACGCCTTTAACCTGATCGGGTCGAATCACAAAATCAGAAGATGCGGTCGAGCTGATTATAATATCAACTGTTTTTAAACTTTCGGGGATTTCTTCGAATCGAATGGCCTGACCGTTGAACTGCTTGGCGAGTTCAACGCCGTTTTCAAATGTCCGATTGGCAACCCAGACCTGGTCGACCTTTCCGCGGATGAGGTGTTCAACCGCCAATTCAGCCATTTCTCCAGCGCCGATGAGCAACACTTCTTTACCTTCCAACACATCAAAGATTTTTCGGGCCAGTTCAACGGCGGCATAGCTGATGGAAACCGCGCGATCACCGATGCCGGTTTCGGAGCGAATCTTTTTGGCAACAAAAAAGGTGCGGTGCAGCAGGCGATTTAAAATGACACCGGAGGTTTTTTCCTCTATCGCGGTTCGGTAGGCTGCTTTTATCTGCCCCAGAATCTGAGGCTCGCCCACAACCATTGAATCCAGGCTGGCGGCGACGCGAAACACGTGTCGCACCGCTTCATTGCCTTCATGGACATAGAGGGCACCTTCAAATTGCTCCAGCGGGATTTTATTGAATTCAGCGATAAATTGTTTGGTCTCCGCCACCGCGCGGGCGCAATCGTCTGTAACCACCAATACTTCCACCCGGTTACAGGTTGAATAAAGCAATGCCTCCTTGATGAACGTTTTTCGCATCAGCGAATGCAGGGCCGATTTCGAATGTTCCTCTGTAAAGGCGATACACTCCCGCAGCTCAATCGGAGCGGTGTTATGATTTATGCCCAGTAATACGATATCCAGCATAGCTTGAACAATTTATGGTTTTAATCACTTTTGGTTTTCACCACGAAGAACACGAAGATCACGAAGGGTGTTAGGTTTTTTTTATCTTTTTCTTTGTGTTCTTCGTGCACTTCGTGGTTTAAATTCGCACTGTTCTCACCACAAGGGCACAAAGTTCTAAAGTATGTTTAAAATGCTTTACAACGGGCTCAACGGGCCTAACCGGCCAACCTAAAATTTGGTAAACTCCTCGTGATGGCCTTCCATAAAAAGATTGACGCCTAAAAAGGTAAATATCAGGACCACAAATCCGATGATGGCCATAATGGCCGAGCGTCGCCCGCGCCACCCGACAGTCAGCCGTCCATGCAGCAAAACAGCATAAAACAGCCAGGTGACACCGGCCCAGACCTCTTTGGGATCCCAGCTCCAGAAACGGCCCCAGACCGCTTTGGCATAAACAAAGCCGGTGATCAGTCCCAGGGTGAGCATGGCAAAGCCCACCGCGATACAAACGTATCCGATGTTATCCAGCATTTCTAAGGACGGTAACCGTTTAAAAAAGAATCGATGTTTCTTCGTTTTAATTTCATTTTCTTGAAGCAGATATAAAATCCCCAGCCCGCAGGCGAGGGCAAACGCCGCTTCACCGATGAAGATGACGATCACATGACTGATTAGCCAAAAGCTTTTGAAAATGTTGGTTACCGCCGCCGGCTCGTTGGGAAGACGTGATACGGCAATCATCATTACGGTCAGGATGGGTGCTGCAAATATCCCCAAAATTTTTAAATTAAATTTAATGGTTATGCCCAAAAATACGCCGGCGATCGCCCAGCCCGCAAAAGATAGCGTTTCGTGCATATTGCTGACCGGCAGGTGTCCGCTCTGAATAAAGGCATAAACGATGGTCAGGGTGTGAAATAAGAACCCAATCAACAGCAGAAAAAATCCGGCGCGTTGCAGATAGTCTTTTTGAATAAATAGATATGCTAAATATCCAACCGAACTTAGCAGGTACAGTAAAACGCAAACGAGGATAATCGATTCCATTCAAACTCCGATTCAGGTTGGCCTGTTGAGCCTGTTGAGCCCGTTTAGCCCGTTGAAACAGGAAAAAATCTGCCTTTTTTAACCGGCCAACCGGCTCAACGGGCATAACCTATAAGCGATAGCTTATAATAGGTTTTCGATTTTAAAACCTTCACCCAAAACGTCCAGCAACAGGGCATTGATTTCTTTGATGTTGTTTGCTTTGATCAGTCCGATGAGATCCCTATCGATTAGTTGATTGAAAAGGTCTTTATGCGCCTCGGGCTCGTGGGCCTGACTTAACAGTTTCTCGCGAATGGCACCCATTAATCGCAGAAAATCGGCGTACTCATCGCCAAACTGTTTCTCCAGGTCGAGTCGCAGCCTTTTGGCCAGGGCCGGGCTGTTGCCTGAGGTGGAAATTGTTATCACCAGATCTCCGCGACGGACGATGGCCGGAAGGATAAAATTACAAACCTCGGGTCGATCGGCAATATTACACAAGGTGTTATGCTGCTCAGCATCGTTGCTGATTTGCCGATTTAAGCGTTCATCATCTGTGGCCCCGATGACCAGAAACATCTTGTCTACATCATCGTTGCGGTAAGGGCGTTGCTTTAATTGGATCGCTCCTTGTGCGGCCAATTCTTGCAGCTGTGGCGTTGGATCGGGGCTGACAACCGTCACCCGGGCACCACAATCCAGCAGGGTGTTCACTTTGCGGGTGCCTACGGCACCCCCACCGACAACTAAACACCGGCGGTTTTTGATATCCAGGTTTATCGGGTAGTATCGCATGCGCTCAGTTATTTGTTATTCGTTATCAGTTATTTGTCTTCAAGGATCGTCACCAATAACCAATAACTAATAACCATTAACTTTTAATTTCCAACTCCATCAGGTCCTCGGCCAGAATCAACTGGCCATCGTAGCTCTTGCGGCATTCGGCCGCGATGTCTGCTTTTTCACATTCCGGATAAAAATGGGTTAAGACCAGGTTGCCAACGCCGGCCTTGGTTGCCAGCTCTCCGGCCAGCGATGGGGTTAGGTGACCGGGGGCCCGCAATTTATCCGGAAGGGCGCATTCACAAATTAACAAATCCGCATCTTTTGCAAGATCGATGATGGACTCACAGTAGTCCGTATCTCCGGTGTAAACCACGGAATATCCATCAGTGCTGGCAATGCGGAAAGCAATGCTTTCTTCGTTATGCTTTACCGGAGCGGTGTAAACCGAAAATTCCTCAAATGTTATTGCATCGGCATTTTTGTTGTCGAATTCGATGATCTCCAGCAGACCGGGAGCCAGTTCAATCCACTGGCCGTAGACGTTTTGCAATCCCTCATAAAAATTCAGCAAACCACGGCCGCCGCCAACCGTCAGGGGACTTTTCCGTCGACTGCCGTCCGGGTATTTGGTGGCAAAAAGCAGCGGAACAAATTCACCTGAGTGGTCGGGATGAAAATGGCTGTAAAAGACATGGGACAAATCGAAGATAGTGGTGTTGGCTTCCAGCAGCCGCCGCATGGTGCCCGGGCCGCTATCAAATAACAGCTTTGAGGCCCCGACCTGCATCAGAACCGAACAGGAACTGCGCGCCAACGACGGCACACAGGTCCCCGATCCCAGTATCGTTACTTTTATTCCTGACTGGACAGATGACATCTTTAACGGGCCTCTTCTTTATCTGTTGTTCGTGAATTTCTATTCGCAGTTATTTGTTATTGGTTATTAGTTATTAGGTTTGAGCCTCTGCATTTCAAGACTACTCAAATAACCAATAACCAATAACGAATAACAGCCCCTGGCTATTTGGGTTCGGCGCGGCGGGCCGTCCTCCCAATAATCCAGGACAGCAGCTTTTTATCATCCCGCACATCCACGCGGTCTTTCAGTTCACTAAGCGCAATTTCCGCGCGGGCCATGTTTTTATGCCCTCCGGCATTACCCAGCATGCCAAACCCCTCCTTGGCGACCTTGCCGGCATTTTTTCGAATACCGTCGTTGCGAAAGATGATGGTCAACTTTTTATCGCAGATCCCGGAAACGATACTCCAGGTGACGGTATTAATGCGCATAAAAAAGTCGGCAATCAGCACACAAATATCCGGATTGACCACCGGGCCTAAGTGGACATAGACTTTGCCTTTTCGTCGCCGCATGTCTTGCAGGGCTATTTTAAAGTACTTTAAAAGGTCAAAACGCAGGTCAGCCTGCTCGATTTTGCGGGCCAGATGGATATTGGCGTAGCGGAATAAATATTGAAAAGCACGCACATCCTCAATTTGGGTTTTGCCTTTGAAATCATTGGTGTCGGTTTTGATACCGTGATACAAACCGGTCGCCAGTTTGGCTGATGGTACGATTTTAGCTGAGCGCAGATATTCGGTTAAAATGGTGGAAGTGGCGCCGTAATGGGGTCGGATATCCACAAACGGAGCTTTAAAACCGGCATCCGGGTGGTGGTCAATAATGACATCCACTTCCAGATTCGCCATAATTTCATTATGATCCGGCTGAGAGTCTACGATGATTATTCGGCTGTACTGATCCACCTTGATATCATCAAAGGGGATCAGATTCACGCCCAACAGCCTTATCATGGCCAGATTATCCGGTCGATTGATGATGTTGATATTGGAAATGGTGACATTGGACACTTTGCGCCATAGCAGGCGTCGTACCGCCATGGCGCTGGCGATGGCATCCGGATCGGCATTAATCACGATCAGCACCTGATGGCTGCCGGCAAACAGATCATAAAAGCGTCGCAATTTTTCGGGTAGAGAGCGGCTCATAAGAAATTGATATCCTGTAACAAACGTATGGATATTACGACGGGTAACCTTAGATTACAATAGGATTTTCAAAATTAAGCACCCAAAAGAAAAGCCCGGCTCCCAGAGAGCCGGGCTGTTTTCATTTAAAATTAACCGTTAATTCGTCTTGAAAACGATATTATCACCATCGGTTTCAGCCCTGATTCGGGCGCCTTCCGGAATCTTTCCTTCAAGGATTTCCAAAGACAATGGGTTTTCAATATACTGCTGGATCACGCGCTTCAGGGGTCGGGCCCCAAAGATCGGATCGTAACCTTTTTGGGCGATGAGCTCTTTTGTACCATTGGTTAAGATAAGCTCGATATTTCTGTCAGCAAGACGGCGGCCCAGCCGGTTCATTTGAATATCGACAATTTTGAGGATGTCGTCGGTCGTCAGGTTCTGGAAGATAATAATCTCGTCGATGCGATTTAAAAATTCCGGCCGAAAACTGGACCGCAGGGCTTCGGTTACCCGCTTTTCCATTTCCTTCCGATCGGATGTGGCCAGTTCCTGAACATACTGGCTGCCCACATTGGACGTCATGATGACAATCGTATTTTTGAAATCAACCGTGCGGCCGTGGCCGTCGGTCATCCGCCCATCATCTAGTATTTGTAACATGATATTAAAGACTTCCGGATGCGCTTTTTCGATTTCATCAAACAACACCACCGAATAGGGTCGACGACGGACGGCTTCGGTCAGGTATCCACCTTCTTCATAGCCCACATAGCCGGGAGGTGCGCCGATCAAGCGGGCAACGGAATGCTTTTCCATGTACTCGGACATGTCAATGCGAACAATGGCCTGTTCACTGTCAAATATAAATTCTGCCAGCGCCTTGGCCAATTCAGTTTTGCCAACACCGGTGGGTCCCATGAAAATAAAGGATCCGATCGGTCGGTTGGGATCCTGCAGCCCGGAGCGGGCACGCCTTACGGCATTGGATACCGCTGCCACCGCTTCATCCTGGCCGATTACCCGCCGGTGAAGCCGCTGCTCCATATGCACCAGCTTGTCGCGTTCACCTTCCAGCATTTTGCTGACCGGTATTCCGGTCCAGCGGGAAACCACTTCAGCGACATCTTCGTCATCAACTTCTTCTTTGAGCATTTTGCTGGATTGCTGGAGCTCGGAAAGTTTTTGATTGGCTTCTTCCAGCTGCTTTTCAAGTTCCAGGGCTTTGCCGTACCTCAGCTCAGCGACTCTGGCCAGATTACCTTCTCTCTCAGCCAGTTGAGCCTCAGTACTTAACTGCTCCTGCGCCTCTTTAATTTTGCGAATCGTCTGGATCAAATCCTTTTCATTTTGCCAGTGGCCTTTCATTCGGGTGAGCTCGTCATTCATATCAGCCAGCTCGGATTCCAGCTTCTGCAATCGGTCTTTTGATGCCGGGTCCTTTTCCTTTTTTAAGGCCTGGCGTTCGATTTCAGCCTGGGTAATTTTACGCTGGACCTCATCGATTTCAGCCGGCATACTGTCGATTTCAATTCTGAGTTTGGAAGCGCATTCATCAATTAAATCAATGGCTTTATCCGGCAAGAAACGATCGGCAATATAGCGATTCGAAAGGGTGGCGGCCGCCACAATAGCCGAATCCTGGATACGAACACCGTGATGGACTTCGTATTTTTCTTTCAAGCCCCGCAAGATCGAAATGGTATCTTCCACCGAGGGTTCCTTGACGAGAACCGGCTGAAAGCGGCGCTCCAAAGCGGCATCTTTTTCAATGTATTTACGATATTCATTTAGCGTGGTGGCACCCACACACCGCAGCGTACCGCGGGCCAGCGCCGGTTTGAGCATGTTGGATGCGTCTACAGCACCTTCAGCGGCTCCGGCGCCCACAACCGTGTGTAACTCATCGATAAATAGAATAATTTCGCCTTCGGCGCCTTCCACTTCCTTTAAGACGGCTTTGAGGCGATCTTCGAATTCCCCGCGATATTTGGCGCCGGCGATCAGTGCGCCCATATCAAGGGCCACCAGCCGTCTATTTTTGAGGGTTTCGGAAACATCGCCTTCCACGATGCGCCGCGCCAGGCCTTCCACGATGGCGGTTTTGCCGACACCGGGTTCTCCGATCAAGACCGGGTTGTTTTTCGTTCGTCTGGATAATACCTGAACGATGCGCCGAATCTCTTCGTCCCGGCCGATCACCGGATCCAATTTGCCCAACCGGGCCAGGTCCGTCAGATCACGGCTGAATTTTTCAAGCGCCTGATATTTATCTTCCGGATTGGGATCGGTTATGCGTTGTTTTCCTCTTATTTCCTGCAAAACATGCAGGATCGAATCCCTAACGACACCGGCGCGTGCTAAAATTTTGGCTGCTTCGCCTGTTTTCTCTTCGGATATCACCAAAAGAATATGTTCGATGCTGACATATTCGTCCTTCATCTTGGTGGCTTCGGTAAATGCCTGTTCCAGAACGGCTTTGGTCCTGGGAGAAATATAGACATCTGCTGCCGCACTGCCGCTGATCTTGGGAAGTCTGTCAACGGCGGTTTTTGCTTCCTGGGCAATTTGATCTGGGGAGGCACCCAGTTTGCGCAGCATGGCAACGGCGATCCCATCGCTTTCAGCGAGCATAGCGGCCAGCAGATGTTCGGGTTCTATCTGCTGGTTATTGTGCTGTGACGCCAGCGATTGAGCGCTTTGTATAAGCTCCTGAGATTTTATAGTAAATTTATCGAAACGCATTTAATAATCATCCTCCTTTGAAGACGGATTGGATATTGACTTCAGAATTTACTTGAAAATAATCACATTACTATAAATGTCAACAAGCGGAAAGTAATGATTTTTCACCTTTACATTTCATGCTCATCGATAGGGCAGCCACTTAATCTCATTATACTTGAAATTGCAAAATATCCAACACTTTAAATTATTTTCTCAAGGCGCATGCCAGGCATGGAAAGGAGCTGCTGACCTCAGACTTTCATAAAGAGCGATGCCAACAGCCGTGGAAAGGTTCAATGATCGGATGTATCGCAAGATGGGAATGTGATAGGTGGCATCCGAATATGTGTTGATGATATTTGCCGGCAGTCCCCGTGTTTCAGACCCAAATATCAAAAATAAGCGCGGTGTTGACGGCAGGTCCCAGAACGGTTTGGCTCCGGTTTTCGAAAAGACGACCACCTCCTGCGGTCGCGGCGCCAGGGTCGAATGCAAACTGTCAAAATCGTCCCAAACATTGAGCTTTACGCGTTGCCAGTAATCCAATCCGGCCCGCTTGACCTCTTTGCTGTCCAGCGAAAACCCCAGCGGCTTGATCAAGTGCAGATAAGCCCCGGTAGCCACGCAGGTGCGGCCGATATTGCCGGTATTCCAATGGATTTCAGGGGATACCAGCACAACGTGGCGTTCTGGGGGAGTATTACTTTTACTTGGCAGGCGTTTAGTCACGTTCTTGCTTTCAATATGTGCAATACCACAGTTAAAATGGTTGCGTGTTGCGAGTTCCGAGTTGCGCGTTTAATACTGAAATATCCTTGTTACGGCTTGCAACTCATTAGTTTTG
>WOR8_10006395_pt1 | contig 12200 bp, 14 predicted proteins | sample DeeMarSeWOR38_10_FD_19890 | JGI IMG/M metagenome (IMG submission 19890) | reverse complement strand
CATGGCTGACCTTCGGCGAACAGATCGACGAGGACACGGCACGCGAGTGTATGCTGGCTGCGCACGAGGCCGGAGTCAACTATTTCGATAACGCGGACGTATACGCCCATGGCCAGGCCGAGATAGTGATGGGTCAGATCATGAAGGACTTCAAACGTTCGGACCTGGTCATTTCCAGCAAGGTCTTCTGGCCGATGGGCTCCGGTCCCAATGACCGGGGCCTGTCCCGCAAGCACATAATGGAATCAATACACAATTCACTCAAAAGACTGGGCACAGACTACCTGGATCTGTATTTCTGTCACCGCTACGACCCTGAGACTCCGCTGGAAGAGGTAGTTCGTGCTATGGATGACCTGGTGCACCAGGGCAAAATCCTCTACTGGGGTACAAGCGAATGGCGCGGCGGACAAATCGCCCACGCTGCAGGTCTGGCGAGACAGTGGGGCCTGTATTCTCCTAGCGTCGAACAACCCCAGTACCATATGTTCAAGCGAGATGTGGTTGAAACTGAGTTGGTGGAAGCAGCCCGCCAGCACGGCGTTGGCCTGGTCACGTGGAGTCCCTTGGCCAGCGGCGTGCTGACGGGCAAGTACAACGATGGCATCCCCGCCGGTAGCCGCCTGGACCACCACGAGTGGCTACGTCGAGGTCTGACCCCAGACAAGATCGAGAAGGTGCGCCAGTTGACCAAGGTAGCTAAGGAACTGGGAGCCAACACGGCCCAACTGGCGCTGGCCTGGCTGCTGCGCCTGCCGGAAGTGAGTAGTGTTATCACCGGTGCCAGCCGCGCCAACCAGGTACACGAGAACCTAAAAGCGGCAGAGTTGAAGGATTGTCTGACGCCAGACGTATTGGAGCGTATTGAGATCATACTGGATAATGATCCTAACCGGTCGACCTAAACGGATTATGCCCGCAGGCCCCTATGAGGGACAGGTCACTCTGGGGGAATGTGAAGAGGATGGTACCCATGAGGGCCGAATGCAGCTTACCGAAATCACTGTGACGGGGTGCTACTGCCAACATTTCTTGGCAGGTGCATACTGATACGCCCCAAGCGGGCCGGACTGGTCAAACCATGGGATAGGCCCTGTTCCTCAGGCATTTGCTTTTGTGCAGTCATTGTGCTAGGATATTGGTGTCTTCAATAATCAAATCAGCTCCCAAGTAGGCCTCATTGCTCATTTCTGTGCTTGAGGCCGATTTTTTTAATCCAAATTTAACCATTTGGACCTAAGATATTTCATATTGCGCACTTACAACGATTGGGAAAAGGGGAATGAGTTTTGGATAACAACATCACAAACTTAGAAGAAGCACTTGCAGCACAGCAATATATCGCCTCCGACGAGATAGCCACCGTGCTCTACCTAGCTGAGCGGCTGGGCAAGCCGATCCTGGCCGAGGGGCCGGCCGGCGTTGGTAAGACTGAATTGGGCAAGGCCTGGTCGGGTATCACCGGGCGGGAGATGATCCGGCTTCAGTGTTACGAGGGCCTGGACGAGACCAAGGCACTCTACGAGTGGGAATACGCCAAGCAGATGCTCTACACCCAACTCCTGCGCGACAAGCTCCAGCTTCTGCTGACCGACGCCAGAACGTTGGCTGAAGCCGCTGACCGGCTGGCCGCCGAAGAGGACGTCTTCTTCTCCGAACGATTTCTTCTGCCGCGCCCCCTCTTGCAAGCCATCATCGCCCAGGAGCCGGTAGTGCTCCTCATCGACGAGATTGATCGCAGCGACGTCGAGTTCGAAGCCTTCCTGCTGGAAGTGCTCAGCGATTTCCAGGTGAGCGTCCCTGAGCTGGGCACAGTACGCGCCCGTCACCAGCCGCTGGTGCTGCTAACCAGCAACAACACGCGGGAGCTATCCGAGGCGCTGAAGCGCCGCTGTCTTTACCTGTACATAGACTACCCAACGGTTGAAACGGAATTACAGATCGTACGGCTCAAGGTGCCTGAGCTGGGCCCGGAACTCGCACGCCAGGCGGTTGAGGTGGTTCACCGCCTGCGCCGCCTGGACCTCAGAAAAGATCCCAGCATCAGCGAGACCCTCGACTGGGCCCGGGCTCTGGTGGCGCTCAACGCCACAATGTTAGATCGGGACATCCTCGACAACACGTTGACGGTGCTACTCAAGAACGAGGCCGACGTGATGCGCGCTCGCCGGTCGCTGGGCCGCCACTCGGAAGACGGCTTAGGGAGCGCAGCAGGTGACCTGGATGTCACTCCATCCTACTGGCGTTATCGCTAGTACCCGATTATGCCTGCAGGTCCCTACCATGGGCAGGTCCCTGTAAGGGAATACGAAGAGGATCGTGCCCATGAGGGTCGAATTCAACTTATCAAGAACACTTTGATGGGGGCACTAAATACAATCAGATTAATCCTGTTGGACAAGATCAGCCTTGCGAAGGTTACAATGCGCATTCACTTCTGGGAAATCGGTCAAAATATGCATGCTTTGGCATAAAAGGCACGTTCAAAACCTTCGCAAGGCTTAATCTCATTCATCAGAACTTCTGTGTTTGTACTTGGGCTGCATAGGGAGATGTTCGATGGAACAGCGAATGGTTGACTTCATTAGTGGGCTGCGCGCGGCGGGAGTACGCGTCTCCATCGCCGAAAGCAGCGACGCCTTCCGCGCCGTGAAACAGGTGGGCGTGGGGAACCGCGATACCTTTCGGTCCGCACTGCGCACCACGCTGGTGAAAGAGGCCAGCGACTTACCCATGTTTGACCAACTTTTCAAGCTCTACTTTGCGAGCAGCGAACGGCCTCTCATCCGTCCCCAGGAACACCTTACCCCCGAGCAGCGCGCCATGCTGGCTGCCGCGCTGCGTGCGCTGCTGAGTCAAATGCAGCAGGATCAGATGCAGGGGGAGAAGCAACCTCGGGATGGTCGACAGTCACCAGGCCAGGACGGCCAATTGGGTCAACTCTTGCAGCTCCTACGCCACCTGCTGTCCGGGCAGGCTCTCAGTGATGAAATATTAGAGCAAGCGGGACAGCAGGCGCGCCTGCCGTTAGCCTCCCACCCAAGCCAGCAGCCATGGCTCACGCGCCGGATGCTACAGGCTATGGGCTGGGAGGAACTGGCAGAGGTGCTGGAGCAACTGTGGGAGGAATTAGCCCGGGCTGGCATGGGGCAGGAGGCCATTGAGGAGTTGCAGCGTATGATCCAGGCCAACCAAGAGGCGCTATCAGAACAGGTGGGCCAATACGCCGGCATGAGCATCGCCCGTCAGATGACCAAGCAACGTCCGCGCCGAAACGGCCCCGAATTGATGCAGCGCCCCTTCCGCGACCTGAGCCAAGCCGAGGCTGATGAACTACGCACCCAGGTGCGCCGGCTGGCGGCCCGCCTGCGCAGCCGGGCCGCTCTGCGTCAGAAGCGGACTAACTCCGGTTTCCTGGATGCAAAACGTACCATCCGCGCAAACCAACGCTACGGTGGTGTGCCCCTCGATCTACGTTACAAGCACCGCCATCTGAAGCCCAAGCTGGCCCTGATTTGCGACGTTTCGACCTCGGTACGGCATTGTGCTGAGTTTATGCTGCGACTGATCTATGAACTACAGGATCAGGTAGCAAAGGCACGCAGCTTTGCCTTCATTAGCGACATCGAGGAAATCAGCCAGGACTTCGCCGACAACCAGCCTGAGGTCGCCGTGGATCAGGTGCTAGCTCGCATGCCCGCTGGCTTCTACAACACCAACCTGGGGTACAGCCTAGACACCTTCTGCCACGACTATCTGGACGCAGTGGATCGACGCACCACAGTCATACTTTTGGGCGACGGACGCAACAATTTCAACGATCCTCGCCTGGACCTGCTCCAGAGTATCAAACGCCGGGCGCGGCGCATCATCTGGCTGAATCCTGAGTCTGCACCGCTGTGGGGCACCGGCGACAGCGACGCGCTCGAGTACCTTCCCTTGTGCGACGCCATCTACGAGGTGGGCAATCTAGCCCAACTCACCGAGGCGGTGGATCGCCTGCTGACCAGTCGCTAAATGGGGGTAGTACGGGCGGTCTGAACAACCGCCTGGAGATTCTCATCAGACGCCTCAGGAGGGATCACACAGGCCGGGGCCAAGAGCAGCCCTCTGCCGCCGGTCTGCTTTTGCGCGTCACGCGCCTGATCAGCGATCTCCTCCGGCGATCCGGTTGCCAGCAGATGCGGGTCGAGGCCGGCCATAAGACCCTTCTTAGTTTGTGTCATTGCTTCACGCAGCGAGGGACTGGTGTCTCGATCGTGCCAGCTAATCGCCGTCACGGGATAGTTATTGACCAATTCAAAGAATACGTCCTCCCCATGGAGATGGAGCACGACCAGGTCTGTCTGGGCGGTCAGATACTCAAGTACAATGAGATCGTAGCGTTCCCCAAAATCTCGATATTCCTCCGCAGAGAGCAAGCTGGGGCGAGCCAGTTGGGTGGCAAAAAAGATGCCATCGGCGCCAGCAGCCAGCGCGGCCGCTCCGAAGCGAGCGGTTGTCTCGGCAACCGTAGCCAGTCCGAAGTGCAAATCGTCGGGATGGTCACGGAGGTGCTGCTGCACCACGTCACCAGCCAGTTTGTGGGCCAGGGTGAGCGGGCTAAAGAGAGTCATCAAAACAGGGGCATCGCTTTGGCCAAGTTCGTCGTGAATGGCAGCCAGCGCCTGTAATTCACGTCCCAATGCGCCTTGCGCCACCGACAGTGCAGCCAATTCACGCCAGCCTTCGGGATCTCCAATGACGGGCCGCTTAAGCCGTGGCGGGGTCTCATCATCGTTGGCATAGCGGATAGAAGCCCCCCAATCCTCAATGGCATACAGGCCACTGGGCGTGACTTTGATCAGGTCCAAGTCATAACGGCGATAGAACTCGAGGGTCGCTTGAGCCAGCTCTTCTGGTACCTGATCCTGCTTATGGAAATGTCGCCACATGCTGATCGGCAGGCGGTCCACCGAGCCGCCGTGTAAAGCGGCATAGACACGCTCGCGCTTATTCACTGATACCTTCCTTCCAGGCTCCCTCAGCACGGTAACGCGAAGATTGCCGGGCTGCCTGCTATCGGCCCGCACCTCTTCGGAGAACATCCTGAACAGGTGCATCCCAAATTCTTGGACGCACAGCGCCGCAGGCCGGAGGGTGTCCCCCTAATTTTCCCCCGGCCTTCCCAAGATCTGGGGCAGGCCCTCCGCGAACCTACTCTACTCCCACCGAAAGACGCGCGCCTCACTCTCCGGGCTCAACTGAGTTACCGAACCATCCGGGTTATCACGCTCCACAAAAACATACCACTCATACGCCAGGGCGGGCCCGTCAGCCTGGTAGTAAAGGCGCTCGGGCACCCGCCATTCAGGAACCTGTACCCGGTCTCCTTCGTAAACCAGCTCACCTTGCTGGCGGAAAATCAACCGCACAGCGTACCACTCGTTATCGGCCAAAGAGCCGACGGGTTCCCATTCGAGAATGTTGATCACGCCAGGCACCGTGGAGCCGTCCTCCGGCCAAAGCAAGACAGGAGCCGGATATGTGAAGCCAGGTGTTTCCGTAGGCGTTGGCTCTGGTGGCGCCCCTCCCTCTGGTGTATCGGTTGGAACCCGTGTGGCAGTGGGCGATGGCTCGGGCGTCGGCGTGGCAGTGACGACGACAACAACCGGTGTGGACGTGGGTGCCTGCGTGCTGGTCGGAGCAGGCGATGGCGTAGGTGTGACGCTGGGAGTCGGCGTTGGGGTTCCCGTAGGAGTGGCAGTCGGCGCAGGCGTGGCCGTAGATGTGGCAGGGAGCGCAGTTTGGGTCGGGACCTTCGTTTCGGTTGGCGTAGCACCTGCCAGAAGACCTGTCGCCCCAGAACCCAGCATCGTCCCCCCAGCAACGACCAGGCCTACACAGCACACGATCAACAACAGAGCCACACCCCCCAGGGCCACCGCGCGGTAAGAAAGATTAAGCGCTGACTTCTCCTCAGTCGATCCCCACCAGCCCTTCAAGCTCGCGACCAAGCCCCCCGATGGTGGAGGCACAGGGACAGCTACAGGCGCCTCTTGTGCAGGTTCGACAACCGGGGTTTCCTCAGGCTCGGAAGGCGGCGGTGCGACGGGCTCCGCCTGTGGCACCGGTTCCGGACCAGGAGGAGAGACCGTGACCTCCTGTGGTCCAGTCTCTTGCGGCGGCGTGGTCACCGACTCCAAGGGAATCTCTGGCTCCACAACAGCCCGGGCCGCGGCAGCGGTCACGGCGGGTGCCCAGTCATCATAGGTTTCGGCCAGACGCTGGCGCAGTGTCTCGATCTCGTCAAGAGGCACGGCTTCTGGCTCTTCGGGACGTGGGGTGACCCGAGGTGGGGGAGGTGAAGGTTCTTCTCCTCGAGGCATCGCTGGTCGGGGCGGAACAGACTCCGGCCTCTGGCTCGTGGCACGGGACGGCGCAGTCGCGTCCACTTCACCTTTGGGCCGCAGAGCCTCAGCAGTCTTTTCAGGCTCAACCACCCGGTTGATGGCTTCCACATCCAATCCTTCCGTACCTGTGCCGGGAAAAAGGTGATCGTTGGGGCCGTCAGGACGCACTACCAGCCAGGCAATCAGAGCGCGCTGCATTGTATCATCAAGCTTCAAGCTGATGGGGCGCTCGCTGACAGTGGAAGAATCGCCGAATGCGTCGGGCTCAATAACTAACACTCCAGTGGCCAAATGAACCTGATTCAGCTTCAGTTCAGAAACTTGGTGGGGCGTGAGCCCTCCGCGCTTCACCAAAGCACGGAGGGCATCATCGCGCGCCTTTTCAAACGAAGGGTTTGATTTGTCACTCATTTTCTAGGAGATCTAACCTCCAGACATCGAAAGTCTTCGCGTCAGCATTGAGACCGTTGACGGATCCAATCCTCTATGTTATGATAAGTGCATTAACGCTGGCAAACACTCCTGCCAAGAAATAAGGCCTGTCCTTGTGCGAGGAGGTAGCAGGATGCCCTACACGCCCTTGCTGGGACAAATCGAGATCTTCACCGACCTGGATACAACGCGGCTACAGCGGATTTCCACCATCTGCACCGAACGCCACTATGAACCAGGCGACATCATCTTTCAGGAAAACACCAAAAGCGACGAACTATATCTCATCCTCCAAGGCGAAGTCGAGATTCAAGTCGACCCCAGGATGCTGGGCATCCCAACCGACGAATCTCCCGGTCCGACCACCATTGCCACGCTGCGGCGAGACCAATCATTTGGTGAGATAGCCCTGGTGGATGAAGGCTTTCGTTCTGCCTCAGCCCGGTGTGCTTCACCAGGCACCCGGCTGCTGGTCATTCGCCGCGACGACCTGATCCGATTGTGCGAGGAAGACTACGAGATGGGATACCTCCTGATGCGCAACATGGCCGGTGATCTCGCTTTTAAGATTCGGCAGACTGACCTGATGGTTCGCGAGCAACTCCTGTGGGCTCCGCGCGAGTAAAGCCTAAGCCTAATGTGAGATTCGTCGGCCCCCTACTTTGACCACAACCAACGTCATGTCGTCCTGAGGAGGAACATCGCCCATAAAAGCGAAAACACTCTCAAAAACATGATCTGCGATGCTTTGGGCATCGGTCATGTCGCAGTCTTCCAGGGCGGCCTCCAGCCTGGGGAAGCCATACAAGTGACGATCTGCATTCATGGCTTCCACAATGCCATCCGTCATAAACAATAACACATCGTCTGGCTGTAGGTCAATTTTTTGCTCTTCATATACTTCGCCGGCGACAACCCCCAGGGGAAGCCCATAAGTCTCCAGGTAGCGCAAGGTACCAGTGTGATAATAGATAGGCGTGATGAGGCCTGCATTACACACACGGAGATGGCGGCGGGTAAGATCGAAAAGCGCGTAAAGTAACGCCGCGTTCAGCCCCGTATCGTGCATACGTCGGTAGAGCAAGTTGTTGGCGTGGCGTACGAGAGTGGCACTGTCAGGACTGGCAGTGGCTTGCGCCTCGACGACACTGGTAGCAATCGCCATATAGAGGGCACTGGCCATTCCCTTGCCACTCACATCACCGATGGCCATCCCCAGCCTTCCACCAGTTAGAGGCAGATAGCTATAAAAGTCGCCCCCTACCTCCTCGGCGGGGAGTGAGCGCCCCTTAATGTCTAAGTCCGCCAGAGTCGGGTTGTATTGAGGTAGCAACGAAGACTGAATCTCACGGGCCAACGCCAACTCACGACGCCAGGCTTCCTGCTGTGCAGTCGCGCGGCCAGCTCGCTCCAGTGCTTCGTTGGCCACACGAAGCTCAGCGGCTTGCTCACGATACTGGCGTAAGAGCCGCCCCCGCTCAGATCGGGAGATCCATTCCACGATCACCAGCGCAGTCAGGACCAGTCCCAAGGCCATCACATCTACGAATTTGGTGGGTGCGACCGATGGCGGTCGGAGACCAGCAAATTCGGCCCATGCCAGCGCTCCGAAGGCCAGTGTATTTATCAACACAATAAAAATTGTCCCCCGCAGGCCAACCAGTATGCCTGCTAGCGAAGCACTGAAAGCAAAGAGCAACACCGAAACATCTTTGGTGCCCAAGTTGTACATGGTCACCAAGGTGGCGATGGTTATCAACCCTAAGAACAGATAACTGGCGAGAGTCAGATACCCTCGGTGGACCAGCCAGTAGATGAAGAGAAGAAGGAGAAACATCAGTGGCCAGAGCAAGTTGCCGAGGGCAAGAGTTCTCCGAGTTGACACGACGATGGCCCAGTCAATGAGTATGTAAAGGCCCAGCAACGCAACAGCGCTGACGACAACCGCCTTGAGCACAAATTCACGATGCGCCGTCTCTGCGCGCGTAGAGCGGGGCATGGTGAGCTTGTGCAACCAGTCGAGCATAAACCCTCCTAGTGCCCCATCAAAGTGGTTTTGATAAGCTATATAACGCCCCCATGGGCGCGAGCTTCCGTGTGTCATAATCTCTGTGATGGGGTACTAGTAGAACCACAGTATAGCACCTGCCCCATAGAGGGTCAAGCGCGGGTCTGTTGGCAAACAGTAGGCAGATATGCTATACTGCAACGTAATGAAGGGTTGGTAGCAGGCCCGATTGAAAACCAGGTCCCGAGAATCATGAAAGAACTCATCCGCCTTTTGTATCTCGTCGTGGTCATACTGCCCCTTGCTCTGATTCTCAGCGGCCCACTTCTGGTTCTGGCCGGGCTGCGAGGCAGACAGAAGATCGGGCCGATTATTCTAAACCCTGGTCGGCGGGGCATAGGTGGACGGGTCGCGGCATTGATGCTGGGCTTGTTGGTGTGGCTTGCGGTGTGGGGCGGCCTGGCAGCGGCGTTGGGTGGAGTTGTACTAACCAGGATTGGCGGTCCAGCATCTTCCACACTTCAAGCCGTTGTCGCGCCGACCCTAACACGCATACCTCCCACCGCCACCCCGACACACCTACCCAGCGCTACAGCTCAGGCATCAAGCACACCCACGCCGACTCATCCACCACAGACGGAAGCGCCGGCACTACCCGCATCTCCTTCACCGTCTCCATCCCCGACACCATCGCCACTCCCAGCCACGCCTACGCCATTTCCGCCCACCGCCACGCCGGTGCCACCCATGCCCACGCCGTTACCCACGGCTACATTCACACCGCCAGCCACGGCCACCTTCACGCCGCCACCCAGCCCCGCGGCTACCCTCTCGCCGCAGGAGGCAACCCAGGCCATCGCCGCAGTTGAAGCGGCTAACGACTTGCTACGTACCGCCATGGTCGAGCCGAGCATTGGAAACCTGGCAGCATTGGAGTCACTATGGCGAGGGGAAGCGCTGGCGAGGGCGCAGGCATTCGCCCAGGATCTCTACCAGCGCTATCTCCGTCCGCTGGAAGTGACTTTTGTGTACCTCAGTCCGCCGGTGGTGCTAGAAGGAACTTCACCAGACGCCGCCTCCGTCATCTCCAACGAGGCCTGGACCTACACCGGACCACGCTCGGTGTATGGCGAAAGCTTCCAGTTTACCTATACACTCCGCCGGGAAGGGGAGAGCTGGGTGATTACCGACTACGCCTACGGCTACGCGCCGATCACCGTGCTTCCAGAAGGGGAAGACCAGCCGGTCGCAAGTCCCACAAGCACGGTGATCACCGAAACGGTCGTCCTCACACCTGCCGCTCAGTAGTCGAGCCCGGAATATTAACCTTAGCCACAGAGATGGGCTTGATTCCAGTTCCAGGCGCTCTCCATGATGTCACGCAGCTTCGGTAATTGGGGCTTCCATCCCAACTCACGCCGGAAGGGATGACAGGGCTCTCTTCCTACAGAGGATCCTGGGCTGGGGGGACGAAAAGAGCTGGGTCAGAAGGCTCCAGCACCTGGATACCGCGGATAGCGAAGGAGGCCTCCCCCAAGGTAGCTGAGCGTAGCTCGACACGAGACGGAAATCCCGTCCTCTCGTCGATCCACATGGCCGCACGGTCGCCGGCCTCCAAGACGATATCCAGGCGGACGGCCGGGCCAGTCTCCAGCATGTCGCGCCCTGCAACCTTGACACTCGCATTCTCGGCTCTGGACAGCAGCGAGCCCATGGTATCCAGACCATCGCTCACCAGAGGGATTCTTTCAGATTCATCAACTCCGGCCTCAAGCCCATTCTGGTTCAATCTCCACAGCCAGGCCGCTTGGCCATCGTCCGCGAGCGCCAGTCCACTCAGCGCAGGAGTTGGTGCTTCCAGCGTTTCGATGCGCAGCCGGCCGTCGGCGGCGTGCCAAATCTCAGCCACCAGAGGCCCCCTCACCGGCGCACCAACCCATTCGACTTGCCAGACGGCGTGCCAGTCGCCCATCCACGCCTGTTGAGCTTGTGCCACTAGGTCGTCTCCGGCGGGCAAAGGCGAGCCAACGCCACAGGCCGTCACAGTGACTAGAAATACAACATACAAAGCTAACCTGTTCAGAGCACGCATCGAAGGTCGGAAGGGTCACAAGAGATACAACGATTATACTGGAGGTCGCCCAATTTGGCGATATAGCATACCAGGACCAATTGACCAGAATGGCACTTGTATCCACTTAGCGGTTGTGGTATAATCCGCGTGTATTCGGATGCGTGGCATTAGAAGAGGGGGCAACGTCCACAGGAGTGAGACATGGTTGAGGCCGACGCGATCACCATCCAACTCCAGGGAGTCCAGGCTCCCCGTCCACTGACCCACGATCTGCTCAAGAGCTTCATCCGCGAGCTGGGGGTCAGCGTGTCACACGTCCTAGTGAGTGAATTGCGCAATGACACCTTCTTCGCCCGGATTGTGGTCGACGTGGATGGCCAGAGCATGGAGATCGACTCACGTCCCAGTGATGCTATTGCCCTGGCAGTCAGGGTAGGCGCCCCAATTTTCGTCTCGGAACAGGTGATGGGTCTGGCGTCTATCACGCCTGAGGAAGAAATCACCGCAGAGACAGAGGGGCTCACCTCAGAAGAAGCCGAAGATCTCGCCATCTTCCGTGACTTTGTCGACAGTCTGGATCTGGATGATCTAGGCGAAAATTGATCCCTGCCCAAACCCTGGTAGGCTGTTCCATTGGATCCCCGAAGGGGAGGCACAAAGCGAGCCCCCCTTTTTTTGCTCACATCGAACGTACAATCGAATCACCAGACCGCTTGGTCGGACTTCTCCCGTAGGGGCCAGCACTTCCCCTATCCAAGTTGTAACCGATGCTGCATTGCATAACCCCGTTCGTTTATGGGCGCACCTGCCTCGATAACCTGCAAAAAGTGATCTTGACGAGTCGAGCCAGATGTGATATAGTTGATGTATAGAATAAATGTTCTATTTGCTGACAGAAAAGCGTGATTGACTACTTTTCACATACGCTCCAACCTGCGATATCAAGATTGTCCGGACGATGAATGAAGTGACCAAGCCTACAGGACCAGAAACTACCAGCGCCCCTCGCAAACTGTTGCCGCAGAACATCGAAGCCGAAGAGGCTGTGTTGGGGTCCCTGCTGATTGATCCAGATGCTATTATCCGCGTCGCCACGTTCTTGCGGCCGGAGGACTTCTACGTGCAGAGAAATGGCTGGATCTATGCGGCAATCCGTGATCTCCACGAACGACGCGAGCCGGCCGACCTGGTGACCTTGACCGATGAACTGGAGCGCCGGGAACAGCTGACCGAGATTGGCGGGCCTCCTTTCTTGACCAGCCTGATCAACGGCACTCCCACCAGTATCCACGTG
>WOR8_10008250_pt1 | contig 12204 bp, 12 predicted proteins | sample DeeMarSeWOR38_10_FD_19890 | JGI IMG/M metagenome (IMG submission 19890) | reverse complement strand
GCTTTTGTTTCTCAGTTCCCTTGTCCTCGGCAGAGGTTTCTGCGGATGGTTATGTCCGGGCGGCGGCTGCCAGGAGGCGATATTTCTTGCAAGAACCAGTAAAGTCAGGCGAGGCGACTTTATCAAATGGATTATCTGGATACCCTGGATAAGTACTATTGTGATAGTAGCCATCAAACGCGGTGGATATGAGAAAGTCGATTTCTTTTATCAAACCACTTTCGGTTTTTCTATCAGTAATGTCTATGCCCTGATAACTTATCTTGCCGTGCTGCTTTTGATTGTCGTGCCTGCTTTTATTGTCGGCAGGCGTTCTTTCTGCCATCATATTTGCTGGATGGCGCCTTTTATGATACTGGGCAGGAAAATTGCGAATGCAGTTAAATTGCCTTCCCTGAGACTCACTGCAAATCCGGAAGTATGTATTAATTGCCGAAGGTGTACGGAAAATTGTCCCATGAGCCTTCCCGTCGAGGACATGGTCGGGCAGAGGCGAATGGAGAACGTTGAGTGCATCCTTTGCGGCGGATGTGTCGATTACTGCAAACGCGGCGCGATAAAGTACGTATTCGAGCGAATGGAGAAAATTCGGAACCAAAAATGAAAAGAAGAGAATTCATCACAACGACAGCAGCTTCCGTCGCCGGGCTGATGCTGGGCAGGTCGATATCGGCAAAGGATATTCCGAATAAACATAACCGGCCGAATATCCTCTTTATCATGACAGATCAGCAGCACGCCGGAATGATGAGCTGTACCGGTAACAAGTGGCTTAAAACTCCGGCGCTTGACCGGTTTACCGCTTCCGGCATTCGGTTCGAAAGGGCTTTTGCGAGCAATCCTGTCTGTGTGCCCTGCCGGTTCAGCTTGCAGACTGGCCTTATGCCCAGTGCCATTGGAATGAGACACAACGGCGATTCGGCTCAGGCGGCGGTGACAGAGAAGATGGTGCAGCAGTCTCTTGGCCAACTCTTTCGAGATGCAGGCTATGAAACAGTCTATGGGGGTAAGGTCCACCTCCCCAGGAAGATGAAGGGTGTAGAGAATCTTGGATATAGGAATCTCACGAACGACAGACGCCAGGGTCTGGCTGATACCTGTGCCGAGTTTTTGAAAGGCCGGCACGAAAAACCGTTTCTGCTGTTCGCCTCGTTTATTAATCCGCATGATATCTGCTATATGGCGATAAACGATTTTAATCGCACACTGCAAAAGCTCCCGATTGATAACGAAGATTCCAGAATCTGTGAAGCTCTGTGCTGGATCAGGCACGAAAGGCAGCGGACATTCACACTTTCGTGGAGAAAAACTGTCCACCGCTGCCGGCAAATCATGCCGTGCCGCAAGATGAGGCCGAATGTATCATGGCCAAATATATCAATCCGAGACCTTTCCAGGCATACACCCGCGAGAAATGGACGGAAGATCAGTGGCGGCTGCACCGCTGGGCGTATTGCCGGCTGACCGAAATGGTCGACAAGGAAATCGGGACCGTGCTCGACGCTCTGAAAGAAGCGGGGCTTGAAGGCAATACTTTGATAGTGTTCACCAGCGACCATGGTGACATGGACTCAGCGCATAAGCTGGAGCACAAGCAGGTACTGTACGAAGAATCCGTTCGTGTGCCGTTTGTAATGAGCTACGCTGACAGGATTCCCGCAGGTATCATCGACGGTACGCATCTTGTCTCTAATGGGCTTGACCTTCTTCCTACTCTTTGTGATTATGTCGGCATAAAAATACCCGAAGGGCTGCCAGGTAGAAGCCTGCGACCTCTGGCGGAGGGTAAAGAAGTAGAGTGGTGTGACTTTGTGGTTGCTGAAAGCCATTACAGCAGGATGGTGCGGACAAAACGATTCAAATATTGTATATATGATTCGGGCCGCCATCGCGAGCAGCTAATTGACATAGAAAATGATCCGGGCGAGATGAAAAATCTTGCAGAGGACAAAAACTATAAGGATGTTCTCGAAAAACATCGACGGCTTTTGCACAATTGGGTCAAAAAAATCGGCGACAAGATTGCTGCAAAGTACGTAATTGCCGGATCCTAAAAAATTCGTCGCCGGTTATTACCGGCATCCGAACTACATAGCAATGAAAATACGCTATAACTGCAGGAACAAATTCATCGGATATTTCAAAGACGAAATCCACGCCGCAAAAGCGTATGACAGAGCGGCAAAAAAATACCATGGCGAGTTCGCGTCTTTGAATTTCCCGCCGTGAACTGAAAACTCTGAGAATTAGTCATTAGTCAGGAGAAAATAGTCAATTTATGGCTTAGCTATAACAAAGGCTGTCTCTGGTTTTCCTCTGTTCTACTGCTCAGTTTTTTTCATCTTATGAGTAGTTAAGATGCCATTTTTGAAATTCAAATACCAACTGCCATAAATCCACTGTTCATACACTCCGAAAGGATAGACTTTTCTCTTGACCCTTTGTGGACGCCCCCAGCTTGCTGTGACTTGTTCCTGTGTCATTCCTGTTATGATCCTCCTGTTGAATATGGCATAGCGAACCGCAGGTTCGAAATTGGAATGGCTTTCGGCGTATGTTTGTTGTCTTTGCACATTTTGAGGAGCAAAATCGAAACAACCGCCGAAAAACAAAGAACAGCACAACAACAGATTCAGTATTCTCGCGTTCATTTTTCCATTAAATCGTAATTCGTCGATCGAAAATTTATGTCTTAGCCATCGTAAATAAAAATGGCTCCTTTCTTTTTCCTTTATTTTTATGAATACATCTTGATGTTTTTACTGTGTTTGATAACCTGTTCTCTCAAATAAATATTTAATATGATAAACTCAAACTTATGAAATAAGGAGAGAAAAATGAAGGTAAAAACAACAATAGTATTAACAATTGTTGGTTTATTTATTACCGGTTGTGCGTCAACAGATACAGCCGAAAGGGGCGATTTAACAGAAGCCCGAATCGAGCCGAATAATGCCAAGCCATTTGATGGAACAAAGATCGTTCAGATAGCTATCGTAGTTCGAGATGTTGAGAAGTACGCGAAAAATTATGCAGAATTCTTTGGCGTGGAGGTTCCTGAGATAATCATCAGTGAAACCGAAGACAAAGCAAAGACCCGCTATCACGGCCGGCCAACAAAAGCCAGAGTCAAGCAGGCATTCTTCCGCTTTGACAACACCATAATTGAGCTGCTCGAACCGGTAGGAGGCCCCAGCACGTGGAAGGAATTCCTCGACAGCAACGGCGAAGGTGTTCATCACATTGCATTCGAGGTCAAGGGTATGGACGACCGGATAGCAGAGATGCAAGACAGGGGCATAAACCTGATCCAGCAGGGACAATGGACTACCTATACCGGCGGGCGATACGCATATTTTGACAGCAATGACCGGCTGGCAGTGATGCTCGAGCTACTGGAAAACTTTTAAGCAATTGTATAAGTCAGCGGTAAAAAGTTAAATAGTGATTGGATAAGTTCTTTAAGACGTTATGCGGCAATTATGTGACCATGGCCACCACGGTCAGTTTTCTACTTATCACGTGGCACCAGCTCTGGGGCGGGACCTGCCTCCGGAACGGGTTTGGCTGGACTGACTTGATTTATCCTGCTCTGAAGCTGTCGTTGAAGCATCCTTAACAGATGCCGCTTTTAATCCGGCAACTGTTGTTGAACCGCCTTGAACCGGAGTTGCAATCTCTATCGGATAAAAAAGCAAGCAATAGGTGAACAAAGCTCCCCCGAGCAGGATGAGAATACTAACAAAGATAATTCTTGATTTGGTTGGCATATCTTTTACCTTAATGCTATACGTATAAATTATAAAGAAACATGCTGAAAGTAAATAAAAAAATATTCCACAAAAAAAATTAGCCGAATTTCCATCCGAAGATTGTCAATCCGAAGACCGCCCAATACGCCAGCACACTTAGTAACAGGACGACTTTAACGCCGGGACTCTGTTTCTGCACAGCCTCAGACCGGCGGAAAATCACAACTGTTGCCGCCAAAGCTGAAAGCAGCAAGGATACCGCTGCAAAACTTACTGCCGGTTCGAGAGCATTCGTCACGGATTCGTCCAGCACAAGCGTCCCGGCGACCATTCTTTGGGCCGTCTCAATCCCCTTCGGATCTGAAAGGGCGCCTCGCCAGTAGCCAATTCGCGAGGACATCTTAAGTATGGATTTGATGATATGGGCGCCAGCAATCGTCGGGAGCAAGAGCAGGGCAAACATCCTGACGGTCGCCCCGAAAGGCGCCGCTTTCCGGCCAGATGCCAACTTAGCCAGAGCGGCCACAACCAGTAAGACCAGCACGGGCAGCACCACGAACATGATAGTCGCAGAGACAAAATTGGCCGTCGATCCTGTTATTCCGATGGCATTTATACAACGATCCGGCAACCACATCAGAATTGCCAGGGAAACCGACCACTCCGAGAGAATCTCATAGATGACAAATCCACTCACCAGCACGATGAATCCGACCTCCGCGGGCCGCAGATTAACGGCGGTGAAAAAATCTGCGAACGGCCGCCGGATAGAGAATCGGATATTTTCATAAGGGCACACCTTCAAACATTGCGTGCACAACAGGCAGTGGCGATTATCCCTGATTGTTGCCGGGTAAAGATTGCTCGTGCATGAACGACGAGTCAGTCGATAATGATTCTTCTTTACAACACAATCTTTTGTTTTGCAGCTCCCGCAAACCGATGGATCGTAGGCCCGCCACTCGAACGGGGATATGAGGGCATACAAGCCGAGCAAATGCCCTACCGGGCAGACGTAGCTGCAAAAGGCACGCTTGCGGAAAATCAGGGAAATGTCTATAGCAACAATTATCAGCATCAACATGTAAAGTGCCATTTGATGAGGAATTCGGTTTACGGCCAGAGTTTGCACTCCCACAATCCAAATGAGTGTATAGAAGATGGTTACTACCCAGCCGCTCTTGAGGATGCCGGGTACCTGTTGCCTGAGGCCTATTCTTGACGCCCAGTATGTAATTAGTTCCACTGGGCAGACGGTACACCATAAGCGACCGAAAAAAATGGCGGCGATGATTATGACCGGCCACCAGTACGACCAGACTACCAGATTTGAAAGATTTGTATTGCGAAGATAATAGGTAAAATCAGGATCATTCGTTGTCACTCCAAGGCCGCCGGCGATAAGCAGTATGAAAACAGTCAACATAAACAATTGTGGTACGATTGGAAACCAACTCGCCCTGAATAATGCCCCGATATATTTGACTTTAAGCAAATTCATTTAATTGCCGGACTATGATCCTATCAAAATCGCCATGAAGAAAAAATAATAAATAGAAGTTAGAAAATAGTAAATGGCAAAGCTTGTGCCCGCGAAAGTGGGTATTTAAAGATTTTCAATCAAAAGCGATGGTAGCGCCGAACAAAAATAAAAAAGTTTGAAAAATTTTTTATTCCCTTCCACACAAATGCTTACGTTAAAAATCCCGCCTACATTTTTGTAGATTTTCGCATCAAAAGCGCATACCCGTCCAATTATAGAGGCGCGCCTTTCGGCCTCAGGCAAAAACTGCCAAAAATCAAGATTACAACTTAACTGTGTTTTAAATTGTCATTCTGAACGGAGCATAGCGCAGTGAAGAATCTCTTTCACACGTCATAATCCCAGATTCTTCGTTGCACTCAGAATGACACGCAGTGGGGGTGGGTGTATTACTCTCAATTTTTCCATCACTATTCCGGACGGGCTGGCGCGTCTTTTCATTGCACTGGCGCTGTTTTACCGCCGGGCCCGCTACGGCTACACTTTCCGGCGGATACCGCTTACTCAGGGAAAATACGCCATCGTCGATCCGGAGGATTTCGAGCGATTAAATAAGCACAAATGGTACGCCGCCAGGGATACAAGGACCTTCTACGCCCATCGAAAAAAACGCGTCGGCAAAAAGTATGTTTCTATCGGTATGCATCGTGAAATATTAAACCCGCCGGGCCATCTCATGGTTGACCACATTAATCATAACGGCCTGGACAATCGAAAAGCCAATCTCCGGCTGGCAACGTGCGCCCAGAACAGCTACAACAGGAGGCAAGTTAGAAAGAATAAATCATCGAAATACATAGGAGTCAGCTGGAAGCAGTGGACAAAAAAATGGGCTGTCATTATATGCTATAAAAGAAAGAATAAAATCGTTGGATATTTCAAAGATGAAATCCAGGCCGCAAAGGCGTATGATAAGGCGGCAAAGATGTATCATGGAGAGTTTGCTACGTTGAACTTTCCGGAATAGTTCCGGCAGAGCCGGATACAATTAGCGAGATACGATATACGAATTACGAGATACGAATAAACCACGGCGAGTTCGCATCACTGAATTTCCCGGATTAACCGCCGAGGACGCTGAAAACGCAGAGATATTAATTAAGGTAGGGTGGGCATTGCCCACCGATCAAAGTTAAGATTAACCACGAAGGCATGTCCCTTCAACTATCTTCAGGGAAGGCTCTGAGCGGAGCCGAAAGGGTGCGAAGAACCACGAAGGTAAAAAATAATTAGCCGCTGATGAACGCAGATAAAAATAAAAATCGTCAATCGCAAATCGAAAATCGTAAATAACAAAGGCTGTCCATAGTTTTTCTAAATAGTAAATCGTCAATCGAAAATAGTCAATTACAAGGCCCACCGATCAAAGATCGTGACATTATTAAAAAAAGCACCCCCTATGGGGCAGGCGTACACCTTTAATTATCACATGATGAGTTTTTGTCTTGTTATTCTTCTCCACTCACCGCTTTCACTCCACGGACTACGAGGCGTTCACTAAAGCCGGCAACGAATGCAATCGCCAAAAATGCCGGACCTGAGGTTAGGGTAATATCGAGGAGTTTCATAGATATAAAGAGATACACAACAAGTGCCCCCGCGGCGCCTAATGCGGGGCGCAGTAATGTCACATACGAATCTACTATTTGTTCCGGGATTCGCTTTTTGGCCGACGTTTTTGACAGAGACATGATAGCGCTGAATGCTCCTCCCATCACTCCGAACATGATCACACCCATTAGGAATTTTTTCCCACTCGGCACGAATATTCCTGTCTCTGCCGATGCAAACTTGAACCACTCCAGGGTCGAGATTGTGTACACAATAGTAAGTGCCGAAATCAAGATCAGAAGCAGAATGACCAATTGGTTTCTCAGATAGGCCATCCGAAAATACTCGTTGGTGAAATGCTCATCGCGCAAGGAAGTCGCATAATAGAGAAGTTCTGCACTACTACGACTCGGTCCCTGATCTGTGCTGCAGCCCAGCGCAGATAGTGTTGATTTCTTACGCCAACCTTTGAGTTTATCTTCAGCTTCTTTGCAGAGCGCAACGGATCGAGCTTTCCGTTCATCTTCGTTGATGCCGTAGATCTCCATGCGCTCAGCAGCGAGTAAACACTTCCAACCTTTATCTAATTGTTTTCTATGAAGCGCTGTATCTGCCTTCGCCAGGAAGGAATTTGCCACATCCCTCCAATGAGACTGCTTCTTGGTCACACCAGGCAAATACTTGTGGCGTTCCAATTCCAGTCGAAAAGCTTCCAATGAAGATGCAAGCCGATTACGCCGGGGACGTAATCCATACCAATATCGCGACAAGTTACAAAGTTTATTCTTAAAAGGTGCCATAGCTATCAGTCTCCTTTCCTCAGGATAATCCAACCGCTGAAGTGCCTTACGCGGACTCAGCCAAACGACACGTTCTACCTCCTCCAGATCTTTAATAGTTCCCTCGTCAATGAATTCCATGTGCCAGAAAGAAACTATTTTTGGCACGCCGTTAACTTCATAGCGCGTCGTCCCGGCAAAATCGGCGACTCGCACGGTACAACCGATTTCCTCCTGGACCTCACGCAGCGCCGTTTCTTTTAGCGTTTCTCCCGCTTCAGGCTTGCCTTTTGGAAGGCACCAGTCTCCATAGCGATTCCGGTGAATAACTGCGATACGAATCCCGAGAAACGTTTTGCGCCAAACAAGCCCACCTGCGCCCTGAATTAAAGATTTTGCAGAATTTTCCACTTTCTTTTTGTTGTCCGCCTTCATAATAGAGTGACCCACCTTTCTAATTCCTTGTGGCATTGCTGCCCATCGGCTGTTCTCTACCAAAACCTATCATTATCAAGCACAATTTATAGAAAAAGGTACCATACCTCTTAAGTTTTTCGATCTCATTAAATTTTTCTGTCGTAAGGAAGTTTTATACATCGATATTGTAATGCTTTGCTTCATGCGTTCGCACGACCTCACCACCAGACCGGAGGATCAGAGTGCCGTCATCGACAAAAGCATCAGATCGTAAAAACTCTTTATAGTACACCCTGCATTTGTTTGGACGGATGGTCATGTCGTTGGCAGAAATTGAAAAGACACGTAACTCTGTTTCGGGAACATCTTTTTCGCTGTGAGCGAATGAGTACACCTCAGTCCAAGTTCCACCGCCAGAATTGATACGAGCCGCTGGGAACCACAATGATCCCGCAGAATATGTTTGATTCGTTTTGTGTTGTGTCACTGAGAATTCATACCAAACACCATTTGTATCATAATCCACCACGTCAAGCATGCAACGATATATGCCATTAGACCAAGGCATCAAAGCCCTAACGCCTATAAAGTCGTCTTCATGACCCGAGTTTTCAATCCATCCGTTCGGCGCAACGCGAGCATAGGATGAATTGCGAGTCTTCCATCTCGAGAAAAGAAGTCCGTGCCCTTGACCTCCGTATCCGGGTTTGTTAACGTCCGTTTGTAAGCCGAAGTAGCAGCCAATCCCTGCAATACCACCATCGTAGAGTTGTAGATATCTACCAGGTCGTCGATCAACGTTTCCACGAATGTCTATTTCGAGCATCAAGTCGTGTAATGTGGGCAAGGGAAAGTCCCAGTTGCCATATGCCATTCCCTTTGGCAATTGCATTTATTTTCTCCTTAGGGGCAATTCCGAGGACACTATACTTAATTCCGACCAATGTCGACATCCCAAAATCATAAATAACTATGTACGTCTAAAACAGGTGCGGCATGACAAAAAAAGGTGAATATTTTCGTATATTGTATATCGTATGTTGAATGTTACCTTTCTAAACATGATAAACGAAAAGAAGGCATAAGTCAAAAGTAATAAGGCAAAAGTTAAAAGGCTTTTCATGTCCAAGCCACACATTGACTATTTTATCCACATATATCAGTTTTCGTCTGCAGTTCATAATTATGTTTTTTTGGTGAGGCAATACCGTAAGACATATCCCTTAAGGAGCCTCTACACTACCGCTCAGCGAAACCAACGTAACCGCTCATTTCTTCTCGAAATACAGATAAACCTGGATCTTATTATCGGGTAAATCAAAGAATTTCGATCGCTTGACATAATCCGGCTTCGTTTGGGCATCGGCGACAACAATCGCCATGTCATCCTTACTGTCTGCGGTGACCACATAACAGCACAACCCCGATTCTGTTGTTGGAAACAAAGGCCAATCCTTACCAGCCAGGCGTTTTGTTTTACTACATACCATTTTTTTTGCTCCTAATATTTTGGATAATCTACCTGGATGCCATGTCAGCTTTCACTACATCCTGATTTGCTCATTCGGGAACCTCAATGGCGGCATTACGAACAATATCTGCAAGGAATAAACGGTTATTCTCATTGTAGTTCAGGCTCTTAAGCAGCTTTTCCAGGCGATCTGGATGAAGAACTATCTCACCGGACTCTGATTTAGTGACTAATGGTTCCTCGGTGGGTACGTTGCGTTTAGTAGCCCATTGTGCGATCACATTGGTTTGTATCCTTTTTACCTCATCCTCAAGATTATCCCACCATGTGATGATTGCTGTTCGCATCTTCATGAACGAGACTTCATCGTCCATTGCTTCCAAGGCTATTGCTCGCCGGGCGCGGCCCGCTTTCAGTTCATCATCGACTTCCAGTCGAATCCTCATCTGAGCAGTCTCAGCCTTTTTAGCAGCCTGCTTTTGAATCTCTGCCAGTGCTCCATCGATGGTGCCGGCTGCGAAATAGCGGTTTAAATCCCGGATAGCATGGTGAAGTGGGTAGATATCGTCATCAGTGGCCAATCCTTCCATGATGTCCGCAAGTACCGACTGTCGATCCGATTCCATCTGAGTAATCAGTACAGGAAGCGCCTGTTCATAAAAGTAAACTTTATTTATGGCAGTTTTACTGGCCGTAGTCAGTGCCGAAAGCCCCGCAAGAATCGATTTTGTTGTAGCGGGAGTGAACAACACAGATGCTGTATCCAGGCTGATCGCCATAATATCAGCGGAAGCATCGAAACCCTTGCGCTGAGTGACCATATCATCCAGAAAGTCATGATATCGCTTATCAATAACCGCAATCATTTTGCGTGAATACTGATCCCGGATATTTCGACGTTTCACGACATCTGTTTGAGACTTATCGTACTCAGCTTCCAAGTCAATAAGTTCATTCTCAAACTTGTTTGGTTTTTCGTTCTCGACCAACTGTATCCGTTTAGGCCGACCTGCTAAGTGTTTACCGCATCCTAAGTTGAGAAGCATAATGACTGTTGTTAAGAGGAAAAGGGATGCATGGCAGCAAAAATTAGTGTGGTGGATTTTAGCTCTCATTTTTAGACTCCTATATTCTACAGAAAAAAGGTTATAAATAATCATAAGTTTCTTAGTTTAATACGGATATTTTGTAACGGTTCATTCTATTTACATATAAATGCATTTTAATATGGTATAAGGGCACAAGTTGACAACCTATAGTAGACCATTCATTATTTACAGCGTATCTCGCGGAGTTCAATCCATGAGATAACTTGAATTCCTAGTATCTAAAAAAAAGTGAAAAAATCTCGTTTTTTGTGGAATTTTTGTTACCAAGAGGCTTTTTTTTGCCTCTAATGGATGGAACAGAAGTAATGTTGTAAACGCCGAAGAAAGGAGGCGTAAGATGTATTCGAGAAAACAGAAGTCAGAAGTCAGAAGTCAGAAATCAAAAATCAAAGTTGTTGAATCACTTCGGGGTAGTTCTCTTTTCCTCGTTTTGTGCATTTTTGTGGCTCTTTTGCTGTTTTCTGAGCCGGTTATAGCGGCTCGATCATCACGATCGAACAGCAGAGCCAGCAGCAGATCCAGTCAACCAGGCCGGCAGGTTTCAAGGCCTGCCCCCACCCCTGCACCGAGAGTATCATCCAGATCATCGTCTTCGAGCAGTTCCAGAAGCATTTCATCCAGCCGGAACTCCAGCAGGGCAATATCCAGCCGGGCACCAAGCATAAACAACTCCGGCAGATCCATATCCAGCCAAACGCCCAGCCGGAGCATCTCGAACAGATCCATTTCTACTCGGATGCCGAGCAGTAGTATCTCGAGCAGGTCCATATCCAACCGGGCGCCAGGCGGAAGTTCATCCAGCCGGTCGATAAGTTCCCGGCCGACAGCTCCGAGTACCAGCACGCTGGGCCGGCAAATCGCGGCTCAGTCGAGATCCAGCCAGTCGAGCCGTAATATCGCCAGCAATCGAAGCACCGTAAGTCGTCCTGTGGACAGTTCGAACGGCCGGATTAGCTCCAGCATCACATCGATGATCGGCAGCTCGATTAGTCCGGGTAATTCTTCCCGGAGCACGAGGACGCCATCCAGCAGTCCTGGGGACTCCTTACTGAGGAGCAATACCCGAACTGCTACTACAAACAGGTCAACGACGATTACGAGCAATCGGATAAGTCCGAGCATAGCCTCGCGTATCGGCAGCACAATCGAAACAACAAGGCCGTCTGTTCCCAACGGAGCCGAGCAGCCGGCTGCACGCTCAAACGGAGCTTCGCGTATCGGCGGTTCCAGCAGTCTCAGAACGCCGCCGGCCTCGAACGTATCGGCAATACGATCGGCGCGAGAAGCTCCTCTATTCGGTCAGGAGCCCAGCAGCCGGCTGTAAGCTCAACCAGGACTTCGACTTCTTCCAAGACAAACAACAGCCGCACATCGCGTACTGAGCGCACCCGAAACATCGGTACTGTAATAGGCAGCAGGGAACCGTCGATATCTGTGACGGAGAAGAAGTGGGTTACGAGCCAGACTTCACCGGCAGAGAAGTCCCTGATAGACAGTCGCAGGGACTCGTTACGGAGGACAATCGGTGAGAGAAGCACTACCAGCGTTCGCGAGCCAAAGGCAACCACGCAGGGAACTGTAG
>WOR8_10005496_pt1 | contig 12204 bp, 6 predicted proteins | sample DeeMarSeWOR38_10_FD_19890 | JGI IMG/M metagenome (IMG submission 19890) | reverse complement strand
AGTAGCCGATCACTCGCCGGGGCCCGAGTCGGTCCGAGAGGTATCCCACAAGCGGCTGCTCAAAGGCATAGAGATAAAAGTACATGGACGACATCAAGCCCAGCGCCGTGGCATTGGTGTGAAAGGCTTGCAAGAGGTCCGAGACAATGACCGAGGTGGACACCCGGTGGAAATAGACGAAAAAGTACACCACGCAGATGGCGGAAAAAACCATCCAGCGGTGGGGGTCGCGGTATGGGTAGGGGGTGTGGTTATTCATTCAGTTTCCCGGGGCGAGCGAAAGGCTGCTCCACAACGAGCAATTGAAGATCCCCGCAGTCCGCCTAGTGGGAAACTTCATTTAATACCCCCCGGCCGGGAAGTAGACGTTCCAAAGGAATAGTCATATCTTGAGAGACCGGGTTCACAAGTAAAATAATTGGCCAGCAAGACTGTTGTTAATCTACCACACCCCACAACAATCCCAAAAGAATTTTCTGAAAAGGAGGTGTCCCATAGAGGTTGGTGCAGCAGTGGATGCCGGCCTTGAGTATCTACCAGACCAGTTCGAAAAAACACGAGTACTCATTGGTTTCCATCCATAAATGACCGTTGTTGGGTTCACCGCTGCGACTGAAAGATCGCCGCACTCACCGTCTGCTGATTCTTGAGGGCATTTGACGCAGGATATATCTTCTCGGAAGTGCGGGACGCCCAGGTTCTATTGGAAGTTGATCCAGGTTTGCGGGTCGTGGTAGATTTGCTAGGGAAGTCTCACTGTAATTCAATTCTTTCCTCGGTTCCCCGAAGGATGGCGAGCATCAGCGTCAGGTACTCCCGCACATGACGCGTGATCAGAAAGTTTTCCAAAACAAACTGCTGTGCCTTGCGCCCCATTTCCGCCAACTTGTCCCTGTGGGTCAGGAGATACCTGATGCGCAGAGCTGCGCCTTCGGGAGTATTGACCAGAAAACCGGTGTGGTGGTTGTGCACCTGAAGTCTTATACCACCAACCTCTCCACCGATCACCGGTTTACCTTTCCACATGGCTTCGGTGACGGTGAGGCCGAAACCTTCCTTGGTGGATTTCTGCACCACAATGTCTGAGATGCGCTGCAGCGCGTTGATGGTGCGGTGGGCATCAGGGGGCATGACCAAGATGTGGATATCCGGTTCGTCTACTGCCGCGGCTCTCACCTCAGCGAGAACCTCCTCCCCCTCGGGGTCATCTGTAGCCCCACCTCCTGCGAGCACCAGCTGAAGTGGCGTGAATGTCTTGGCCAGCCGAAATGCCTGAATCACCCCCACAGGATCCTTGAAGCGATCAAAGCGGGAGACCTGGACAACAATGGGGGGGTCAGGGTCCAAATTGAAGCGCTCCACGACATCCCGGAGCTCTGATCTGGCAAGTTCCTCATTCTTCTCACTTAAGGGATCAATGCTGGGGCGGATTAGGTAAAGAGGGTGACGCAAGGGTTGGGCAAACTCTGCCAGAGACCAGATACTGGCATCGTAGGGTTCAACAAGACTGCGCAAGTACTTCCAGACTGGCCGGTAGGGACGGCTTACATCTATGTGGCAGCGCCAGATCCACTTCCCCCTTCTCCCAGGGCACAAATTCAAGAGGGGTGCAGGCTGTGGGTCATGGATGAAGACGAAGTCGGCCTCCTCCAGTTGCCCCCGCAAGTGTTCTGCATTCTCCTGGTTGGTCTGTTCGTATCTTTTCAGCAGAGGTTGGGGGATTTCGAACCGGTTCCCCTGCAAGGTGTTGTGCATGTACTTTGTGCACTGATAGAACTCTGCGTCTCCGACGACAACCTCCCAGTCTGGTTTCAGCCCTAGCTCCTCTTTTAAGGGGATCATGCGATCAAGAATTTCCGCTACACCGCCACCCTCCCGGGTAGAGTTGACATGCACCACCTTTGTACCCCTAAGAGGCTCGGCCAGCTGGCGAAGGTTGTTGATCACATCCTCACCCACTATCTCCTGGTATCTGTCCAGCAGGAGATCTGTCATTTGCCCGTATACTCCTTGAATATCGCCCCGAGCTGGGACCTCAGCTCCGTCAGTGATTTGAAATAGGGATCCATGGCCGCTATCTGCGCTAAGAGTTCGCTGTGGCTATTTCCGAAACCCTTGAGCCACTCGCTGAAATCATCGTTTCTGCTGAGAGTCCGTCGGCGAGCGTCCACGAAGTGATAGAAAACACTGCCGACCGTGAGTTGGGGAATCTGCTCCTTCAGCTCTTCCGGTTTACTAATCCGCGTTCTTGTGTCAAAGACGACAATCTGTGACCGGGTAAAGTGAAACTGTTGATTTGCCGCCGCCCAGGGAACCAACTCGTTTTCATCCAGCCTCTCTTCGATGATCTCGATCAATTCGCGCCTTAAGTCTTCCAAGTCATGAAAATCGGTGGGATCCACAAGGGCAAGCCTCTCGGCAAGAAACCTGTCGTGGAGTCCGTGGTAAGCCCAAACCGCAAAGTCGTTTTGATACTCGGGATCATCAAAGCTGGGCCGCAATAGGCCTCCCCAAAAATGGTAGTAGATACAGCCTGGACGGGTCGTCTCTAGGCGATCTCTCAACTCTCTAAGATTGTGGGCGCGCTCACCCGTCGCGACGGCAATGAGTGCACAGTCTTTAACCGCAAATGGATCCAACATCTATCTCAACGTCGTAGTCTAACTTGTGAATAACATGAACTAATCAAATGGGCTGTTCTCGAGGCAGCCACCATGGAACCCTGCAACACGACAAAGCCTCCTGGAACGTGATAATTTCTTTTGCACATCCTGGGCCAAAATGAATCTCTTCTCGAAAAGAAACTCGAATTTTATCTAATGCACACCACGGCAATTCCCCGCAACCGATGAGAGCCATATTTTTGCCACCCCATGTGACCTACCATCGAATAGTCTGAGTTGATTCGTCCACCCCGGATGTAAGGCTTCTATTCACGAACGGTCACAAGCCAAGAAGCTTCGCTGGACTAAAATCGTCATTGTCATTATATTGCTGCAAGTTGAGCTTCAATCGTATTCAAATCGCTCCCTGAAGGATGCCGCCATGAGAATAGCTCTGTTGACCAATGAATACCCTCCCCATGTCTATGGAGGAGCCGGGGTTCATGTAGATCATCTTTCCCGGGAACTCGTCCGTTTGGAAAACGGCAAACATTTCTTACAGATATTGTGCTTTGGCGATCAAAAAGAAAACCATGAGGACAGTACGGTCACCGGGATTAGGCCGGCCGCGAATCTCTCTTTCCAGAACCCTCAGCATGAAAAGCTGTTTGACGCCCTGCATCGGAACGTGGTCATGGCAGGTTCAGTGAAGGAAGCAGATCTATTGCACTGCCATACCTGGTACACTCATTTTGCGGGCTGTTTGCTCAGGCAACTGCTGGACATTCCACTCGTTCTAACCGCCCATTCCCTGGAACCGCATCGACCCTGGAAGGAGGAGCAATTAGGCAGTGGTTATGCGGCAACCATGTGGCTGGAAAAGACGGCCTATGAGAATGCCGACGGAGTCATAGCAGTCTCCCGCTCAACAAAGCGGGGTGTTCACGACCTCTATGGAGTGCCACTGGAAAAGATTCGGGTGATCCACAACGGCATTGATTTGGACCGGTTCAAGCCCACCTTTGATCAGGATGTTCTCTTGTCTTACGGAATCCAGCCCAACGAACCCTACTTGCTTTTTGTCGGCCGGATCACGCGTCAAAAAGGGATAATTCATCTGATCAATGCGCTTCCTTACCTTCGCGAATCCGTGCAGGTTGTTCTCTGTGCCGGAGCTCCGGATACAAAAGCAATCGGCGCAGAGATGCAGGCAAAGGTAAAAGAAGTGAGCGCGAGAACTCAGAACGGAATTGTTTGGATCCCTGATATCGTGCCAAAGGATCACCTCGTGATTCTCTACAGTCACGCTTCTCTGTTCGCTTGTCCATCGGTTTATGAGCCATTCGGCATCATCAACCTGGAAGCCATGGCCTGCAAGACGCCGGTGGTGGCATCGGCGGTGGGCGGCATTCCGGAAATCGTGGTTCCCGGTGAGACCGGAATGCTGGTTCCCTTCGAGCCCCTCAGTGAAGATGACCCTGAACCCAAGAACCCGGATCGCTATGCCAGAGACCTGGCCGCGGCTATAAACGAACTTATGACCGCACCCGAGAAGATCAAGACCATGGGAGATGCGTCACGCAAACGAGTAGAAAAATACTTCAGCTGGAAAAGTATTGCGGTTCAGACTGTGGAGTTCTATGGGAAGGCAATTGAGAGGCATCGCAAAAGAGAGAAGGGTTAGTGACAGCCTCCTGCTCCGTGCTGCTCGCTGCCGCCTGCCTTCCACACAACTGATAAACAAATGTTATCTCTCCGATTATTCGGTTCAACTTGCCCTCCAGTTTGAAGCTTCCCTTGATCACGTTCCAGAAGATGTGTAAGGTAAAGAGGATTATCTAGTTGAAACGTGAGGAGAAAGCGAGTGGGTATAACGAACGATCACGGCAGAAAGAGAGTTATCATAAAAGACGTCGAGCCCGAAATCGACTTTGGCAGGTTTCCCATCAAACGAGTGGCGGGTGAGAGAGTCGTTGTTGAGGCGGATATCTTCACCGACGGACATGAAGCCCTCTCTTGCGTGCTGCTATACCGCAAAGAAGACGAGAACAACTGGGAAGAAGTCGCCATGAATTTCCTCGGTAACGATCGCTGGCGGGGGGAATTTACCGTTACAGACCTCACACCGTACCGGTACTCAATCCAGGCCTGGGTGGATGATTTCAAGAGCTGGCGCCAGAGTCTGAGCAAGAAGGTGGAAGCAGGTCAGGACGTGTCTGTGGATCTACTCATCGGCGCAGGACTGATCGAGGAGGCGAGCGCCAGGGCTTCAGGCACTGATGCCATGGAGCTCAAACAGTTGGCAGCCGCGCTGAGTTCGAGCAGAAAGCCCGTCGAAGCGAAGATCGGCCTAGCCTTGGGTGAAGAATGCGCCGTGCTGATGGCAAACCACCCGAGCAGAGAGTTGGCCACAATCTATGAAAAAGAGCTGCAGGTGGTGGTCGATCGGCAAAAGGCGGGATTCAGTGCCTGGTATGAGATGTTCCCCAGGTCTTGTTCAAAGCAGCCAGGGAAGCACGGCACCTTCAGGGATTGCGAAGCCCGTCTTCCCTATGTGGCCGGCATGGGCTTCGACGTGCTTTACCTGCCGCCCATCCACCCCATCGGCGAAACTCATCGAAAGGGAAAAAACAACAATCCGCTAGCCGATCCTGATGACGTGGGAAGCCCTTGGGCCATCGGTTCGAAGGAAGGCGGCCACATGGCTGTGCATCCTGAGCTGGGCGGTCTTGAAGATTTCAAACGTCTGGTTGCCAAGGCGCGAGAATATTCCATGGAAATCGCCATAGACATCGCTTTTCAATGTTCTCCCGATCATCCCTATGTGAAGGAGCATCCCGAGTGGTTCCGCTGGCGACCGGACAAAAGCGTCCAGTACGCGGAAAATCCCCCCAAGAAATACGAAGACATCTACCCCTTCAACTTCGAAACTGAGCGTTGGCAGGAGCTGTGGGCTGAACTCAGAGATGTACTCTATTTTTGGCTGGATCAAGGCGTCCGTGTCTTTCGGGTAGACAACCCGCACACCAAGCCGTTCGGCTTCTGGGAGTGGATTATTGCCCAGGTCAAGGAAACGCATCCCGAGGTGATCTTTCTTTCGGAGGCTTTCACCCGCCCCAAGGTGATGTACCAGTTGGCCAAATTGGGTTTCAGCCAGTCATACACCTACTTCGCCTGGCGAAATACCAAGTGGGAATTGACCCGGTATTTCAGCGAACTCTACCAGAGCGACGTCCGGGAGTACTTTCGGGCCAACCTCTGGCCGAACACACCCGATATCCTGACAGAGTATCTGCAGATGGGGGGCCGGCCGGCTTTTGTCGCAAGACTGGTGTTGGCCGCCACGCTGGGGGCGAATTACGGAATCTACGGCCCCGCCTTCGAACTTTGCGAGAACCGCCCGCGGCAGTTGGGTGGTGAGGAGTATTTGGACTCAGAAAAATACGAGATCGGAGGCTGGGACCTTGACAGATCTGACAGCCTCAAAGACCTCATCGCCAGGGTGAACAAGATAAGGCGCGAGAATCCGGCCCTTCAGAGCGACTGGAACCTACGATTTCATCAGGTGGACAACGAGAAGCTCATCGCATACAGCAAGCACACGGAAGACCTGTCCAACATTGTCGTCGTTGTGGTGAATCTTGACCCGCATCACACCCACGGCGGTTGGTTGGACTTGGATCTGGGCAGTCTCGGGATCGAACCGCAGCAGTCCTACCAGGTGCACGATCTACTGGGGGACTCTCGCTTTCTCTGGTATGGATCCAAGAACAACGTTGAACTCGACCCCAAGGTGGTTCCAGCCCACATCTTCCGGTTGCGGCGCCGGGTCCGCACTGAGCGTGACTTCGACTACTTTATGTAATGGTATGGCGCAGAGCGCATGGCGCACAGCGTTTAAGATATATGAAGGGTGCAGTCGGCTGCAGGAAAAAACTATGAAAAATAGAGAATTGCATGAGTCTGGGCTGGGTGGCGATCCCCTCTGGTTTAAGGACGCAATTATCTACGAACTGCACGTCAGAGCTTTTTCTGATAGCGACGGCAACGGTATCGGCGATTTCAGGGGACTCACCCAGAAACTCGATTATCTTCAGGACCTGGGCGTCACCGCCCTGTGGCTTCTTCCATTTTGCCCCTCGCCGCTGAGGGATGACGGCTACGACATTGCCGACTACACCGGGATTCATCCGGACTACGGCACGCTTCGTGATATCAAAGTATTCCTCAGGGAAGCACACAAACGGGGGCTGCGGGTGATTACCGAGCTGGTACTGAATCACACTTCCGACCAACACTCCTGGTTCCAGCGGTCGCGTCGGGCCAAAGCCGGAAATCGATGGCGAGATTTCTACGTCTGGAGCGACACTGCCGATCGCTACAATGAAACCCGAATCATCTTCAAAGATTTCGAAACGTCCAACTGGGCTTGGGACCCGGTGGCCAAGGCCTACTACTGGCACCGGTTCTACTCACATCAGCCCGACCTGAACTTCGACAACCGCCACGTGCAGAAAGCCATGTTCCGGGTCATCGACTTTTGGCTCGGCATGGGGGTGGACGGTCTGCGTTTGGATGCCGTCCCGTATCTCTATGAGCGCGAAGGCACCAATTGTGAAAATCTTCGCGAAACTCACGAATTTCTAAAAAAATTGAGATCCTATGTGGATGACAAGTACGGTGACCGGATGTTGCTGGCAGAGGCCAATCAATGGCCGGAAGACGCGGTGGCTTATTTCGCCGAGGGAGATGAGTGTCATATGGCCTACCATTTCCCTCTGATGCCCCGGCTGTTCATGGCGCTGCGCATGGAAGATCGGTTTCCCATTATTGATATCCTGGAGCAGACGCCCGCAATACCCGACAGTTGCCAGTGGGCCATGTTCCTGCGCAATCACGACGAGCTGACCCTGGAAATGGTCACCGATGAGGAAAGAGACTACATGTATCGGGTCTATGCCCATGACCCTCGGATGCGGATCAACCTGGGGATCCGTCGCCGTCTGGCGCCCCTTTTGGGAAATCACCGCAGGCGCATGGAGCTGATGAACGGCCTGCTTTTCTCATTGCCGGGGTCACCCATAATTTACTACGGTGACGAGATAGGCATGGGTGACAATATCTACCTGGGGGACCGCAACGGGGTCAGGACCCCGATGCAATGGAGTTCCGATCGAAACGCGGGGTTTTCGCGAGCCAACCCACAGCAGCTTTATCTGCCGGTCATCATCGACCCTGAGTACCATTACGATGCGATCAATGTGGAGGCCCAACAGCAAAGCCCCCATTCCCTCCTGTGGTGGATGAGGCGGTTGAACAATTTGAGAAGGCGATTCAAGGCTTTCGGCCGGGGAGACATTCAATTCTTGCATCCCGAAAACCGCAAAGTCCTCGCCTTCATTCGCTCATATGAGAACGAGCGCATTCTGGTGGTGGCGAATCTTTCCCGCTACTCTCAATTTGTGAAGCTGGACCTTTCTGAGTTCAACGGCAAGGTGCCGGTGGAGGTATACGGCCGCACCGAATTTCCGGTTATCCGGGAAGAGCCTTACTTCCTCTCTCTGGGCCCGCATTCATTTTATTGGTTCGGCCTGGTGTCGGAGTCACTGAGACAGGAGACCCTGGAGGTTGAAACGTGGTTATCCCGACTGCAGAGGCTCACAGTTTCTGCCAAGTGGGACAGTGTCTTCCGGGGCAGGTCCAAGGAGGCTCTGGAGGAACTCTTACCTGGATTTCTGCGCACTCGCCGCTGGTTCGGGGCCAAGGCCAGGCAGGTAAAGTGGGTGAAGATTCGTGAAGTCATTCCGGTGCCCAATGATACTGCAGGCGGGGTTATCGTCTTATTGCAGGTAGAGTACATGGAGGGAGACGGGGAGACCTACGCGCTACCTCTGGGGTATGCTTCAGGCAAAACCGCTGTGGACATAAGGCGCGAACATAATCATTCGATCCTTGCCTTGCTGAGCATCAAGGCTGGAGGTGAGGAGGGCATCCTCTATGATGCCATGGTGCATAAGGATTTCTGTCTGGCGCTCCTGGGTTCCATGGCGCGGCGGAGAAAACGAAAGGGAACCGCAGGTGAACTGCAAACCACCTCGCTGAGAGCATCTCAGAAAATCCGCGCTGAGCACAAAGACTCTCTGGAGCCGTCCTTGCTTCAGGCGGAGCAGAGTAATACTTCCGTGGTCTTCAGCAACAGATTCATCCTCAAACTCTTCAGGAAACTGGAGCCTGGAGTTAATCCGGATCTGGAGGTTGGACGTTTTCTCACCGACCGTGGTTTTCCTCACATACCCCACGTGGCGGGGGCTGTGGAATACCGCAAAGCCCGGCAGGAGCCCATGACCCTGGCGATTCTGCACAGCTTCGTCCCCAATCGAGGAGATTCCTGGGAGTACGCCCTCCATAGCCTGGATGACTACTACGCCCAAGTTATGTCGCAGCAGACGGAGACAAGATCCGTGCCCCTGCCGCAGAAACACGTTCTCGATTTTTTGGAGGAGGAATTTTCTCCTCAAGTATTGGGCATAATCGGCAACTTTGCGGAACCGGCCAGGTTGCTGGGGCAACGCACCGGAGAACTGCACGTGGCCTTGGGCTCGGCGCCTGAGAATCCCACCTTTGCCCCGGAGCCCTTCTCCAAGCTCTACCAGCGCTCTCTGTATCAGTCCACCCGAAATCTGACCGGCCAGGTATTTCAGCTATTGCGCCGGAGCCAGAGGAGTCTTCCGGAAACGCTGCAATCAGAGGCCGGGAAGGTGCTGGATAAGGAGAATGAGATTTTGAACCGCTTCCGATCTTTGTCCCAGAAGAAGATCTCCGCCATGAGGCTTCGTTGTCATGGCGACTACCATCTGGGTCAGGTGCTCTGGACCGGTAAGGACTTTGTCATCATGGACTTCGAAGGGGAACCGGCCAGGTCGATTAACGAGCGGCGAATCAAGCGATCACCGCTCAGAGACGTGGCGGGGATGCTGCGCTCTTTCCACTACGCCACCTACTCCGGATACTTTGCTTTCCAAGAGCGCCGCGGTCTGGTACTGGACGAGGAACTCGCAGCCATGGATTTCTGGGCGCGCTTCTGGCATTTCTGGGTGTGCGTCATTTTTTTGAAGTCTTACGTGGAAGCGGCCGTCAATGGAAACTTTCTGCCCGCAAGCCGGGAGGAGCTGCGCACGCTTCTTGACATGTACCTCCTGGAAAAGGCCATCTACGAAATGGGCTACGAGCTCAACAATCGGCCGGAATGGGTGAAGATTCCACTACGAGGCATTCTTCAACTCTTGGAATGAACGGGCTGACATGAAATCTATGGCTTCACAGGAAGGTCGCCCCGCGGAATTCTGGCATGTGACGAAAGTGAGTAAGGGTTAATTCCTCAAATATTAATAAGGAGAAGGTGAATGGACCAAGAGACATTAACACCGGAAAGCCAATCAGTACACTATGATGTCACTGTGTTGACAGCTGATGACATCTACCTCTTCAACGAGGGCAGCCACTTCCGGCTCCACGAAAAACTCGGCTCGCATCCGATCAGCAGAGAAGGGGTTGACGGGACTTATTTCGCCGTCTGGGCTCCCGATGCTGAAAAAATTTTTGTGGTGGGGGATTTCAACGACTGGCAGAAGGACAGTCACCCCTTGCGGCCAAGGGCACAGTCGGGGATATGGGAGGGGTTCATCCCCAAAGTAGGAAAAGGCAGCAGCTACAAATACCACGTACAGTCCAGATACCACGGATACCGGGCAGACAAGGCTGACCCGTTCGCCCTGTATAACGAAGTGCCGCCGAAAACCGCCTCCATCGTCTGGGATCTGGCCTACCACTGGAATGATGGGGATTGGATGGAAAAGCGAGGTGATCACAACAGGGCCGAAGGCCCCATGGCCATCTACGAGATGCACCTCGGTTCGTGGATGCGGGTTCCGGAACAAGAAAATCGGTATCTGACCTACCGGGAGCTCGCCCCAAAGCTTACGGAATACATCAATCGCATGAACTTCACCCATGTGGAATTGCTGCCGGTAATGGAGCATCCCTTCTATGGCTCCTGGGGATATGAATCCCTCGGTTTCTTTGCTCCCACCAGCCGCTTTGGAACTCCCCAGGATTTCATGTACCTGGTGGACTGTTTGCATCAGCACGGCATCGGGGTGATTCTTGACTGGGTGCCGGCGCACTTTCCCAGCGACGAACACGGACTGGGCTATTTCGACGGGACCTATCTTTTCGAGCACGCCGATCCCAAACAGAGAATTCACCCTGACTGGGACAGCCTTGTGTTCAATTACGGTCGCAAGGAGTTGCAGAGTTTTCTCATCAGCAGTGCACTCCTCTGGCTGGATGTCTATCACGCCGATGGACTGCGAGTAGATGCCGTTGCCTCCATGATCTACCTGGATTACGGTCGCAAAGACGGCGAGTGGATCCCCAATGAATACGGAGGCAAGGAGAATCTGCAGGCCATAACTTTTCTGCGCCGCTTCAATGAGGAGGTGTACCGAAACCACCCGGATGTTGAAACCATTGCTGAGGAGTCCACCGACTACGCCATGGTCTCTCGTCCCACCTACGTGGGAGGCCTGGGCTTCGGAATGAAGTGGGACATGGGCTGGATGCACGACACGCTGAGCTATATGTCCAAAGACCCCATCCACCGGCAGTACCATCACAACCAGCTCACTTTTCGGCTCATCTATGCCTACCACGAAAACTTTGTCCTTCCTCTGTCCCATGACGAGGTCGTCCACGGCAAAGGATCTTTGCTCAGGCAGATGTCCGGCGACGATTGGCAGAAATTCGCCAACCTTAGGCTTCTTTACGGCTACATGTATGCTCAGCCCGGCAAGAAACTCCTCTTCATGGGGGGGGAATTTGGCCAATGGGACGAATGGTATCACGAGGAGAGTCTGCACTGGCAATTGCTCGAGTTTCCGCTGCATGCGTCGCTTCAGCGTTGGGTCGAGGACCTGAATCGGTTCTATAGGAGTGAAAAAGCCCTGCATCAGCTGGACTTCCATCCAGCTGGATTCGAATGGATCGACTGCAACGATTCACAGAACAGTGTCCTGAGCCTGATACGCAAAGGACGTTCCGAGAATGACACCTTGGTCATCGTGTGTAATTTCACCCCGGTACCTCGATTGAATTATCGGGTGGGGGTGCCTCGTGGCGGCTACTGGCGAGAGGTATTGAACAGTGACGCCGAGTACTATGGCGGTTCCGGACACGGAAACCTGGGTGGGCTCGAGGCCTCGCCAATCCCCTTCCACGGCAGGCCGTGCTCGCTCAACCTCACGGTGCCGCCTCTGGGGGCAATTTTTCTGAAAGTTGGGACGAGCAGCGTTGACTAGAGAGAAAACTCTGGGTGCCACTTACCTGGGTGAAGGGCGATGCTGCTTTACCGTATGGGGGCCCTTTGCGGAGGACGTGAAAGTAAGGCTTGTCACTTCCCCGGAGAGGATCGTCCCGCTGGCGAGTGACGAGCGCGGTTACCATCAGGCGACAATCGACGGCGTGGAGCCCGGCACTCTCTACCTCTACCGCCTTGACGGCCAGAAAGAACGCCCGGATCCGGCCTCTCGATTTCAGCCTCGGG
>WOR8_10009256_pt1 | contig 12206 bp, 11 predicted proteins | sample DeeMarSeWOR38_10_FD_19890 | JGI IMG/M metagenome (IMG submission 19890) | reverse complement strand
CCGGTATTGAACCTCGAAGTGGATTGTGTGGATAAGCGCAATTTTGCCGAAGGCCAGCTGCGAACCCGCGTCGAAGCCTTCATCGAGATGCTTGAGAGTCGCCCCAGACCGGCGCCTTGACGGGTGAAAACGGATTAGGGAAAGATGAAAATAAAAAAAAAGAACACCCAACCAAATGCCATAATCGGTTGGAAGGAATGGATCGGGTTACCGGATTTGGGCATACCTGCGGTTAAGGCCAAAATCGACACGGGCGCCCGCACCTCAGCCCTGCATATTTTCAATCTGGAGGAGTTTATCGCAAACGAACGACGAATGGTGCGATTCGGTATCCAACCGCTGCAGCGCCGAAAAGATATCCAACGATTTTGTGAAGCGCCGGTGTTGGAGACTCGGCGGGTAAAAGATTCAGGTGGCCATATTGAGAAACGTTATGTAATTCGGACAACAGCCGTGATGGGTGCCGCGAGTTGGCCGATCGACATTACGCTGACGAACAGAGACTTGATGCTGTTCAGGATGCTGCTCGGCCGCACGGCCATTGAAAATAGATTTCTGATAAATCCAGGGCGGTTCTACCTAACCGGACGATCATTGGCAAAATCATACAAAACGGAGACGATAAAAAGGGTAAAAAAATGAAAATCGGTATCCTTTCGCGTAAACGGGAGCTTTACTCTACCCAAAGCCTCATTGAAGCCGCCAGAAAGCGAGGCCATGAAACCCACGTCATTAACCCGTTGCGCTGCTACATGAACATTACCTCGCATCACCCGGCCATTCATTACAAAGGCGAGAAATTAGAAGGTTTCGATGCCATTATCCCGCGTATCGGCGCCTCGATTACCTTTTACGGCAATTCGGTGGTACGGCAATTTGAAATGATGGACGTCTTTTGCCTCAACGAATCGGTCGCCATCAGCCGATCGCGGGACAAGTTGCGCAGTCTGCAACTGCTGGCCCGCAAAGGCATTGGCCTGCCGGTCACCGGTTTTGCGCATTCGACGGTGTTTACCGATGATCTCATCGATCTTGTGGGCGGTTCCCCCCTGGTGGTCAAGATGATCGAAGGCACCCAGGGCGTCGGTGTTGTGCTGGCCGAGACCCCAAAAGCGGCCCAGAGTGTTATTCAAGCATTTCGGAGTCTAAAAGCCAATATCCTGGTGCAGGAATTTATTCAGGAGTCCAGCGGCACCGATATTCGCTGCCTGGTCATCGGAAATAAGGTTGTTGCCGCCATGATGCGCAAAGGGCCTGTTGGAGAATTCCGATCCAACCTCCATCGTGGCGGCCATGCCAAAAATGTGCGCATCACCCCTGAAGAGCGTTCCACTGCGACCCGGGCGGCGAGAATCATGGGGCTAAGGTTAGCCGGTGTTGACATGCTCAGATCCAATCACGGGCCGGTCGTCATGGAGGTGAACTCTTCGCCCGGATTGGAGGGCATCGAAAAAACCACCGGCAAAGATGTTGCGGGAATGATTATCGGATATATCGAAAAAAACGCCGGGCCCGGAAAAACCCGAACCAGAGGGAAAGGCTAATGCGGCCGCCTGTATCATTAGCCGGTTCAAAAATAAAGCCCGGCCAGAAAGCCACGATCCAGGTGCCGGTGCCGCGTCTGTATACCCACACCGAAATGACGATGCCGGTTCACGTCATTCACGGTTACAAGGACGGCCCGCGATTGTTCGTAAGTGCCGCCATTCATGGAGACGAAATCATCGGTACTGAAATCATCCGGCGGCTGATGAAACTCAAAAAAATCAAAAAACTGAGAGGTACACTGCTTGCCGTTCCGGTGGTTAATGTGTACGGGTTTCTGCAACAGTCGCGTTATTCCCCCGATCGCCGCGATCTCAATCGCTTCTTTCCGGGCTCCGAAAAAGGCTCGCTGACATCTCAGCTGGCCGACATATTTATGGCCGAAATCGTGGCCAACAGCACCCACGGCATCGATTTGCATGCCGGTTCCAATCACCGCACCAACCTCCCCCAGATTCGGGCGAACATAAAGGACCCGGATACACGGCGGATCGCGGAGGCTTTTCGAGTCCCGGTTGTTATCAATGCCAGTATCCGCGAAGGTTCTCTGCGGCAGGCGGTTGCCGAAAAAGACATCCCTTTTCTGCTCTACGAGGCGGGTGAGTCACTGCGCTTCGATGAAGTCGCCATTCGTGCCGGAATCCGGGGTATTCTATCGGTGATGGAAACCATTGGGATGCTCAGGCCCAGCCGGGCACGCAAAGTGGTCATCGACCCGCTGATCGCTGAAGCCACCACCTGGATTCGCGCACCGGCCTCCGGCATTCTGCATATGAATGTTCCGCTTGGCGCCAAAGTCGGTAAAAACAAAAAGATCGGAGAAATTGCAGATCCCTTCGGCGGCCCTGAAGCAGCGATCGAATCGCCCGTGTCCGGGATGGTCATCGGCCGGCTGAATTTGCCGCTCGTTCACCAGGGCGATGCGGTCATTCACATTGCCCGAATCGATCGACTTGCCGGCATTGAACCCATTATAGCGGATTTTAAAGAAGATATTATTGGTGAAAGTTAGAAGCAGGGCCGCAGCTTGGCAACAATTTGATATTTCAAAAATCGGAAGATATCCAATCGCACGCAATTGTCTTTAGGGTGTAAGCGGCCACAAAAGCGGCAGAATAAAAACAATAACGAGCAGAACGACCAGCGTTAATAATCCGCCAACCTTGAGGTAATCCATAAACCGGTAGCCCCCCGGGCCCATGACCAGAATATTGGCAGGGTGCGAAATGGGTGTCATGAAACTCGCCGATGCCGCCATGGCAACCGCCATCATGAGGGCATAGGGAGACAGCCCCATATTGGTTGAGGTACTTAAAACGATGGGCGCCATGAGCACGACCAGTGCGGCAGTCGGCACAAAGCAGGTCGCCAGAAATGTCAGTGCGACCAGGCCCAGCATTACCGCACGGGGCCCAAACGGGCCGACAAGGGTGACAACGCCTTCAGCAATCATCCTGGCAGCCCCGGTTTGATCCAGCGCCGTGCCCAGCGGCAGCAGCCCGGCAATCAGAAACACCGCCTTCCACTCAATCTGACGATAGGCTTCATCCATGGACAGGCAGCCGCAAAGGACCATCAGCGCCGAACCGATAACGGCAGCGATGTAAATCGGCACCCATCCGATAATGACCGGCAGCAGGATAACGACCATAATGGAAATTGAAATTTTCATCTTCTCCCGCCGCACCTCTTCCTGAGCCGTTCCCGTCAGCACGATAAAATCAGGCTCACTGCCCAGCATTTCCAATTTGTTGTGTGGGCCCAGAAGAAGCAAGGCATCGCCGAAGCGCAGGGCCATGTCCCGCAGGTTGGAGCGGTAGGCCTTGCCCTCACGCCAAATGGCCAGGACGCTCAAACCGTATTTTTCACGAAAATTCAGCTGGCGCAGCGTCGTTCCAACCAGTGTCGTATGCGGTGAAAGAATGGCTTCCACCAGCCCGACATCTCCCGATACCAGCGCCTTGATGTCCGGGCGGGTCCTTCGTTCGATAATCAGTTTTTCAAGTTCTTTTAAAATTTCAAAATCCGTGAGGCGCCCCTCGACCACCAGCCGGTCATTGGCCTGCAAGGTTTCGCCTGGTTCCGGCATCAGGATCGGATCGTCACCCCGCAGAATGCCCAGCACCCGGCTGCCGAGGCTTTCTCCCAGCTTGCTTTCTTTCAGGGTTTTTCCGACCATGGCCGAATCCGGCGGCACGGTCATGACCATCAGGCGTTCGTGGAGATGATAAGTATCGATCAGTTCGGACCGGGAAACGAACCTGAATTGCTCGATCCCGGAAATGTTTTCAAATTCCGCCAGCTGTTCATGATGCCCGGCAATCAGAAGCACGTCCCCTCGCTCCAGTGGTATGTCCTGCAAATTGGTGCGTCTGATGCGGTCACTGCGCCAAATGGCCAGCACATTGGCTTCGAACCGGCCGCGAAAGCCGATCGAATTCAGTGTTTTTCCGATAAAGGCAGAATTTCCCGCAATGATAATTTCGCCCAATTTAATATCATCTGAATAGGGTTCTTCGATATCAATTCCACTCTCATCGACAGTTAGCTGCCGCCAGTTTTTCAATTCACTTAAATTTTCAATGCGGCCCTCAACGGTCAACTGATCCCCGGCCTGCAAAGTTTCGGTGGGTCCCGGAGCGGATCGTATTTGATTATTGCGAATAATGCTGATCACGTTCCAGCCCAAGGCCGATCCCATGCGGCTTTCTGCCAGGGTTTTATTGACGAGCATCGAGTCAGGCGGTATGCGGATATTGAACAACTGCTCATCAATGTCGTACTGGCTTTCCCAGTCCACGGATTTGTTGCGGGTTAATTCTTTGGCAACATCCCGCTGGGGTAAAAGCCAGCGCCCCATAAAAACCATAACTGCGATGCCGCAGAACATAATCACCAGGCCCACGGGCGTAAAATCAAAAAAAGTAAACGACTTTAATCCCGCATCCCGCAAGGCTTCACTGACAAGGATGTTGGGCGGCGTGCCGATCTGCGTCGTCAGCCCCCCCAGCAGTGACCCGTATGCCAGCGGCATCAGAAGCCTGGAAGGCGGGCTGCCGGTGTGGCGCGCAATATCCATGACCACCGGAAGCAGTAGCGCCGCCACGGCCACATTATTCATGATGGCGGACATCACACCGGCGCTGATCATAATAACGACGATCATTCGCGCTTCACTGTTGCCCGCCAATCTCAGCACATAGTGGCCGATGACATTGGCCACTCCCGTGCGGGTTAATCCCCCGCTCAGAATAAATACCGCCCAGACCGTGACCACGGCCGGATTGCTGAAACCCGCCAGGGCTTGAGCCGGCGTTACCAGGCCGGTCAGGGTAACTGCTCCCAGCGACAGCAGGGCGGTAACCTCCATCGGGATCCATTCCGTAATCAAAAAAATGACAGCGACGAACAGAAAACACAGCACCAGTATGATTTCCGGTGTCATCATATTTGCCCCTAAAAATTAAAAATGGTTGATAATTTCGAGCGACGATATTAGTTAGTTACGGAGATTAATCATCATAACAAATGAAGCAAGCCTTTTTATAGTGAAAATGCCTTTCAGGTCCATGTCGGGTCGAATTTTATCCATTTCGTGATTAACTTCAAAACGTAATCTCAGCGGGATTCAGATTCTGGCACCCGACAAAGAGAAGCGGCGAAAATGGCCAGGCTCAGTCACGATAATCTAAACAGGCAGAAGCTTCGCTCCGAAAAAGAGCTGGCACAGATGATTGTTCGCATCGCTCGGACAGCCCCGGCTGATGCCATCATAAGTGCCACTGAAACCGGCGACCTGGCGACACGAGTGCACGGTCTATCCCAGAAGATTCGTGCTATTGCCGCCATAACAAACGCCGAAATCTATGACGCGCTGACAGAAAAAGGCTTGAAAATCATACGGCTGACCATTCGCGCAATTGACAGGCACGGCCAGGTTCGACACATGCTGTCGGTCGTTCTCAAATCGCAGCGCATTTCTGTGGGAGATCTGGTTTTATGCGCATTGGGTCGCCATGTTTACAGAAAAGAGAAAGGCCACCTTTGATGTCGAGGTGAAAATTCCACCCGGCTTTGGTGCCCGACACCTGGCTGCTGCCGCTGTCACAAAACGGACTGCCGCCACGGCGATGGTCGTTTCGTCAACAGACGGCCATGTCCGGGCTTTCTCCGGCGGAACCATGGTTCTGCAGCTGGATCCGAACGTGCCGTATGATTTTATCTTTGGAGGCCAATAATTTTGCTGAACTTCGTCTGCGGGAACATCTCGAAACCAGTAACAGCGGCCAAAAAGGTGAACCCATGACCACAGACAAATCCACACCGCGACACGGAAAGCCGAGGTCAATCAGCGAAAACCTGCGGAAACTTTTTGATCTCTTCAGCTCAAAGGACCAGATCCTGGTTACCATAGATGCCGACCCGGACTCCATGGCATCCGCTATGGCGCTGAAGCGCATCCTCTGGCGCCGGGTCCGTACGGTAACGATTGCGCATTTCAATGAGATCAGGCGATTTGACAACCTCACAATGGCAAGACTGCTGAAAATCCCTCTGGCAAGACTCGATGAAACCGACTCACAAAATTTTTCCAAAATTCTGCTGGTCGACGGCCAACCTCATCATCATGCATCATTTGCAAAATTTAAATACGATGCGGTTATCGACCATCATCCGATGGCGAACCCGGTAAAAGCCTCCTTTGTTGACATCCGGCCTGAATACGGGGCGACCGCCACAATCATGACGGAATACCTGCGGGCGGCCAACATACGGCCCTCCAAAAGCCTGGCGACCGCACTGGTCTATGCGATTCGAACAGATACCCGCAATTTTGAGGCCGGCGCTCTGGACGTGGATGTCAGAGCCTTTCACTTTCTTTTCCCATACGCCAACATGCACCTGCTGAGCAGAATCGAAACCGCCGAAATGGGGCTCGAGGAACTGCCGTATTTTCAGCAGGCGCTTGAAAACAGGCGAATCCGCAAGGGAAAAATCTTCAGTTACCTGGGTCGGGTTCATTCCCAGGATACATTGGTGCTCGTTGCCGATTTTTTTATGAAATGTCACGAGGTGACCTGGGCAGTCGTCTTCGGAATTTACCGCAAAAACCTGGTGGTGGTTATTCGCAATGACGGCCTCCGAAAAAATGCCGGTTCACTGGCGAGCAAGGCCTTCGGTCTTTTCGGAAACGCCGGCGGCCATCGCGCCATGGCCCGGGCCGAAATTCCCCTGGCCAATCTGGAAGGCCACCTGAAAGAATCCGGCAAAGCGGCGTTAAACCGATTCGTCATCCGGCAGTTCGAAACGTCTGCCGGAAAATGATTCATCTGCCTACAACCACTTTTTGCGCTTGAAATAAAGCATCATGCCGAAAAATATGACGATCAGGACAATCATGCCGGCCACGAACGTCAGGGGGATGAAGATGGTGGCCATGATGGTCAACACTTTCATCACCTCATTCATTTTATTGCTCACAGTGGACAGGTACAGATCCATCAGACCCGAAATGATATCCCGAAAAGATTCAATCGTATCGATGACCTGAATCGTGTGATCATAGACATCACGGATAAAAACTTTATTGGCTTCCTGAACAATGGCAGATTCTGTCTTTTGCCAGGTACTCAGGACCTCTCGGATCGGCCATACCTGCTTGCGGAAATAGATCAATTCTCTTTTCATATCATAAATGGACTGTAGAATCTCCGGCGTCGGTTGTCCAAGCAGCCGCTCCTCGAAATGCTCGATTCTATCACCCATTTTTTCAAGGATTGAAAAATAGTGGTCAACCACCGCATCAATTAGGGCATAGGCCAGATAATCGGGGCCGGATTTGCGGATACGTCCCCGTCCCTTGCGGACACGCTCGCGCACTGAATTGAAGACATCTCCTTCAGCTTCCTGGAATGATAACAAATAATGGGACCCCACAATCAGACTCACCTGCTCGGAGGTGATATGGCTGGTCGTTTCGTCAAATTTAAGCATCTTAATGACAAGATAAATGTAGTCTTCAAAATCTTCTACCTTCGGGCGCTGACCGGTATTGACGATATCTTCCTGAGCCAGCGGGTGAATGCCGAAATGGGTGCCGATTTTTTCAATCAGCTCGACCTCATGAAGCCCGTCAATGTTGATCCAACTGACCGGCGGCGTGTCTTTATAGACAAAAGATTCTTTGATACGCTTTAGCTCCTTTTCTTCCAAACGAGCCTGATCGTAGCTCATTACGGTGATCCTGGCAGTCTCGATCTTCTGTTCTCCGACATGTACCAGGACCCCCGGGGACATACCGGCTTTTTTGGACGCCTTTTTGAAAAATTTGGCAGTTCTTCTCATTTTTTTTTGCATGTTTTTTCATCTCCTTGCCGGTCACGGATCGTTTTTATTTTTGGTTGACGGATTTTAAGAGCTCAACACAGGCTTCCAATGACGCTATCGAGGACATGATGACTTTGCGCTCCGTGCTTACATGGGCCTGCTCAAAAAAATCAGGTGGCAAAATCGCATGGTTAATCTGAATCTGTTTATGCATATTGTTGATCTGGAGAATAGAGGTCTCCAGACTTTCGATTCTGACTTCATAAAATTTTTTACGGTTCTTTTCCCTTAGATCACCAAAAAGGATCAACAGGTCACGATTATACTCCAGGATTGCGGTGACGGTTGTGATCGCCAATTGAGAGGAAAGAAAAAGGTTTTTTTGTTCGTTGTAATTTTGATTGGCCCTGGCGGATGCATCCAACTTGCTTTGAATGTCTTCAAGTATATTAATATAGGTAGACAATTTACCAATTGCGGACTCCAGATCAGGCTGAATATCCGAGAATCGAATCGGCTTTTCTTTCGAAAATAATGGGCAGGGGTTCAAAAAGACTGCCAAACAGATCAAAAAAAGCAAGACTTTTTGCATTTCTTTCATCCTTATTTTCACTAAAATACAAGCTTTTTGCATTATGGTTGATTAACAATGAGAAATGCGACATAGCCGCAATAGAGTATCAAAAAAACGATTCCCTCCCAGCGATCTAAAGAACGCTTTTTTCCGGTAAACATAAAGAAAAACAACATCGAACTGGAAAGGATTACCGCTCCGATATCGACATTGTTTTTCATTTGAAACGGCAGCGGCTTAATGGTGGCGCTGATTCCGAGCACGAAAAAGATGTTGAAAATATTTGACCCCACAACATTGCCCACGGCAATTTCCACATTTTTTTTATAAGCCGCCACAGCCGAGGTGGCCAATTCGGGCAATGACGTCCCCACAGCGACGATGGTTAATCCGATCAACGATTCGCTCATCCCCAATTTTGTGGCAAGGACAATGGCGCCGGCTACGATCCATTTCCCGCCGATGGTTAAGCCGACCAACCCTGCAATAATACACAGCAATGACCGCAGCCAGCCATTATGTTTGGCCGGCAGATGCTGCTCCATCCCTTCAACCCGCACTGCGATGGAAAATGTGTAATAGATAAAGATCGTAAAAAAGCAAAGAAAGATGAGTCCGTCGATTCTCGTCAGTACGGATCCGCCGGCACCATCGAGGACCTGATCATTGGCCGTAAACAACAGGACAATGGCAGCCAGCAAGCTAAACGGAATTTCTTTCCAGACGGTGCCCTTTGTAACAGCAAGCGGATAAATGACCGAGGATATCCCCAGGATCAGAAATACATTGGCGATGTTACTTCCCAGCACATTGCCGATGGCAATGTCGCTGTTGCCCTTGAAACTGGCAATGATGTTGACAAACAATTCCGGGGTCGAGGTACCAAAGGCAACCACCGTCAACCCAATAACCAGGTCGGATACATTCAGGCGTCTGGCAACAGAAACAGCGCCGTCAACCAGGAAGTTCGCTCCTTTGATCAAAAAGACGAAGCCGATGGCAAAAAGAATATAGGTCAACATGGCAACGCTTAACTTAAAAAAATTAGTTGCAAAATGAATGCATGCAAAAGACAGATGCGCTCTCGGATTTTCGCGGCTAAAAGCCGCTCCCACACTGACAAGGAGCGACCCTCAGGGTGGGAGCGGCTTCCAGCCGCGATTTTAAGGTACAATACAAACGGCCATGTCCGAAGCTCTATCCAGCACCTTTTTGGTGGTGCTGCCCATGGAATAATCCTCGACATCGGAATGCCCTTTTTTACCGAGTACAATCGTGCCCATTGCGTTTTCTTCAGCCTCATCTAAAATATCCCTCGCAGCACTGCGGCTGCCATCAACGAGCCTCACAGAAATTTGGCTTTCGGCAAGTCCTGCCTGGATGAGCATTTCACGGGCTTTTTTCATGTAAGGGGCGACCACGTCTCCGGCTTTTTTTTGCCAGAATTTCTGAACCCCCGGAAATTCTTGCAGCACTTCTTTGGGAACAAAACGCCTCAGATCCCGTTTTGAATGAAATACCGTAACGTTTACATCGGTGCCCGCAAGCATAAAACCGGCGTGATCCACAGCACGCATGGCATTTTCTGAATTGTCAACAGCCAGCAGGACATCCTTGCTTTTCACCCTACCCTTGACCATCCAGACGGGGCACACCTTTGCATATTCCAGCACCTTATTGGCAATTTCGCCTGTAAAAAAATCCTCCAGGCGGCTGCGCCCGCGTGAAGAGATGATGATGGCATCCGCCTTTTTGTTCTGCTCAGCCCAACTACAGATGTCCCGGGCAGCGCCGACCTCAATTTTTCGAAAAACCGCTTCGACTGTTCTTCGGGTAAATCCGACATTCAGCAGTCGGTCTTTGGCATCTGTCAATATGCGCCCGGCCATCTGGCTATTTCTTTTCTCGATTTCCCGCAGCTGATTCGCGGTTTCGCGGTTTTTTCTAGTTTCTTCGAAAAGAATCGGCGGCAACTTCGGCAAAAGGTATATCAGCGATAATTTTAGATTGTGTTTGGATCCAAAAATACGGTTAATATAATCCAGAGACTTCAGGGCGTTCTCGGAACCATCAACCGGCACGACAATCATCTTTTCCGGATTTTTTGTCATATTTTTCCTCCTGGCGAAGTGGATTATATTCAAGCGAAATCTGGTAGAATTTATTCTGAAATGAAACCAAAATCAACTAAAAGGTAAATTGATTAAACTGCTGGGAATCGTGTAAAAACCGAGTTGACAATCACCCGTGGATTCGATAAAAATTTACATGGCTTTTACACTTGTCTGAATTTTCTATAAATTTGACAAATCTGATACTGATTTCCAACTCGATTTTATTATTAAACCATCCGGTAAAAACCGAGTACTTATCAAATCATGGATTATATCCTTTGGCTTGAATTTGGCCTCTTTGTTCTGATGATGGGCCTTTCAGGCTTTTTTTCCAGTTCCGAAACCTCTCTCTTCTCCCTGAGCGATATACAGCTGGAGCAAATGCGGCGGGATCAACACCCCCGAATCGGCCTCATCCAGCGCCTGCTGAGTCAGCCGCGGCGACTCATCATCACCATCTTGATCGGCAACGAACTGGTAAATGTAACCGCTTCAGTTATCTCAGCAGCCATTATAATAAAGATGCTCGGCGCCGAAAACAAATGGATAAACCTTCTCATTATGGTGCCGCTGCTGTTGCTCTTGGGTGAAATTACCCCCAAGGTTTTGGCCATCCGTCACAACATTGCCTTTGCCGGCTTTGAGAGCAAACTCATCGAAATATTTGCCCGGCTGATCAAGCCGATACGATTTGTGGTGCGCAAAGTAGCAGACTGGATTATCACCCTTTTTATCGGCAAGGACCGCTCCCGCGGCAATATCATCACCGAAGATATGTTCAGAATCCTCGCCCGGGAGGCGGTCGGTGAAGGTGCTCTGGATCATTTTGAAGCCCAGTTTATCGAGCAGATATTTGACTTTGGTAACAAGACCCTGGAAGATGTCATGACACCCCGATCCGATATTTTTTTTCTGGCCATGGAAATGCCGCTGGAGGGGATTATCGTCGAGGTATGCAAATCCCGTCACACCAAAATCCCCATCTATCTGGAAAACCGCGATAATGTCTGCGGTATTCTGCACGCAAGAGATCTTCTGGGAATCGATATCGAGAAATTTTCGCCGGATCCGCACCGACTGCAAAGACTTTTGCGAAAACCGTATTTTGTACCGGAGTCCAAACTGGCCGCTGATCTTTTCCGCACCTTCCAGGAGCGCAAATTATCCATTGCCCTCACCGTTGACGAATATGGCGGTATCACCGGTATGGTCACCATGGAAGATCTGCTGGAGTGCATTTTCGGTGAAATTCACAGTCCCTCGGACGAGGTGGATCAGGCCAGCATCAAAGATCTGGGGGAAGGCCGCTACGCCGTGGACGGCAGTATGCCGATCGCAGAATTCAATCAGGAAATGAACTCGGATCTTTCCGTGGAATGGGGCGAAACCATCGGTGGCCTGTTGCTGCACCATTACGGCGAGCTTCCACCCGAAGGTGACAAAATCGAAATCGACGGATTCCGCTTCAGAGTTATCGAAGTGGAAGAAAACCGTATTAAGACCGTGGAGTTTGAAAAAACTCCAGAAGTGGCGCGACCTGAAGAAAAACCGTCTGATTCTGCCGAGGATCCAATTCAAAAGCAGGGCGATAATGAATAAACCGCAAGGCAGACAGGCACCCGACGTGCCGGATGGCTTCAAGTGAG
>WOR8_10009042_pt1 | contig 12208 bp, 11 predicted proteins | sample DeeMarSeWOR38_10_FD_19890 | JGI IMG/M metagenome (IMG submission 19890) | reverse complement strand
ACCTGGGCCATGCTGCTCACGATGTCCCGCAAGATACCCCAGGCCTATTCCAAGCTCAAGAGGGGGGAGTGGGACCGCAAGTCCTTTAGCGGGGTCGAGGTCCTCAACAAGACCCTGGGTGTGGTTGGCCTGGGCAAGATCGGCCGCCGGGTCTCCGGCTACGCGCTGGGAATGGGAATGAAGGTGCTGGCGTATGATCCTTTTGTGACGGAGGAATATGCTAAGAGCATTGGGGTCAAGCTCCAGAGCTTGGAGGAGGTCATGCAGGGATCGGATTTTATCACCTTCCATATCCCAAAGACCAAAGAAACCGCGAACATCATCAATGCCAAGACCATTGCCAAGATGAAAAAGGGCGTGCGCCTGATCAACGTTGCCCGCGGCGGAATAATAAACGAGTCTGACCTTTATGAAGCGTTAAAAAGCGGCCAGGTGGCGGCTGCGGCCCTGGATGTATTCGATAAGGAGCCACTGCCGGCGGAAAGCCCGCTTTTGACCCTGGATAACGTGGTCGTAACCCCTCACCTGGGAGCTTCAACTGTTGAAGCACAGGTCAATGTGGCGGTGGACGTGATCGAACAGATCATCGAGGTCCTGAGAGGAGGGGCGGCACGTTCTGCGGTCAATATCCCTTCGATGAAACCGGAGCTTATCCGGCCGGTCAAGCCCTTTATGTCGGTGGTGGAAAAACTGGGCGCGCTTGCCTCACAGATCGTGGAAGGAGCTGTTTCAAAAGTGACGGTTGAATATTCCGGCGAGGTGGCGGAGAACGAGGTCTCCCCCCTGACCACGACCGTGCTCAAGGGCCTGCTGACGCCGATGATGGACGTGGTGGTGAATTTTGTGAACGCCCCTTTTATCGCCAAGGAGCGCGGGATCGAGGTCATCGAAATCAAGAGCAAGGAAGCCAAGGGTTTTGCCAGCCTGATCTCGGTCCGGATCAAGTCCTCCAAAGCCGAGCGTGAGGTCGGCGGTACGGCCTTTGCAGGCATCGGTGACCGTCTCGTCTCCATCGACGGCTTCCGCGTCAATGCCGATCCTTCCGGCTATATGCTGATCCTGTCAAATATTGACAAGCCGGGTAAGATCGGAAAGGTTGGCACCCTGTTGGGAAAAAACAAGATAAACATCGCCTCTATGCAGGTCGGCCGCATCACGGCGGGAAAAAAGGCGGTCATGGTCCTCAACGTGGACGGTGCGGTGACGGATAAGGTCCTGAAGGAGATCCTGAAGATCGACGGGATCTTTGACGCGATCATGGTCAAGCTATAACCCGCGGTCTCGGCCTAATTGAAGAACAGGGTCGGTTTTGCTTTTTCCACTGAATAGGGGTCGATGGTGCAGGCGCTGTAGCCTTCGTAATGGAGCCCGATCTTCACGGCGATCTTTTTTCCGAGCTGCTCGAGGTTCTTTCTTTCTTCCTTGCTGACGAGGTTAACGGTGAAAGGGAGTTCTTTTTTAACGGAGCACTCGCTGGTTCGCATAAAAGCCACCTCCTGTGGTAGCTGGGGTCACTTCTGCCGTTCAACACCCCCTTCTTCCTTGAGTTTTTGATAAATGGTCGTCAGCTTCTGCTGGGTCTGCGGCGGCACCTGTTCGTAATGCGAGAATTTGGTGGTGAAGGTGCCCTGGCCGTGGGTAAAGGAGCGCAGGTCTGTGGCGTACTTGCCGATCTCGCCCTGGGGGACCATGGCGGTCACTCGGTCGGCCTCGATATTGGAGATCCTCCCCCGGCGCTTGTTGAGGTCCCCGGTCACCTCGCCCACAAATTCAGGCGGTACGCTGACCGAGATCTCGACGATGGGCTCCAGGAGGGTGGGTTTGGCTTCCGCGATGGCCTTTTTGAAGCCCATGGAAGCGGCGATCTTGAAGGCCATGTCGGATGAGTCCACTTCGTGGTAGCTGCCGTCAAAGAGCGTAACCTTGACATCCACTACCGGATAGCCGGCGATGACCCCGCCCAGCATGCACTCCCGGATGCCTTTTTCCACGGAAGGGATGTAATTCCTTGGGATCGCCCCCCCCACGATCTTGTCCACGAACTCAAAGCCCTGTCCGCGGGCAAGGGGCTCGATCTCGATCCAAGTGTCGCCATACTGGCCGCGGCCGCCGGTCTGCTTTTTGTACTTGCCCTGGGCCTTGGACCTGCCCAGGATGGTCTCTTTATAGGGGATACGCGGCTCGCCGATCAGGACCTCAATACCGAACCTTTCCCTGATCGCTTTCAGGATGACCTCCAGGTGCACGTCCCCCATGCCGGAGATGACGGTCTCCCTGGTCTCGGCGTTATATGCCATCTTGAAAGTGAGGTCCTCATGGGTGAAATTGCCCAGTCCCAGGGCCATCTTTTCCTGGTCCGCCTTGCTCTTGGGCCTTACCGAAAATGACATGACCGGCTCGGGATACTGCGCGGACTCAAAAAGGACCGGCCGGCCCCTGTCGCACAGGGTGTCGCCGGTGCCGGAGATCTTGAGCTTGGGCAGGACCGCGATATCACCCGCGGAAAGCTGGGGGATATCGACCTTGGTCTTTCCCCGCATGCTGATGATCTGGCCGACGCGCTCGTCCTTTTCCTTGGTGGAGTTGAGCACCGGCGAGGAAGGTTTGATGCAGCCGGAATAGACCCGGATGTAGGTGAGGCTGCCGATGTGCGGTTCGGTCACGGTCTTGAAGACGTAAGCGGAGAAGGGTTCGGCCGGGTCCGGATTGATCCTGACCTCGGCCCCGGTCAGGTCCTTGGCCGTGTGTTCCTTTTCGTTGGCGGGCGGCATCCAGGCGGTGATCGCATCCAGCAGTTCCTCGATGCCTATGTTCTTGGCGGCAGAAGCACAGAAGACCGGGAAGACCTTGTCCTTGTCAATGGCCTGCACCAGGTGCTCGGAAAGCTCCTGTTCGGTGATCTCCTGGTTCTCCAGATATTCGGTGAGGATGGTGTCGTCGATCTCGGCCACCCCCTCGATCAGCATCTCCTTGTGCTTGGTGGCCGCTTCCTTGAGTTCGGCCGGCGCCTCCGGCTTGAGCAGGCTGTGGACGCCGGAAAAGCCGTCTTCGCTGCCGACGGGGATCTGCACGGGAACGACCTCGCAGCTGAATTTTGCGCGCAGCTTCTCCAGCGTGCTGTCAAAATCTGCCTGGTTCTTCTCCAGCTTGTTGACGACGATGAGGCGTGGCAGGTTGTGCTTGTCGGCTATTTTCCACAGGTTCTCCAGCGCGGAGCCGTGGCCGGTGACCGCGTCCACCACGATGATGAGGCCGTCAACCACGCGCATGGTGGAGATGGGCTCGCCCACGAAGTCAATGTAGCCGGGGGTGTCGATGAGATTGATCTTGTGGTCCTTCCATTCAAAGGGGAGCAGGGTGGAGTGGATACTGATGCCGCGCTTTATCTCCTCCGGGTCATAATCCGAGGCGGTGTTGCCGTCGCCGCTGCTGCCCTGGCGGTTGATGGCCCCGGCCTTGAAAAGCAGGGCTTCGCAGAGAGAGGTCTTGCCGCTTGAGCCTGAGCCGATGACGCCGATGTTGCGGATCTTATCCGGAGGGTACAGCTTCATACCAGGCTTATTATAGCAAACGCACTTTATGCTTGCAATGTGATTTTTTCTCTGCTATCCTTTTTTTGATGGTCATAAAGAACCCGGGCGTCAAAAAAGTCGGGCTTGCGCTGGGCGGGGGGCTCATGCGCGGGGTGGCGCATATCGGGGTGCTCAATGTCTTTGACAAGCACGGCATTCCAGTGGATTATATCTCCGCCACCTCTTCGGGAGCGATCATCGGCGCCGCCTATGCCGCGGGGCTGGAAGCCAAGCGCATCCAGGAGATCGCTTTTGCGCGCTCAAACCTCAACCTGATCTTGACCCTTTTCAAGCCGGGGTCCGTTTCCTCCAATCCCGTTATGAGCCTGGTCGTTGAGGAGGTGGGGGACAAGACCTTTGACGACCTGGTGATACCCATGCGCGTGGTGGCAACGGATATCCTGAGCGGCGAACAGGTCGTCCTGGAGCGCGGCAGCCTGGCCAAGGCGGTCGCCGCCAGTTCTGACTATCCCCTGATATTCGCGCCGGTAGAGATGGACGGGCGCTTGCTGGTGGACGGCGGCTTGACCAACAACCTGCCGGTGGGCGTGGTCAGGCAGATGGGGGCGGAATACGTGATCGCGGTGGATGTGATCCCCACGCGCCGGATCTCCCGTATGCCCAGGGGGGTTTTCCGGAGGTTCCAGCGCTCCTATGACATCCTGACCCACGGCGCGAGCGTTGCACAAAGGCAGGCGGCGGACCTCCTTATCGAGCCTTCCATTGACGAAGAGATCAGCCAGTTCGAGATGAACAAGATGAAACGCCTGGTGGCGGAAGGCGAGATGGTGGCCAGCCGGCTGGTGGAAAAGATCAAGCAGGACCTGGGACTCTGATGGTCATAAAGAATCCAGGCGTTAAAAAAGTCGGGCTTGCGCTGAGCGGGGGCTTTGCGCGCGGGCTGGCGCATATCGGGGTCCTCAACGTTTTTGACAAGCACGGCATCCCCGTGGACTATATTTCCGCCACCTCTTCGGGAGCGCTGATCGGCGCCGCCTATGCGGCCGGGGTGGAGGCGGCGCGCATTCAGGAGATCGCTTTTGCCCGGTCCAACCTCAAGCTGATCCAGTTCACCTTTTTTCGTCTCGGCTTCGTGTCCTCCCAGCCCATCATGGAGCTCATCTATGAGGGGGTGGGGGACAAGACCTTTGACGACCTGGTGATCCCCATGCGCATGATAGCCACGGATATCCTGAGCGGCGAACAGGTCATCCTGGACCGCGGCAGCCTGGCCCAGGCGGTCGCTGCCAGCGCGGCCTCGCCCGGGGTCTTTGCCCCGGTGGAGCGGAACGGTCGCTGGCTGGTGGACGGCGGGTTGACCAACAACCTGCCGGTGGACGTGGTCAGGCAGATGGGGGCGGAATACGTGATCGCGGTGGACGTGATCCCCACGCGCCAGATGTCCCAGATGCCCAAAGGGCCCTTCCAGATGTACCAGCGTTCCTATGATATCCTGAGCCATCGCCTGAGCGTGCCCATGAGGGACAAAGCGGACGTCATCATCGACCCCTCCATCGATGAGGAGATCTACAGTTTCGATGTCCGCAAAGTGAAACGCCTGGTGGCGGAAGGCGAGATGGTGGCCAGCCGGCTGGTGGAAAAGATCAAGCAGGACCTCTGCCTCTGACCATTCCCAGGTTCTTCATGCGGGTGGTAAGGCTGGTCCGGGCAAGCTTTAGTTCCTCTGCCGCCCGGGTGATATTGCCGTCATGCTCGTCCAGGGTTCGTTGGATGATCCTTTTTTCCTGGTCCTCCAAAGTTTCTTTGAGGCTGCTGGCGGCGGCAGGCGTCTCTTTGTTTTTTCGCACCGGGACCTCATCCCCGCTAATGACCTCGCTGCCGGAAAGTACCACCAAGCGCTCGACCAGGTTCTGGAGCTCCCGGACATTACCCGGCCAGGCATAGTCCAGCAGCGCCTGCATGGCGTCCTCTGTAAGCCCCCGGATCCCCTTATTGAGCGTTTTGTTGAACTTGTCAATGAAATATTCAACGAAAAGCGGGATGTCCTCTTTTCTATCGCGCAGGGGAGTAAGGGTGACGGGGATGACGTTGAGCCGGTAATAGAGGTCGTGGCGGAACCGGCCTTCCCGGATATGTGTTTCAAAGTCGATGTTGGTGGCGGAGATGATGCGCACGTCGACCGGGATGCCTTTTTCCCCGCCCACGCGCTCGATCACGCGGTCCTCAAGCACTCTCAGGAGCTTGGCCTGAAGGGCGGCGGGCATGCAGCCGATCTCGTCCAGGAAGAGGGACCCTCCGTGGGCGAGCTCGAACTTGCCCAGTTTCCTATCCAGCGCGCCGGTGAACGCTCCCCGTTCGTGGCCAAAGAGATCGGACTCGAACAGATTCTCGGGGATGGCCGCGCAGTTGACCGCCACAAAGGGCTTGTCAACGCGCCGGCTTTTTTTGTGGATGGCGCGGGCCACCAGCTCCTTGCCCGTGCCGGACTCCCCGTGGATGAGCACGGTGCTGTCGGCAGGGCCGACCTTGTCAATGGTCTGGTAAAGCTCCTGCATGGCCGGCGTTTTGCCGATGAGGTCAAAATAGGAGGTTGCCTGCTCCAGGGACTGGCGCAGGCACAGGTTCTCCCTGACCAGTTCCCTTTTTTCAATTGCCTTGTGGATGAGGGCCTGGAGCTCCTTGACGTCAAAGGGCTTGCTCACGTAGTCAAAGGCCCCCAGCTTCATGGCTTCCACGGCCGAGGCGATATCTTTGGAGGCGGTCACCATGATCACTTCCAGGTCCTGGTCATATGCTTTGATCTTTTTCAATACCTGGATGCCGTCCTCAGCCGGCATGCGGATATCGAGCAGGACCACGGAAACAGGTTCTTTTTGCAGTTCTTTGAGGGCGGCTTTTCCGGAAGGGGCGGTAACGACCTTATGCTTTTTGCCCAGAACGGACCGGTAGGTTTCCAGCACGTCAGCTTCGTCGTCGATGGCAAGGATGAGGGGCTTGGCTTCCGCCATAGCGGAAATAGTGTAGCACGGCCGCCGGAGAAAGACAATACGTGCTTGTGGATTGGAAGGAGAACGGAGGAGGAGAGTCTTCTGCGCTCTCCTACGCTTTTCGAGCTTCGGAGAGCTCCGAAGACCAAGGATTCGAACTCAAATGAGCCTTTTTCTGGCGAAGGCGTAACCGGACCCCGATTTCAAGTATTTTTCAAAATCTAACGCCTTTTCTCTTGTCTCAAAGGCTGCGAACCAGACCAATTCCCATGGGCCCTTGCCTTTTGTATAAGTTGAAGAATCGGAATTATGTTGTTTTATGCGACCGCTTAGGTCCGATGTGAAGCCTGTATAGGTTTTGCCCGAATGCTTGCTTCTTATTATATATACGTGGTATTTCATCATCATGGCGGAACGAAGTTCTCCGAAGCTCCGAACGAAGTAAGGAGCGAAGGAGAACGGAGGAGGAGAGATTCGAACTCTCGCCCCGGGTTAACCCCGAGCTAACGGTTTAGCAAACCGTCCCCTTGGACCACTTGGGTACTCCTCCGAGCTTCAGCGCCTTATCCTATTCCTTTTCCTGGTCCTTTTCCTGAGGCCGAGGAATAGGACCAGGCCCAGGACAAGGGGTGAAAATTCTGCGAATTTTCACCGGAGAGGGGAGGATTCGAACCCCCGTTACGCTTGCGCGTAAAGCGGTTTTCAAGACCGCCGCCATCAACCGCTCGGCCACCTCTCCGTGCTCAATGAGGATTATATCACATTTGCAAATGCCATGTAATCTTGTTATAATCCTCTCTGGTGATGAGGAGATGAGCGAAGAAGGCCCAAAACGAGACGGTTTCCACAAGGTCCTGGTCCTGAACTCGACCTTCGCCCCCATCAACATCACCAGCTGGCGCCGAGCCATGGTACTTTTATATAAAGGGAAGGCGAGCGGGGTGGAGTTCAACGGCTGCCTGATCAACGGCAAATACCGCCTGCCCGAGGTGGTGAGATTGACGGGTTACGTGCCGCTGCCATACTCGGAAGTGGTGCTTTCCCGCAAGAACATCTACCGCGGGGGGAGCCTGACCATTGACCATGTTGTGCCCCGCAGCCGGGGCGGCGGAGAGACCTGGGAGAACATGGTGGTCTGCTGCGCGCGCTGCAACAACCGCAAGGGAGACCGAAAACTGGATGAAGCGGGGTTAAAGCTGCTGGGCACACCGTACCGGCCGCCCTCCAGCCTTTACCTGCACATGACCCGCATTTCCAATATCCCGAAAAGCTGGTACGATTATTTCTTTAAAAATAATTAGTTGTAAGTTGTCAGTTGTAAGTTGTTAGTTAATAGGGGCCCGTGGTGTAGCCTGGTTTAACACGCCTGCCTGTCACGCAGGAGATCGCCGGTTCGAATCCGGTCGGGCCCGTTCCCCTCATTAGACGTCGGTGGCGAGGATAAAACTGCCGCTGCAGCCCGCTTCTAGGCGGTCCACGAAATTATGGCCCCCGGTCTTGCACTTCATGCGTCCGCCCAGGGAAGGGGAGTCCATGATCCAGAGGCTGTTCGTGAGCCTATACAGCAGCTCCACCCCTGCGCCGCCGCCCCAGCCCGCCGGCCTTTTCCATACGTCGAATGTACCATTAAGGCTGAAACGCCAAACCTGCAGGTCAGTCAGGCTTCCCCCGAAGGTGTACGATCTATCGTTGTGCGTGGCGGTTACGCCCAGATAGGGAGAGAGGGCCGTGTTCTTGAGCGCCTTGGTTCTGAAATGCGTGACCAGCCGGAACTCGGGGCCGTCCGTGGACATGATGAAATGGGGAACAGGCATGATCCGGGGCAATGTGACATCCCTTTTCCCGCTCCATATATAACTCAGGGTGCTCTTGAAAGAATAATACAGGGCAGGGTCCAGCAGTGTCCAGATGGCGCCGGCGGTCAAAGCGTGGAGGGGGAAGTTCGGCGTTCCGTCCCAAAGGTTTCTGGTAGATACCTGTGTGATGCCGTATTTTTGTTCCAGGTCATCCAGATGTTTATAGGCCATTCCTGTGTAATAACCTGCCAGGTCCCCTCCGCCATCACCGAATCTTCCAAATAAACCGAAATAGCGGACGGAGTAGGAAGCGTAATCCAATTTGGCGAAAAGGTATGCCATGGCCTGGCTCAGGCCCAGGCTGCCGTCCGCAACGGCATTGGAGATGATGTCCTGGGCCTTGAACTGGGTGGCATTTGGGCCGTTCGCAGTAGCCACGACCCTTTGTGTCTGGTTGAGGCGGGCCTTGCAAATGTTATGTGCTTCATTGTCTTTCGGGATCTGGCCGAAATTGGGGGGGGTCATGTTGTGTGGCGGGGTACAGCCGAATTCCCGGTATTTGGCCCCATGCCCGCCGAGCTCGTGGTACAAGCCGTTCGCATAAAGGGTAGCGATGGAGCGCAGCAAGACGGTGGTGGACAGCCTGCCCCATCTGCTTTGGTCAAGTCCCGTCCATTTTTCCGCCCGGTCAATGCCGTAATGCATGACATTATGGAGGCTGCCGATATTGTCAGACATATCGGGGGTGGAATCAAACTTCATCTGCGGGTCGGCGGAAAGTTTTATTTTTAACGGTGTTGCATCCTTTTTCTTTTCAAGCTTGTCCTTCTTTTGTCCTCCCTTTATGCGGGAGATATTGACTGGCGGCTGATTGTCGATGCTGTTTACCATGCTTCACCTATTATACGTTCTGATGATCAACATCATTGCAGTTGCTGTATCTTTTTCTTGGCTTCAGCAACCAGGTCCTTCAGGGAATTGCGCTTGGCGTATTTTGCCAGAAAGGCCATGTACCAGCTCAGGGCCGCATTGCGGAAATTCAATCTCTCATAGATATGGGCTGTCCGAAAGGTGCTTCTGGCTGCGTAATCACTTTTGGAGAAGAGTTTTGAACAATCAACATGCCAGATGACGGCATAATTATAATTATTTTGAGCCTCATAAAGTTGGGCGATGAAATTGTACGTCTTAGCCCTTAGTTCATAATATTTTTCAGGACCTTGGTATTTTTTCAGGATTTGCTTAAGCCAGTCGATGGCTTCTTTCAGGTATTTATTTCCCTCCATGTCCGCATAAGTTTCTGAAATGAAGAAATATGCGTTTTTGACCCGACCTATGTTTAGCCATTCATGGCCGGGATCAGCGTAATCATATGGTTTTGAATACTCTTCGATAAATATCTTGGCTTCTCTTATCGCGTCTAAGGAACGGCCGAGATTCTCTTTGTAAATTGTGAAGATATTTTCGTGGACGCGGCCGGTCTGGTTGTCTTTTATGCCTAGGGTATAACTCTCTGCCAGGAACATCCGGTATCTCTTGATGGCTTCCTCAAATTCCCCTCGATCGTAAAGTCGGTCGCCCAGCCTCATATTGACCTGTACGTCTTCGAGGGGGTAGCAGCGGGTTGCGGTGATCCCGGATATCCCTAGGGCTATGGTGCGGACGAAGTCGCGCCGCGAGGTTTTCTCTGAGTGAATAACAGGAGCGAAAGGCTGGGGAAGCCTTCTAAATGCTTGATCTAAAGCTCTTCCGGCTTTTACTAACAAACCCATAATTACTCCAGGGAGATGATGGTCGATTTTGCTGTATATATATCGAAAAGATCAGGCTAAAATTTCACTTAATCCCCGATATCAATGACGCCCTCGTCGGGGTGCTGGAGCGCGAGGAAAAGAAGCAGATAATTGCGCATGTTGCGCGTCAAGAGGAACTTCTCCCGCACGTGCTCGTGGCCGTATTCTCCCATCCTTTTTCCCACCTGCGGGTTGTTGAGCAGGTACCTTATCTGATAGGCCGCCCCCTCGATGGAATTGACCAGGACACCGGTGAAATTGTGGATGACCTGCAGGGGAATGCCTCCCACCGCGCTGGCGACCACCGCCTTTTTCTTCCAGAGCGCCTCTGTCACGGTCAGGCCGAAGCCTTCCTTGAGAGATTTCTGGAGCACAATGGTGGAGGCGCGCTGAAGGGCGTTGACCTCAAAATCGGAAAAGGGAGGCAAAAGCAGGATGTGGAAGTCCTTCTCCTTGGCGGAGCGCTCCTGCAGCTCGCTCAATACCTTGGTGCCTTCCGGGTCGTCGCTGGCAGTGCCGCCCGCGTAGATAAAGCGGCAGTCGGTATGCTTCTTTACCAGCCGGTATACCTCGAACACGCCTAATGGGTCCTTGAGGTAGTCAAAGCGGGAGACCTGGGTGATGATGGGCTTGTCGGTCGGGATCTCGAAGCGGCGCAGCACGGACTCGATCTCTTTCTGGGTGAGCATGCGGTTCTTTTCCGCGTGCGGGTCAATGGCCGGATAGATCATGTACTGCGGGATCGGCAGCTCCTTGGCAAAGCTGGGAGCGGAAAAGATCGAGCCGTCATACTTGGAAATGAACCGGGACAGGTAGTTCCAGACCTCGGGGTGGGGGTTGGAGGTGTCGATGTGGCAGCGCCAGACCCATTTGCTGCGGGATCTTTCCTTGGCCTTGACCAGCCCCACCGGCTGGGGATCGTGGATAACGATGATATCCTCGTCAAAGGACATGCTCTTGAGGTTCTCGTCATTGACCGCCTCGTGGACCTTGAACATCTCGGGCCGGATGTCCTCTTCCTTGCCGTGCAGGGCGTTGTGGAAGGCCTTGGTGGCGTTGAAGAAGTCCCCGCTGCCCTTAATGACCTCCCATTTCATCTTGAGCCCCAGCTCGTTGAAAAGGGGCACCACGCGGTGGAGCATCTCGGCCACGCCGCCGCCCACCGAAGTGGAATTGACCATCTTGACCGTCTTGCCCCGCAGCCTGTCCGCCAGGAGCAGGATCTCCTCAAAGTTCTGCGGCCGCGTTACCCTAGCGTAATCCCTTAACTTCATGTTCACCATCATTTTTTCCTGTAGCTCTTGGTCATGTCAAGCAAGCCCCAAAAATTGAACTGCACCTTTTCCTTGCCCTTGCAGATCTCTATGATCCGCTGTTTGAGCTGGTCCATGGTCATGAAATAGGGGTCAAGGGCGTTGATCTTGCGCGCGATCTCGGGCTCCTCCAGGGCGTCCCGGGTCCAGTTGGAGAAATCATTGGTCTTGCGGCCCAGGCGCAGGCGCGCGTCAAAAAAGTGGTAGTAAAGCGAGCGCATGCCCACCTTGTTGAGGGCGGCCGTAAACTCGTGCAGGGTGTTGACCTCATAGGGTGTGGGCGCCACGATGTCAATGCCGCGCAAAAAATAGAATTCCCGGCCGGGCGCAGCCTTGCGGATCTCCACCGCCGCCAGCAGGTGCTCCTCCACGATCTCAATGATACGCTCGCGCAGCAGGTCCAGGTCCGTGAATTCGGAAACGTCAATGGACGCCAGCCTTTCGGCCAGCCGGGCCTCTTCCAGGTCCTCTCCCACCCAGCGCGCGAAGTCGTTGGAATATTCGCCGGGGGCAAAGGAGTATTCGCGAAAGGAGCGGTGGGTATGATAGAAGATACACGCCTTGTCGATGACCTTGAGGAGCTTGACGAATTCCTTCAAATGATGCGCTTTTTTCCCGGTGATCTCCACCAGGGAGGATACGGTATGGAAGCGGAACGGCTCCTTGGCTTTTTTCTTCAGCATTAATTTATTCTATCACATCCGCCTCAGAATTCCAGCGCCAGCAAGCGCAGGAAGTGGTAGACGCCTTTTACGTCGGCCACGCGGCGCCGGGCCAGGGTCTTCT
>WOR8_10005490_pt1 | contig 12210 bp, 11 predicted proteins | sample DeeMarSeWOR38_10_FD_19890 | JGI IMG/M metagenome (IMG submission 19890) | reverse complement strand
GACGGTAACGTATAATTTATTGAAGTTCTAACGACAATTTGATCTCACCACAGAGTCACAGAGAGCACAGAGATGTATTTTTTTCATTTGCCGGGAGCCCCGCAATGCTACGGGATATGCCTCTGGCAAATGAAAAGCATCAATGCTGGAGCATAAAAAAAATCTTAGATTTGAAAAGCGGTGCTAGTATCACCGAAGGTATAGGTTTTTTTTGCCCAGCGCCGTCTGCCGATGGGCAAAAAGATAAATTTCCTCTGAGTCCTCTGTCTCTGTGGTGAAATAATATTACTGCTAATACGTCACCGTAATAACGAATAGGAGTACTTAGTCTCCCTACTTAATTACCGGCTTCCACATCCACCATCAACAAACTCAGCGGAATCGGCCTTGCCGGCGGACGGGTGGTCATCATCTTGATGGTTTCCGGTCTTACTCCGAATTCGCGCGCAAGGATTGCGGCGACTACAGGTGTGCAATTGGCTCCCTGGCAATACCCCATACCGGTGCGGGTGCGTTTTTTGATATCATTTAGGTTCATTGTGCCTTCGCGAATGGCGTTTCGAATCTCACCGGCCGTAATACCTTCGCAGCGGCATACGACGGTATCCTCGGTAATGTTTGCATAAAGATCCGGATAAATTTGATACATTTGATCCATGGCCCGGCGAAACTTACGCAGGGACATCAATGGTCTGCGCTCAATCCGTGCGGCTTGCTCAGCCTGTTCTGTTGAAATAATTCCGGCATACGCTGCTGCATGAAGACCGGCAATCGTTCCCTCCCTTCGCGCAACCAGCACACCCGCAATCCCGGCACCGTCTCCGGCGACAAACACTCCGGGCTGGTCCGTCTGCATGTTCTCATTGTACAATGGGATCCATCCACCGAACAGGTGGTTGTAGATATGTGTACAATCAAGCATGGTCGTCAACCAGACGGATGGAATCAGGCCATAGCCGATACACACCGTGTTCACGTCAAAGCTTTTCATATTGCCTGGAATTGGACGGCATTGCGAATCAACTTTACCCAGTGTAACCCGTTGTGCCTGTTGATCGCCTTCGATGGCTCGCAATACATGTGATTGCAGCATCTGAACGCCGGCTTTTTTAAGCCGAAATAGATAATTAAGACCTTGGGTGATTAAACCGGGCTGATGAATTAGATCGGGTAAAAATTTCCAGGCACTGCGGGTGGATGCAGATTCAGCCACGGCCACAACCTCCATTCCGGCATTTAGCATTTGATTTGCAACCACCAACTGAAGCGGGCCGGTCCCGGCCAGCAATACTCGATTTCCGGGACGAACCTGCTGACTTTTGATGAACACCTGGGCACCGCCGGCCGTCATGACACCGGGCAGCGTCCAGCCGGGTACGGGAACCGGTCGTTCATAGGCACCGGTTGCGGCAACCATTGCTTTTGCATCCAGCAGCACCAAATCATCTCCACGTGCGAGCGCCAACTGTCTTGAATCAAACACCGCCCACACCAGAGCATCGTTCCAGATGGTGATACGATCCGATAGGTTTTCCACGTGTTTTAAGAGCGATTGCCCATCGGCATAATCAACGCCAAGGAGGGTCGGATTACTTACTTGAAAAGTTGGGGGGAGTTGACGATAAATTTGGCCCCCTGTCTGTATATTTTCATCAATTACCAAAACATGAGCACCCACTTTGGCAGCAGCTATTGCGGCGCTGAGACCGGCTGGTCCGCCGCCGATGATTGCCAGCTCTGTTTCCTTGCGGACCAAACGCCCTGGAGATGGTCCGGGTAAATTCAAATCGATCGTGCCGAGACCCTCCTGCAACGTGATGCGCTGGCCGTGTTGAACGAGCGTCATACAGGCACGTACATTGGGTTGGCCGTCAACGGTTACAAGACAACTATGACATTGTCCCATACAGCAATAAAAACCCCGCGGATCTTTAAGTTGAGCAGCATGTCGAATGACACGAATGCCGTTTGCCGTTAATACGGCACCGATGGTCTCCCCTTCATACGCACGGACCGGTTTCCCATTGACTATTATTTCTATTTCCTTTCCCCGGATAATTCCGCCTTCAATACGATAGTCTTTTATTTCTCTTGTTTTAGACATCTTATTCATTTATGAATTGTTCGACCGAAATTAATAAGTAGAACATGTTGTAGTATAAATCTATTATTTTATTTCACCGCAGAGGTGCAAAGGTCGCAGAGTTACTTTTCTTATTTCTTTTCGCTGAGAGGCCGAAAAGAAATAAATGTTTAATTGAACTCCTTATCGAGTTTCGCCATTTTTTGCAAACCGCTCAACACCAAACGCATCAATCGGATGTTCGGTTTTCCCATCCGCAATAAGTTCACTGACCGCTTTGCCGGTGCTGGCGCTAAAGCGCACACCGGTTCGACCGTGTCCGGATGCGACAATCAGTCGAGGGCAATCGGGCACAGGACCGATGATAGGGAGATCGTCTTCGCAAATGGGCCGAAAACCTGCGAAAAAGCGCAATGCACAAAGCCTGGCAAGCAACGGCACCGCCCGCGTAAACGCCTGCGTAAAAGCAGTCATCTTCTCCAGCGTGATACGGTTTTCGAATCCGACAAACTCCGTGTGACTCCCGAGATAGAAATTTCCGCTGGCTGTCTGCCGGATATACAAGTGATCTAGAAACATGATCACGTGCTCCGTCATCGGTTGACACGCTTCGGTAAGAATCACCTGCCCGCGGCCCGGAACGATGGGAATTTGAAGATCCAGGCAAGACAGGATCTGAGGGGTGTGAGCCCCGCCGGCAACCACAACCCAATCGGCATAATAATCGCCCTTACCTGTCACAACCCGGTCGATGCGACCGTTGCCGACCTTTATCTCCTTTACTTCTATACCATACTCGACTCGGCCCCCCCGACGCAAAGCGCCGCCAAGGTATCCCGCGACCAGACGAAACGGATTCACGTGGTAGCTCTCCGGGTTGTGGAGCGCGGCCGTAACTGCAGAGCAAAGCAAGGGTTCAAGCCGGCGTGCTTCCGCACCGTCCATAAGTTTACAATCAATGCCCATATCGCGGATTTCTTCGTAAAAGGGCCGGAGCTCAAGGGCTTCTTGTTCATTCATAGCCGTATACAGCGCTCCCCCATGGATAACTTCAAGCGGTCGATCAAAATCCTGCTCGGCTTCAAGTATCAGCTTATAGCTTTCTATGTTCAGAGGACGAAGCGGTTCCGGTGTTCCACTGCTTCCGCTGATGCTGACGATCGCCGCCGTGGTGCCGGATGCGCCAGATCCCAGATGATTGCGCTCAAGCAAGAGCACCTTCACGCCACGCAGCGAAAGAAAATAGGCGCAGGCGGTGCCGATCACCCCTCCTCCGATGATGATTACCTGAGCGTTCATATATAAAAATCCTATATTAAAAGTGATCTAATAAGATCTATGGTAATTTGTATACCTAAAAAGGAATTGGATTCTTTTTTTAGCCTATCAGTTCCGCCTTAAGGTTACTATCATCACTCCTAAAATGACTCCCGCCCCGCCGACAAGTTGCTGGGCGGTTGGTACGGTGTCAAACAGAAGAAACGCCCACAATATAGCGGCCACCGGGCTGAGGGTCAATACGATGGCGTGGATGCTCATTGTCATCCGGCGCAGTACAAGATAAAACAAAGCCCGGCTGATGACAACATCCACCGTTCCGGTCATGATAATCAGCAGCCAGGTAATCGAATCCGGCCAGATCAAAGCTCGGCGGCCCAACGCAATAAAAAAAAGCAACACACTTGTCGCCAGAATGCGGAAAAAGAAAAATTCCACAAAATCCATTTTTTCCCCGTATCGCTTTACAATGGCCGTATGCAGAGCATACATAAAAGCAGACAACAGCACAAGCAAAGATCCCAAACGCAGATAATCGCCGGGCTGAAAGGTAATGACAAAAACTCCGATTAGCGCCAGTATGGCGCCACAAGTCTGGAATTTTGTGAGCCTTTCGCGCAACCAGAACAATCCCAGACCTACGCTCATCAAAATCGATGCCTTGCCTAATATAGATGCGGTTCCCGGGTCAATGAATGCAACCGCCTCGTAGTTTATAATCGTACTGACACCGATCAGGGCACCGATGGAAATAAAAAACCAAAGGTGTTTGAAAAGTGTCCTAAAACGAATTCGCCGACCTAAGAAACCGTATATACCAACCTGCACCGCGCCGATGACCATCACATAAAAAACAGACACACTGGGTGAGATGTGGGGAAGTAAAAGTCTTGCAAAAATGAAATGGACGCTATCTATGACTACCAGAGTTGAAATCAAGAGGGATTTATTGGCAGACGGGCGGGATACGCTGTTGCGGGTTGTATTTGTCATGGTAAAGGAGTTGTGGGCGTTCACAGGTTCAGAGTTCACCCCGTTAAATTTCCCGAAAGGAACCCTAATTAACAGGGTGAATCCTTCAGTCTGCGACGAGCTCAGCCGAGTCGGGTTACCTTTCTTTTTGGATTATAGGTCCGATAATTATTACTCAACCACCCCATGATTTTTCAGCAGCTCTATTATATCTTTATGATCGGACAATTCTGCAAGCTTCAAAGCAGTCTCACCACTATTGGATTTCGTATCAATGTCGGCACCCTCGGCAATTAAACAATCTAAATTTATCTTTCGCATCAATATCAGCTTTCTCGGTTTGAATTTTTAGTATTTCATATCTGTCGTCAACACTCAAAACAACCATTCCTCTTAAAATCATCTTTACGGTTGCATTTTGAATCGGATGACCTTCTCTGTATAACTTTTGCTTTCGATTTATTGTCTCCCCGATGATTGCATTTGATCTTTTACGTTTGGGATTATCTATGTGCTAGCTCAATTGATTTAATAACCAATTGCGGCTCAAGCCTAATTGAGCGAAAATCGCTCAATTAGGAATCAAGAATACCAATATAGAGGAATGTTATAATCCCATGGATCGGATGGGAGGGCAACTCACTTTTTATGCAGCAGCGTAATGGGTGTTTAGCGTCCTCAGATCGACAATGTTTTGTCGATGTCGCCGGATGCTTTGATATTTCAGAGGTTTCAGGATTTAGCAACGTTGGGGCCTGACACCTTAAATCTGAAACCTATAATTTGCGCCATTAAATTATCAGCGCGCTTGCTGCCCCGGAGGGACCACTTTTACCGAGCAAGGTCTCGGAAAAAGCATAAGATTTTATTATCTATGCGAATGGAAGATTATCCTCCATAAACGGGAGAATGGTACCCAAATCTTTTTCCTTGGCCAGTTTCAAAACCTCTGACGCCATCGCTACATCGTGAATTGCTATACCGACGTTAAAATCGATAATGCGTTCGTTTCGGCTCTCTCGACCCGGCTTTCGCCCTATAACAATCTCTCCCAGCTCCGCATATGCCTCCGGCAAGGGGGCGTAGTATCCATCAGTTCCCCCTACAAAGCTGTTAAATTGCAGCCAATCATCGACAATAAACTTATCTACCTGATTGAGAGCTGATTTTTCCCATCCGCGCGTATGAACCGGCAACACCAGCGCGCCCTCTCTCACCCATGCGTCTTTAAATATTCGCTCATCGAGATGTCCGGTTGCAGTAAGGATGACATCCGCACTTTCCATCACCTCCCGGACGGTATGACAAACTTCAATTTTAAATGGAACCTGCTTACTCATCAAAGATAATAATTTGTGCGCCACATCGGTATTTATGTCAAACACCCTGGCGACTTCGATCTCGTTCAGCACCTCCTTCAGACTCAGCAAATGATAGCGCCCCTGGATGCCGGCACCAACTATTCCAAGAACTTTTGCGTCTTTATTTGCCAGATATTTGGCTGCCACAGCCGATACCGCCGCCGTCCTCAGGTTGGTAATATAGCCGCCATCCATTACCGCCAAGGGTTGTCCGGTATCGACATCGTTGAGCACAATCAGACCCATGATGGTGGGCAAATCATATTTGTAATTGCTGGCAAAGCCACTCACCCACTTGATGCCGCTTGCTTTTTTTCGGGGAAGATAGCCCGGCATGGCATGAATAAAGGCATCACTGAGCGGATGTATTCCCGGCTTCGGAGGATTTTCAAACTCCTTGAGGCCGTGTTCCTTAAGGACGTCCTCCACAATTGAAATCGCGTCCTGCATGGTCAATCCAACTTCAATCACTTCTTTCTGGGATAAGTAGAGAAATTCGATTTTTTTCATTTGGTCTTCCTTTCAAAGTACTTTCTTGCCATCCCCGCACCCAGCAGGATGATTACACTCAAAAGCACCAGGAGGGTGGATGCCGCGGCAATGGTTGGATTGATTTCTGTTCTAATCCCCTCCCACAGCTTCTTCGGGAGGGTGGACAAGGTTGGGCTGCTGATGAAAAGTGCGATGATCAGTTCATCAAATGAAATAAGAAAAGCAAAAAGGCCGCCTGCGATCATACCCGGAAGCGCAAGCGGGAAAACCACCCGTCTGAGTGTGGTAATGCGATTGGCCCCAAGGCTTCTGGCCGCTTGCTCCACCTCCACGTTGATACCCCGCAGGTTTGCCGTCATGACGATCACCACAAATGGAAGCGCCATGATGGTATGTGCCAATGTGAACCCCAGCAGTGTTCCGGTCAATCCCAGGTCCGAATAGATTTTATAAATAGCCACTGCGGTGACCAGAACCGGTGTTACCATAGGTGAAATGATAAAGGAATTAATGATATTCTTGCCGGGAAAGCGTCCCCGGACGAGTCCATAAGCTGTTAAGCTGCCTAAGGTTGTAGCCAAAAAAGGCATAAAATATAACCTTCTTAAAAGATTCCCAGTGCTTCTCATTAAATAGATCTTTTACCATTATTCTTGTCGCCCATGGATACGTTCAACACCCATAAGGCGGCTGTAGATAAGATAAAGGGTGGTTGTCACATTGTTTTTGCGCGGATCAGAGCAGATATAGCTTTTCCGAAGGGAACTAGAAACATTTTTTCCTCTCGGATTATTCTAAAACCTTGGTTTGCTGTGACCATTGTGCCTTCGAGATTGACGTTCCTTCGTCCGAATGCTGGATTGTCTTGATTGATCGGGACGGTCAAATTAAGTTCGACGTCATCACTGATCTTAGATACTTGCAATGGCTCTCCAATTGGTTCAACCAGCTCATGCTTTGTCTCTATCTGCCTTCTCCATTCATTGTCATCTATTATAACCGTGACTGGCTTTCGCAGCTCCTGAACAGAGCTGCGCTTTCCGTAGTAAGAGCCAGAGTACGTTCCTGAGCTGCCCTTTATCCAATAGAGGCGAGACACGCTAACCATCACAATCGTGTCATTTGGCAGATCAGTATCAAGCCAAAACTCCAGCTTCTTTCCCTTTAATACTGTGTTTACGTTGAATCTACTGCAGAAAACCTTTGTGATGACTGAAGAAGTCGTTTTTTGATTATTATTTACTGGTGAAACAGCCTTTTTCTGTTCCGTTTCAATATTTTGTTTTTCGCTTGTAGTGCCTAAAGGGATAGTTTTCTGAGTCTTTTTTGCTGGTATAACAGCCTTCTTCTTATCATTTTCAGTATTTTGCTGTTTGCTTACAATTTTTATTTGTTGCTGTTTTTCCGTTTTATTTTGTTCACCTATTTTAAGCTTTCTAATTTCTTCTAATTCAGCCATTTTTTTGGCTGATTCATGTTGGTACCAAAAATATACCAATCCAAAAAATCCAATAAAAACAATCAAAAAAAAAATAATATTGGGCAAGCTTGATTTTTCTGTAATTTGCGTTTTTTTATGGTGAGCAAAGACCAAACCACAATACTCACATTCATGAATTCCTTCCTGTGGATATTTACATCGGGGACATATTTTTTCCATTTCTTTGCTTCTGAATATGAAATAAAATTTATCTATATTGCCAGTACTTTGCAAACCTTGCAAATATCAATCAATCCAAAAATTTGAAATAAGCATACCATATCCTTAATTCAAATACCAATCTATATCCGCAATTAAACTATAGGCCCGCTAAAACCTATTGTGTTGGTGTGAAATTCAAATAATGGGATGTTTGGATCCTCTGTTATATTTTTTTCAACATATCCGCCCTTTCAATGTTGCAGATTTCTCCATCGTATTTGAAAAATATTCGGCTCATTAAAATTGCAGATAATGTAAACATATCACGATTTTCCAAAACGAATAATTTTCGGATTTTAAAAATCTAAATTTCTGTGATTACATCTACTAATCAGGTTTATCTATTTTTGTGATTACATAATGGTATCCAAGGTTTTGTGAGGACTGGTTTTTTACAAATATTCTCAATAAATCGGCAATCGAGTGATGCTTGGTTTTCTGGTAAGGTGTCAAAGGGTTTGAATCGCACTAAATTTTATTCTGGCTCATTAGATATCATAACTTAGCCTTATACTTTGGTATCTCAATAACCGTACTTCTCAACCAAAAAGTAGACCACTAACTGTAGAAGGGGATAAACTCGTGAATAGCAACAACGAGAAATCTGAAAAACATAGATTCCAAAATGATTTCAGCCAGACTTATGAAGATGCATTTAGATGGAAGTTTGATTACTATATCATCATAATGAAACGTTTTTCTGATTATCTTGGCAGGGATAAGCTTCTTGAGCTGATTAAGCGAGCAGTTGAGGAAAATAACCAAAGAATTGCAACCGATAATCCCGAACATACAGTAGCTAGTTTTGTTGAATACGGCCAAGAGGCGTATAAAAACATGATGGTCTACGAAGTCATAGAGAAATCTGACGAAGTTTATGAAATGAAAGTGACCGAATGCCTGTGGGCAAAGACCTTTAGAGATAAGAATGCAGAAGATATAGGTTATGCGACCGTATGCCATGGCGATTTTACTGAAGCCACAGCTTACCATCCAAAACTGAAACTTAAACGAACCAAAACCCTGATGCAAGGGCATGATTGCTGTGATCATCGTTGGACTTGGGAAGGATAAAACCATATTTTCAAAAATCATGAGAACACCTGACAATTGTGTGAATCGGATTAGGTTTCCACTCTTGATCTAACTAAACCAGTTATACAAAGCGTTATCAGAGCTCCATATCTTTAGCTAATCGCAGATGAACCTCAGCTACCGATATGCGCATAGTATCTGTAAAAAATTTTCAATCTCAAAAGTACTGATACTGTAAACTAATCACAACATCCAATTTAAACCATCTCCCATTGCCCAATGCTTGCCTTTGCAGGTTTACCCGAAACACCCCCTTCTAAGTCAGGCCTTTCTAATAAAATTCTAACAAATCAATATTATTAATCATTTCAGCAACAGCTTCCCATCTTTTAAGTAGTTCATTTTATTGTACAAAGATGATATAATTCATATTGGTATATATGCATGCTTCTTCTTTGTTTAAAGAGAAACTCCAAAATCAGGCTATTAAGCTCCTTATTCGTATTATTGGTTAATCTTATCGTTTTTGTTTTCAAATGCACTTTGGCAAAAATATCGTGGTTATTTTCGTGCTTTTGTCTCCATTCGGAAAGACAAAAGATGGAAAACAAAAATATTGATGTTTGATATGCGAGAGAACAATTTGTCGAACATTCCTTTCGGCATGTAATAAAAGATCGACCTTCATGTCCAGTTTTAGCAACCCCATGCACTGCTATATGAGAGAAGAAAAGTTTTTGCGTTTCAGATGTTTTAAATATCCTATGTGCAGAATTTATATTAAAATTCCAAATAAAGAACAATGAAATGGAGGCGGGCTATGACTGATGTGATTTACACAAATAAGTCGAAAATAAATAAACCAAAAGATCAGATTATTGTTAATAAATACTATTGGGTTGAAATGAAACCTGCAAAAACATTACCCATATACCAATTCAAACTGCACCCACAATCAAACTTGAATGGGGTTTATGTTTTGGTTAAGGATGATTCTAAGATTATCAAACACCTAAAGTCAGGTGAAAAAGTAGAAATGTTGTATCATTCTAAAAACACTGATGCCCCAGTTGAACAGTTTAAGACTCAAATCTTAAATATTGCCAAAAAAGAACAAGGCCCATTAAAGGGGCATTTTAAGGTTGCGCTATCGATTGTTGATTAAGGTTATCAAATCTTATTAGGTATGCAAGTGCGTTTTCAAAATTGCAGATTACTGATACTATCCAACTAATCGCTAATTAGCCTCAATTGTAGATATGTAAGTTGTATCTGTAAAAAAATGAGACTCTGAAAAGTACAGATTATATAGGATGTATCTGAATTTCCCTTGACATTGGATTATGTTTCAGAATATTAAAATGGCAATAGTATGCGCTCCTGAAATCTAATTTCACACCTGAATCTGACTGTTTCTATTTTCGTTCACCTCGATCTTTCTTTCTGAACAGTATCGCTCATCCTAAATCTCTCTGCTGAAAACAAATACTGGTTTCCCTTAAAATTTAACCTAAAAAATTGGTAACGTTCAAAAGTGTTGGCACGGCTAAATTTCAACATTAACGATCTGGATAGTGAAATTGCCTTCGATGCCCAATTTGTATTTCCAATATTTTTCCCATTTTTCTTTAGAGTACTTTTTCAGGATAATCATTTTGGATAATTTCGATACGACATTATCTGACCAGCCCCAGGCGATACGCTTTATGCGACGGCCGATTTCGCGAAAGATTCGTTCCAATAGCGATATCGTCTTGGGTGCAATGACACCGGTTTTTAGCCATATTTCTACATTGGTAAAGATGCGCTGTGAGAGGTTTTCCAGATAAGCAGCGCCGTGATGGTAACCTTTATCTTTAAAGATGTTGATTAACTCAGTGATCTCAGCCTTGCTGGCTTGGTACTGTTGTTCAACACGTTGCTTGTCTTCATTCTTTAAAAGTTCGTAATCGCTTTGCGGCAGTTCGATTCCAATAATATGCTTAAGATTTTCAATCTGTGGCTGACTATCTTTTTTCTTAAGGCCATCTTCCCACAACGAATGGTACAAGCCGCGGGGACCGTGCCAGCTGCAGCGTTGAGTTTCGGCAATATCAGATAGGAAATTGTCCAGCCCCGGCTCACCATCATAGATAAAAGGGATGCCGGAGGCTTTAGTTTGCTTAAAGCGTTCTTTGATAATTTGCTCGATTTGATCCCATGGGGTATTGGCAAAAGTGCCTAGTGGCTCGATTTTGCCGACGGTGGTAATACCCAGAACCGAACGCAGTTCGCCTTTTTTACCTTTTTGTTGTTTATATCCGGTTCCGTCTGCCATGATTGCCGATAGATCATCAACATCAACTGGGGTTTCTACGACTTTATCAATGTCGCTGCCGACCACCAAGTTATGAATGCCGCCCAGAGAAATGTCGATGGATCTGCCTTCGATCAGCCGCCGGTAGTTGGTATCGATGACAGCCTCGATTACTTCGTGTTCAAAATTGCTCTCTTTGCGGCTATAGGCGGCCACTTTTAAAGCAGATAACAAAGGTGAATATCGAGCACCACAAGTGCAACATTCGGCCACGCGAATTGGCAGTTTAAGTTGGCCAAAAACCGTGGAAATTCTCCTTGGTTGATTGCGATAGCCACGTTTTCGTATCCGGCGGCCATGACAAAAACGCCTATCCGCATCAGATTTTCGAAAATGCCGCCCAAGAGCTTTGCGAGCCTTGCTGGGTGGAAACACTCCGCCATGATGACTCAAACGCTCTGAGATGAGATCATCATAGCTTCTGAGAATCTGCTCCAGGATACGCAGCATCAGAGGGTCTTTGATCTGCTGTAAACGATATACGATTTCGTTTAAATTAGCCTTTCCTATTGCAAGTTGAAACTGAAGTGTAATATGAATCTGTTGTTCCATCACGGTCTCTCTTCTGTCAGGTTCATATTGGGCAATATCAACCTATGAAGGAGACCGTGATTATTTTGCAAGATTTATTTTTTTGCCAACACTTTTGAACGTTACCAAAAAATTAGGTAAAGATTCAATGGAGAACCCCCTCAAAATGTGCCTACCCTGCTCCTGACAAGACCTATGCATTTTTGTTGGGAGAAATCCAAGTTTATTGTTTCGCAAAGTTTACGCAAATCTGATTATTTCTATTCGGTTTTCATTGTCACTTTCCGCCTGCTGATAAAATTTAGGCTCCATCTTTCTTAGAAAGTTGGTGATATGACGCACAAGTTTTAGTCAGGATACTTTTCCATTAAAATAGTTGTTAAGCCTCTTTGAAATAAAG
>WOR8_10005489_pt1 | contig 12210 bp, 7 predicted proteins | sample DeeMarSeWOR38_10_FD_19890 | JGI IMG/M metagenome (IMG submission 19890) | reverse complement strand
TCTCAGATATAACCTGATTTAATTTGACAATTTATAAAAATGAAATATCATGGTTGGTGGCTAGAATATAATAGATTAGACAAACTGTGCTATACCAAATGAATCGTATCGATTAAAAGAGTTCGCTGAGACTGAAGCTTGTCCCGTGGAGCGAGAAAAGTGAGCGATTCGGGGTCCGGCCCGCGTTTACCAAACCTCCCTCTCGGGAGGTTTTTTTAATTTTTACAATATTTCTGTTTTTTCCCCCTGCGGTTAATTATATTATTATATACTCATCATTTTCTCTTATACACCTTTTTGGCTCTGAATTTTGATTCATAAAATGAACAAATCACGGATTATATCCAATGGCCAGATATTTTAAGTTTATTCTTCTATTGATTTTACTCTCTACATTAGTATTTGCTCAGTATGAAAACATAAGATTCGAACGCATAACGGTTGAAGATGGCCTCCCACAATCCATAATCAAGGAAATATTACAGGATCGCCAGGGATTTATGTGGTTTGCCACTGCAGAAGGCGTCTGTAAATATGAGGGTTATACCTTTTATATCTACAGGCATGATCCTGATGATTCGACAAGCCTGGCAGGTAGTGATGTCATTGGAATGCATGAAGACCGAAACGGTGTACTCTGGTTTGCAACGATAGGGGGGCTGAGTAAATTTGATCGTGATAAAGAACGATTTACAAACTACAAGTATGACCGGGACGATCCGCATAGCATAAGTTCTGATGAGGTCGATTGCATCGATTCCTATCGGTACAATGGAAAAGATGTCCTGTGGATAGGAACGGCCAGAGGATTGAATAAATTCGATCCCCAATCCGGAAAATTCATCCGCTATCCTCATACCAATTTAGGACACCCATATAGCTATGTTGAGACTGTTTTAATTGATACATTCGGAATGGTCTGGATCGGATGTGCCGATAATGGTGTACATAAATTTAATCCTGAAACCGAACAGTATACTCATTATATACATGATCCCCATAATCCCAACAGTCTGCCTGGCAATGGAGTCTATAATTTATTCGAGGACCGGGCAGGCACCTTGTGGGTGGCAACGCTTGGGGCCGGCTATGCTAAATTTGATCCTGAAAACGAGCGGTTTATCTCATATCATCACGATCCTGAAGATCCAACCAGTTTAGCGAGTGAATTAGTAGCTGTCTTTTTCGAAGACAGAGCAGGCAGGCGATGGATTGGGACAACCGAAGGATTAGATGCCTTTGATCAGGAGAAGGAGCAGTTTATCCATTATAAACATGATCCAGATGACCGAAACAGTATTAGTGATAATAATATTCTGTGCATCAATGAGGATAGATCGGGAAATATTTGGGTGGGAACTTGGGGTGGATTGAGCATAATTGATTTTCAAAAAAATCACTTTTCACATATCAGACACATACCGGGAAATAAAAACAGCCTGAGCGATAATTATGTAACAAGTGTTTATGAATCTCAGCATGGAGGTGAAGAGGTTCTTTGGATTGGTACAAAAAACGGCGGTTTGAATAAATTCAACCGTTCAACAGGAAAATGGTCCTGTTATAAACATGATCAGAAAAATCCCAACAGCCTGATTAACAACTTTGTTCGTGCCATCTGTGAGGATCATTCAGGTATTATATGGGTTGGTAATTTTCTGGGCGGACTCAATAGACTTGACCCCCGTACAGGGAGAATAAAGCGGTATCCTTATGATCCGCAAAATCCCAACAGTCTTACCTGCCCGTCGGTCAGAAGTATTTTTGAAGATGAAAATGGATTGTTGTGGATAGGGACGCAAACCGGGGGGATAAATACTTTTGATCCTATGACAGAAAAGTTTGCTCTGGTTAGTGACAAAATGCATGTAATAGATATTTATAAGGACCGGGCTGGTGATTTATGGTTTGGTACTATGCGGGGCCTAAAAAAATATGACCGGGTGAGCGGGAAATATTTGACTTACCGGCACAATCCGCAAGATTCTACCAGCATAAGCAGTAATTATATTCAATCCATTTATGAGAGTAAATCCGGTGAATTCTGGGTCGGTACGGTTAGCAGCGGATTAAATCGGTTTGACCGAAAAACAGGAAAATTCATCCACTATACAACAAAGAATGGTCTGCCCAATAATTTTATCGGTGGCATTCTGGAAGACGAACAGGGTAATCTCTGGCTATCAACCACCAAGGCAATATCAAAATTTAATCCCATAACAAAAAAATTCAAAAATTACGATTTTCATGATGGTTTATTAAGTGGTGAGTTTAATGAATTGTCCCATTTCCGGAATAGAAATGGCAAAATGTTTTTCGGGAATACTGAAGGACTGAATACTTTCTATCCTGAAGATATTCAGGATAACAGCTATATCCCTCCGGTTGTTATTACGAATTTCAGGATTTTCAACAAGCCGGTAGCGATTAAAAAAGATGAATCTGCTGAAAGTCAAAGCGGTTGCGTATTGCCCGGACATATTTCCACTTTAAATGAATTAACATTGTCCTACCGAGAAAGCGTCTTTTCATTTGAGTTTGCTGCCTTAAATTATCACAGCCCACAGAAAAACCAATATGCTTACAAGATGGAAGGAGTAGATCCCGACTGGGTGTATACAGATGCATCCCGCCGCTTCGCCACTTATACAAATCTAGATCCGGGAGAATATGTATTTAAAGTTAAAGGATCCAATAATAACGGCGTATGGAATGACGATGGCACTTCTATCAAAGTTATTATCACATCACCGTGGTGGCAAACTTATCCGGCCTATGTCTTTTATCTATTCTTGTTTGGATCCATTCTTTATCTGACCTGGAGGGCACAGTTAAAACGGATCCATATTAAACAGCAATTAAAAATGGCGCATTTTCAGGCAGAAAAACTGAGAGAAATTGATCAGCTTAAATCCCGCTTCTTCGCTAATATTTCCCATGAATTCAGAACACCGCTGACATTGATTACCGGACCGGTAACTCAACTACTCGCTGGTGATTTTGCGGATAGTGTTAAAGACAAGTTTAAAATGATTCTGAGAAATAGTAATCGCCTGCTGGGCTTAATAAATCAGATCCTGGATTTATCGAGACTGGATTCGGGAGAAATTAAGATACATGCCGCTGAATTTGATATTGCTGCCTATTTGAAAGGCCTGGTACTGTCATTTTCATCACTGGCCGAAAGGAAAAAGATCTCATTAAAACTGGACATTCAAAGTAAAAATATAATTGGATTTATTGATCGTGATAAATTTGAAAAGATAATAACCAACTTACTTTCAAATGCCTTCAAATTTACACCGGAAGGCGGGATGGTCGAGGTAAAGGTCAAGGCTGCTATTCCTGCGAAAGCAGGAATCCAAAATAATAACCGGATTCCGGATCCACGCCAAATGGTGAGCAGGCAAGTTCGGGATGACAATAATTCCCAATTCCCATCTCCTGATTCCGGTTTCATAGAAATCTCCGTCCACAATACCGGCTCCGGCATTCCTGTCGATCAGATAAACAAAATTTTCGACCGTTTTTACCAGTCACGCGACAATTATAAAAAAGACAGCGAAGGATCAGGAATCGGCTTAGCACTCACAAAGGAATTGGTTGAGGTTTGCCGCGGAGAAATATCGGTTTCCAGTATTCCCGATAAAACTACTACCTTTATTGTTAGAGTGCCGATTGCTAAAGAAGCATTTACGGAAGCTGAAATTGTCAAAGATTCGGAGACCGCGCCAGTTGGCGGGCACGCGGCTGAAAAACAATATCCAATTGAAGAGGAAATGCGCGTAACAAATTCAGATTCATCGGAACGGTCTGCGGTTTCCGGTCTGCGGTTTCCATTGATTCTAATAGTGGAAGACAATCCGGATGTCAGAGGCTACATTTGCAGCTTTATGGAAAATGATTATCGCATAATTAACGCCGAAAATGGCAAAGCAGGTTTAAAGAAGACAGCTGATAAATATCCTGATTTGATTATCAGTGACGTTATGATGCCGGAGATGGATGGATTTGAATTATGTAAAAAAATAAAATCCAATGAACGTATCAGCCATATTCCGGTTATTTTATTAACCGCCAAAGCAGATCTGGACAGCAGGCTTGAGGGACTGGAGTATGGTGCGGATGATTATATCAATAAACCGTTTGAGCCTGATGAACTTCGAATACGGGTAAAAAACCTGATCGAACAGCGTAAGAGATTGCGTGAAAAGTTCAGCCTAGTGATCGAAACTAATCCCGGTGAAATTACGGCCACATCAATGGATGAACAATTTTTAAAACGCCTGTTGAATGTTTTTGAAGATCATGTAGCCCAGAGTGATTTTCGTACGGAAGATTTTGCCCATGAGGTTGGAATGAGCCGGTCAAACCTGCATCTGAAATTGAAAGCCCTAACGAATCAACCCACCCATGAATTTCTGCGTACCTTACGGCTAAAACGGGCCGCTCAGTTATTAAAAAAGTCTGCCGGAACTGTTACTGAAATTGCATATGCAGTGGGATTTAATAATCCGTCCTATTTTTCCAGAATATTTCGACAACAATTCGGTAAAACACCAAGTGAATTTGCCCGCAGCGATTGAGAAGTAATTTCATTCTGATTGATTTTGATGTTTCACCCTACCGACTCTATTTATAATAACATTTCATTATCATCCTACGAATTCTTCAATATTTCAACACCAGTATCCTATTTTTGCACAACAGTGGTTAGCATACTCTATTCGGTGGGTATAGATTAAAAATGATTTAACATCTAAATATTTTCTGGGATCAAATCAAGAAATATAAGGGTGGAAAAACATTGAAAAATCTGGTAGAGAAAGCAAATGATGATGAATCTGATACTCTAATCAGATTGATTCAGGTAATGCGGGACGATGATGTGATCAATAAAAAAGTGATCGAGATGCTAAAACTGGAGTCATATCAGCGGCGGATTGTTTTAAACAACTGGTTGGAACATCTGTGCGGGCAGCATGCACCACAAAATTTGCTAAAAGCCCTATCCTGTATTTTTGATGACAGAATTGCAGAACAGATTTTAGCGCTCATTAATGATCATAAAATTTGAGGAAATCTTTATATTTCACTAGAAACTGGTTCTGAAATAAACTTTTTATACTAATCGATTAATTAGTTAGGGAGGTGTGCCATGAAGTTTTTTGTTAAAGTTTCTTGTTTCCTGTTATTTCTTTTAATGACTTATAGTACTTCTACAGCTCAGCTACATTGGACCAAAGATCCAAGCAATCCAATATTGTCCGGCGGAGATCCAGGATCTTGGAACAGGTCTGTCCTTTATCCAATGATTCTCTATTATCCTGATTCAGCTCGTTATGAAATGTGGTTCACCGCATCATCAAAGGAAAACTACTCCTGGCCAAATCGTATTGGTTTTGCTACATCGCCAGATGGAATTACATGGACGATGCTGGATACAACTGTGCTCGAACCTGATGAAGGTACCTGGGATGAAACAACCGTAGAATGCCCTGTGGTATTGAAGGAAAACGGACAATACAAGATGTGGTATTCCTGTTGGCAGAACGGTTCAATACCTGGGATAGGTTATGCCACTTCCGATGATGGCGTAAACTGGACGAAGTATCTGGGTAATCCTATGTTTGGACCTGGAACCGAGCCATGGGAAGCCGGCGGAGCGAGCTTTTGTACCGTTATGCCTGTTCAGGGAGGCGGATATAAAATGTGGTATGCTGGTTTTAACAATCAAGGTGACTATACGGCGATCGGATATGCCGAGTCGGAAGATGGAATTACCTGGCAAAGGCCATTGAACAATCCGGTTTTGACACCCGGATCTTCGGGAGAATGGGATGATAGATTAATATTTGTGGGGGCAGGGGGATTTTTATTTCATAATGGAATTTACTATATATGGTATACTGGCGGGAGAGGCTGGGGTAATCCACAATGGCAAATTGGATTAGCTTGTTCAAATGACGGAATCACCTGGACCAAGTATAATGATACCACGACAACTAATCATCCTTATAAAGAAAGCGATCCAGTGTTATCACCTTCGCCAGGGCAATGGGATGGAGACTGCATTGAATCAGGCACAGTCATACTCACCGGAGATACACTGCACATGTGGTATGACGGATGGAAGGAGCCTGCACCACCGAATTTAGCATATATAGGTCATGCTACAATACCACTAGATCCGGTTATAGAATGGGGGGAAACGGTGCTTGGTATTGAAGAATTAGATCATTCATTTATCCCAAAAGTATATTCATTGAGTCAAAGCTACCCCAACCCTTTCAATCCATCAACCACAATCGAATTCAATTTGCCCAAATCTGAATTCACGACACTAAAAGTTTACAATATACTCGGAAAAGAAGTCACAACTATTGTATCTAAGAAACTCAATCAAGGAAACCACACCTATACCTTCGACGGAAAGCATCTGGCAAGCGGCGTGTATTACTACAGACTTGAAGCGGGAGATTTTGTACAAACCCGCAAAATGATCTACCTGAAGTAAATGGTATCAATCAAAAGAGTTCGGTGAGACCGCCATCCAGTCCGCGAAGGCCCTGGGGATATCCTCAGGGCCTTTTCTGTTTTAAGATATAACTGGCTTCCTTGATCTGTCCTTTGCTCGAAATTTTTTCTATCGAGACCCACCTTAATTTTGATCACTCTAACATAATATTATCACTTAAGAAATGGTTAACAATCAAGAAGTCAGAGCACGACGGTGTATCCAGATAACTGTGTGTATTCCGTGCCCGGGTGACGATTGTGATGAGGGAGTTGGGATCGTAGAATGTTTCAGCCTTTCTTTTTGTAGTAAGGATTGTATAAAATCCCCTCAAAAACATCCCAAAACACCCCTTTTGTAGTAACATTGAAATCAATCGACGACATCACAAGAGAGAATTTTGTGAAAGAATTAATTTATTGGAATCTCATGATTAATAACCTATATTAAATTGTCCAAACTGATTTTGAAAAAGAACCTACTTTATTATTCCTGATACAGACGCGAATACTGGATTATATAAACTTACTTATATTCCATAAAGGTAGAAATTTATCTCATGTCTTAACGAATAAAAGGATGAGATGATAATTATTATATATTATCATTTTCGCTTTTTCTAACTTTTATTTAGTCCAAATATGTCGGAGACTCATATGCTAAGTCTTTCATATTTATCAGATTTAAAGTATTCGTTAATAATTTTTCTTTTACTACATATATCCGGTCCTTCTCTTGAAGCGGAGGAATATTCCTGGTCAACGGTTAGTGAAATGCCCAATATAAGGGTTGGGCAATCAGCGGCGGTTATTGATGGAAAGATTTTTGTTTTTGGTGGGGTGTCTGATACTGTTTCAGTTGATGAACTGGGCTGTGGTGGAATTGCTAATCCTAAAATGGATGTGTTTGACCCGATGACGAACAAATGGGATACAACAAAATCGGTCATGCATATTGGCAGAGTCAGTATGTCCGCCTGTGTATTTGAGGGTAAAATATATTCACTGGGAGGACAGGCATTCGGCTGCTATGAGAATCTGTCATCAATTGAAGTTTATGATCCCATGACTAATACATGGGATACAACAAAATCTCGAATGCCGGAAAATCGAGCTGGTCTGTCTGCGAATGTTGTGAATGGGAAAATATATATAATTGGTGGCTGGAATTCTTCAACTCCCAAATATAAAACCGCTATTTGGGAATATGATCCCATTAATGATGTTTGGGATACCACAAAATCTGAAATGCCTACAGCAAGGGCGTATTTGACAACCAGCGTAGTTGATGGAAAGATTTATGCGTTTGGCGGGATGAATGATGATAATACATTTGACGGACTCAATACATTAGAAATATATGATCCGGCTACAAATGAGTGGGATACTACAAAAAAAGTCTTACCTGCTGCCCGAACCTATTTAAAATCTGTGGCAGTGAATGATGCGATATATATTTTTGGAGGTACAAGTAATGCATTTGCCGAGGCAATGGACAATGTTTGGAAATACAACACACGAACTGATACCTATGAAGTCCTCACTCCTATTCTAACTGGTGTGGTAAGTGGTTCAGTAAGCTTGGTGGACTCCAGCATTTATTTGATGGGAGGCAGTATTACACCATGGCCGTGGAACCAGTTTCTCCAGGTTGTTCTTAAATTTGATTTAATTACGGATATTGGAGAAAAAGAAAATCCTTTATCAAAAATTTTTAAGCTTTACTCAAACCACCCCAATCCTTTTAATTCATCAACCACCATTGAATTCACTTTACCTAAATCTGAATTTGTCGAACTGAAAGTTTATAATATACTTGGAAAGGAAGTATCTACCCTTGTATCGACAAAACTGAATCAAGGAAACCATACCTACACCTTCGATGGCAGTAATCTTGCCAGTGGAATCTACTACTACCAATTGACGGCAGGTGATCCTTCGACGGGCTCAGGACAGCGTTACAGGGAAGTGAAGAAGATGATATTGCTCAAGTAGGCAGGTATCATTATGAAAATGATTCATATTTATATTTTATACTTTTTCTTAGCCCAATCGGTTTTATCACAGGATTTAGCGTACTGGGAAATTTTGAATCAGGGATTACTACCGGAACATAATTATTCTAATATTGAAAGAATGGATTTTATTAATGATCAGGATGGATGGCTGTTCGGAAAAAAATTGGTTTTAAAAACAATAAACGGTGGAGATGACTGGTATCCAATCACTATACCGGAAACAATATTTGCGAATACGATAGATTTTACATCAGAATTGAATGGCTGGGCTATTGGACTGGCAAATGTAACAAATAGTGATTATGGCTTGTTTTGGACCCAGGATGGAGGTAGCTCCTGGATACTAAAGAAAACATTTTCAGGTAATAATGTTCATTCTTTTTGTGCTGTTAGTGACCAGATCATTTTTGTTATGGAAGTTGTAGATAATGGAGACTGTTTAGATGAGCAAGGTTTAAGAGAAGCAGCGGGACGTATTTATAAAACAATAGATGGTGGATCGAGTTGGCAAAATGTAACACCCGATAGTTTATATATTCCAGGTTTTCATTACTCTAGAGATCCGTCAATCGTTTTCTTCAATGAGTTTATTGGTATTGCCATTAGCAGATGTGGAGAAAGATTGTATATTGATCGTACCATTGATGGAGGCCAATCCTGGGACAGGCAAAGGCTTTTTAAATTTAGATATCTTTATAATATTCATGCTTATTCTGCTTCTACATTCTACTTTTTGGCCAAGAATGAAAATGCCGATACAACCTATTTTTGCTGGACTGATGACACTTTTAAGACGTGGTCGGTCAAATATGCCACAACCGATCATATTTCATCTTTTGCTTTGAATAGCGATTCAGATTTTTTTGCTTCATTTCAAGATAGCACTTTTTACAGACTGGAAAAATACAGGTTGGAAAAAAGTGTGGATAAAGGGCAAACATGGGAGTATAAACAGACATTGGAATGGGGTGTTGATCATATTCAGTTTATAAACACTGAAGTCGGTTTGATACTTGGTGGGGGGCCAACACTTTGGAAAAGTAATGATGGGGGAAACTCCTGGAAAAAGAAATTTTTTGATTATCCGTTTAGTAATGTCTTTTTTATAGATAAAAATCACGGATTTGCATGTGGGGGGTCCGGAGGATGTTTTCATGCAGAGTGTGAAAGTGAGGGAATTTTATTTAAGACAAGTGACGGAGGTAAAAACTGGTATATTGATTTTTATGTTTATAATGCAGGGCGGGTGGAAGAAGGCATGTACAGTGAGTTTAAATCAATAAAATTTATCGATGAAACTCGGGCATTTTTACTCAGTGGCAGAAGTATTTATAAAACAGATGATGGCGGAAATAGCTGGGTAGAAACTTTTATAAATAATCCGGATTCCTTGTATTTTAGGTTCAATGATTTATTCTTTTTGGATGAACATATTGGCTGGGCAGTGGGGAGAGTAATTAATATTACAAGGGACGGTGGTGAATCGTGGGAGGTGCAGTATCCTAGACCTGAAGATTTCAACGGAAAATATTTTTCTTTGAATTCTGTCTGCTTTGCAAATGATACAATCGGTTGGGCTGTTGGCGGGAGCGGTTTGATATTGAAATATACCAGGCAGGGTCAATGGCAGGCACAACCTTTTGTAACAGATTTACCATTAAATAAAGTATATTTCATTGATCAGCAGCGTGGTTGGATATCAGGCGGATATTTAAATAATCAGGATTTCCAATCCACTATTTTTAAAACAGTAGATGGAGGTGAAACGTGGAAGGAATCCCGTTTAGAAAAATATATAGTTAATGATTTCTATTTTACAGACAGCCTGCATGGCTGGGTGGTTGGTGAAGATACTGCATATACTGGCCTGATTCTGGAGACCTTTGATGGTGGTGAAAACTGGATTCCTGTTATTGAAAATTTATCCGCGTCGCTGCAAGCCATTCATTTCAAAGGTGAAGTTGGCTGGGCGGTTGGCGATAATGGCCTTATTTTAAAAATGGATGGTTTTATCTAGGTTGATCAAAAATCCGGAGATCAATTTCCAACAAAATTTAGTCTATCCCCAAATTACCCTAATCCCTTCAACCCATCCACTAAAATCGAATTCTCTTTACCCAAATCTGAATTTGTTGAACTGAAAGTATATAACATTCTTGGAAAAGAGGTATCTACTCTCGTCTCAAAGAAACTGAATCAAGGAAACTACACCTATACTTTCGACGGAAAGCATCTGGCAAGCGGTGTTTATTACTGCCGGATTAAAGCAGGAAATTTTATACAAACCCGCAAAATGATCTACCTGAAATAAATTGTATCCATCAAAAGAGTTCGGTGAGACCAGAGCCTGTCCCGATAACGAGCGAAGCGAGTATATCGGGGTCCGGCCCGCGTTGATCAAGCCTCCTTCTGGGAGGCTTTTTTAATTTATATCGCAGGAGTTGTTCTGCCAGAAACCGGAAAGTCTCGCCTGCCCCGTAGAGTGAGCAAAGCGAAAGATTCGGGGTCTGGACCGCTTTTATTAGGGCTTTGGGAAAATTCTCCAAGCCCTTTTTCATTTGGGGAATGTTATGTGAGAGTGGATACTCGTATCATAAGAGATGCAAGATAGATAGTAAATCAATTTTCTTACCCGTCAAAATTTTCGGCGATCTGTTTTAGATTTTGGTTTGAGTTATTTATGAGAGTAGTTAATAGATTTTTAGGCGTACATCAGTTTACCTTTTGGGATTGGAATAGTTCTACCGAGTTCTTCCGCAGTCTCAATCCACTCTTTTATTACTACCTCGGCGTTAGCTAGAGCGAGTTGATAGGTCTCACCATCTGCGGCACATCCGGGTAATTCCGGTACTTCTGCGATATACGCAGAATCTTCTTCACTCCAATATATAATAATTTCATATTTGCTCATCTAATCAGATCTCCAAGTTTATATTTTAGTATTATATGTCTTACTTGTTTAACCTGATAAGGTTTTGATTTATTACCTTTTGGCTGGAGATTAAGAATCTCCATAATACCATCTTTAGTATAAATATGATGGCTACCCTTTATTCTCTCTTCAAATCCTAAGGCCACCATCAAAGACTTCAGATCTATAAACGGGATATTTTTATCAGATGTTCCCTGAAGAACCTGAAATAATATCTTCTCTAATTTTGCCATATCTTATTAAAGATAAAAATCAGTAACGTTTTTTACAAGAAATTTCAATAGCAGACGTACAAAAGAAGCGTTTCAATCAAAAAAGTTCGCTGCGATTGAAGCCTGCCCCGTAGAGTGAGCAAAGCGAACGGTTCTGGGCCTGTCCCGATGCTGAGCGAAGCGATGATATTGGGATCCGGACCGCCATTGGGCTTTGGGGATATCCTCAAGGCTTTTTTTATGGCAATGTTACGTGAGAAGGGTACGTTACTATAAGAGAGGCCAAAACGTTACTTATTGTTTTTTCAAAGGGCCGCTGCAAAGGTCGCAATAAGTAATATTCAGAGAAATTGATCGAAATTATCCCGATGTATGATACTTGTTTCATTATTTGGGTATGCTTTGAGAAATGTCTTTGAAAAACGATATTTGGTTTTGGGATTCCATTTAAATTCATAAGCATGAAGATTACCCTCGTATTCCTCTATATAATCAATCTCCTGTTGTTGTTTTGTTCGCCAAAAATAAGTAT
>WOR8_10005487_pt1 | contig 12213 bp, 12 predicted proteins | sample DeeMarSeWOR38_10_FD_19890 | JGI IMG/M metagenome (IMG submission 19890) | reverse complement strand
TTGTCGCCGGCCAAGGAGCATCGTCGAGGTGAGAGGCAAGCTCCATCGTCCAGATCACCGCGTGCACCCTTTCCAATCGATGGGAATGGATAACCCCTGGCATCACTGCACCCGCGCAAGTTGGAGTCGATACCGGGCAGCATCAATATCGTCGAAGAAGTAGTCAACCGGGTTCTGCTTCACGCCGTTGCGCCGCACCTCGTAGTGCAGATGAGGCCCACTCACTAATCCTGAACGACCACTCAGTCCGATCAGTTCCCCACGACTGACCGTCTGCCCGACGCGCACCTTGACATCGCTCAGGTGAGCATAGAGCGTCGTGAATCCGAACCCGTGGGAAATCTGAATCATGATTCCGTATCCGCCGGAGGTCCGGCCGGAAAACCTCACGACGCCGTCACCGGCGGCATACACCTTCGTCCCCACATCGTTGATGATGTCAACGCCGGGGTGCATACGGTAGACCCGAAGGACAGGATGGATCCTCATCCCGAAACCGTTGATCGAATAGTACCCGGCCATCGGCTTGACCGCCGGCATGTGGGCAAACAGATCCTTGTTGAGTTCGAACTTACGGGTGATTTCGCGGTAGCTTGTCTGCTGGAAGCGCACCTCGCGGCTCAGCTTCTCGATGAGCGTCTGCGCTTCCGCCAGAATTGTCCCGGCCTCTCCGGTAAGAAAGGCATCTGCCGAGGCGATCACCGCGCCGCCAACGGCCGCCTCACGCGTGTCGTCATCCACGGAGGTGAGATCGGCCAGCAGCCTCAGCTCGTTCCCGCGTACGTGCAGCCGCTCGAGGGAGTGCTGGACCTCCGACATCTTGTCGGTCAGCAGCTGAATCTCATTGCGCAGGTTCTCGTTTTCCAGCTCAAGAAGATTGGCGCGGTCATAGCCGACGCCGAGAACATCGCTCCCGAGATGATTCAGCAGCAGGAGGCCAAACAGACAGAGTGATGCGATGCCGAGACCGAAGAGGAAGAGCTTCGTCCTGAAGAACCGCACTTCCTGATACTGCAACGCTGGTCCCCGGAAGACGAAGAACCGCTTTTGTTGATGCATGAAGACCCCGTTACTCAATATTCGGTAGGGGGTAAGACCACACAAGGCATGCCAGCGGTTGGCAGGGGGTTGTAACCGCAACTCGCTGGAATATCACAAGATAGGCAGGAGAAAGAACCGTCGCAAAGATACACGAAAACAACCCTCAAGTCAAGGAAAAATCTCTGGACCGAGCCCCCTCAATCCGCCCCCCCCGGCCGCCGAAAATCACTCAAAATCGTGCTCAAAATAGTCAATCACCCGGCTCCCCTTCTTCTTGTTCCCGATCATCTGCTCCAGACGCCTGGCAAACTGCTTGGCCGGGTCATACCCGTAATGCTTGAGAAGGTAATTCAGGGCGATCACCTCTGCAATGACGGTGACATTTTTACCGGGGAATATTGGCAATTTTACAAGGGGGACCTCCACATCCAGAATGCTGAAGGTGAACTCGTCGAGTCCCGTGCGGGTGTAGTCAACGTCGGGAAGCCACTCCTCGAGTTCGATGACGACCTCAACCCGCTTCTGGAAGCGAATCGCCCGGATCCCGAACATGCTGCGGACATCGATCAGGCCCAGCCCGCGGATCTCCATGAAATGCCTGACCAGGTCGGTTCCCGCGCCAATAAGGATCCCCTCCCCCTTGCGCGTCACCATCACGACGTCGTCAGCGACGAGGCGATGGCCGCGCTCAACAAGATCGAGTGCGACCTCGCTCTTGCCGATCCCCGATCGGCCGGTGACCAGGATGCCGATACCGTAGACGTCGACAAAGGAACCGTGGACGACCACCTGCGGGGAGAACTGATCGTCGAGGAAGTCCGCAAGGAAGTAGGCAAGCTTGGTGGTCTCCAGCGAGGACCCGAACATTGGGATTCCCCGCTCTGCGGCAGCCCGGTAGTACTCTTCCGGGAGTGCATTGGAGTCGGTCAGGATGATGCAGGGGATTTTGAATTCGAGCAGGCGCGTGAAGGCAATGTGGCGCTTCTCGGCATCAAGTGAGTTGAGGTAGCGGATTTCGGTGTTCCCCACAATCTGCACTCTGTTGTAGGTGAACAGCTCCACATACCCCGCCAGCGCGAGGCCGGGCCGATGGAGGCTCTTGTCGGTAATCAGATTGTCCCGGCCGATGTCCCCGGTCAGGGGCTGGAGTTTGAAACGCTCCCGTGTGGTGTCGTACAGGTACCCCACCGTGATCTGGCTTTTTCGGGTTTCAAGGTTCCTGTCGATTTTCATCGCCGCCTCGAACCTACACTTTTTCCTGAATGGTGCGGACCCTTGATTTGTCTTTCTCCCGAAGCCGAGTCTTGTACTTCCCCAGCCGGAGGCTCAGTTTTGACACCGCTGCATCGATGGACTTGGTGTAGTCGTCAGATTTCTCCCTTGCCGTCAGGACGGTTCCATAGACGTGAAGGTTGATCTCTGCCGACTTGACACTGTTGATGGCCCGCTCGTAGGACAGGATGACCGTCGCCGACACGATCCCGTCATAGAAACGAGAGAGCTTCCGGACCTCCTCGAGTGCATGGTCCTTGAGGCTCTGCCGGGGACGAAAATGTCGTGCGGTGAACTTGATGTTCATGGTCCGTCTCCTTTCTCCGGGGTGCGGCGCGGGTGTTCAGGCCCGCGGGTGGGCCCGGGAGTAGATTTTCCGCAAGCGGTCGGTGCTGGTGTGCGTGTAGACCTGTGTCGTGGAAAGACTGGCGTGCCCCAGGAGTTCCTTGACGGCAAAGAGATCCGCACCCCGGTTCAACAGGTGCGTGGCGAACGAATGGCGGAGAACATGGGGACTCTTCTTCTCGATCTCCGAGACCGCCGCGATCGAGCGCTGCACCATCGAGTAAATGCCCCGGCCATGCATGGGCCTCCCCCGTGCGGTTACAAACAGCGTGCCCGGATCGGCAAGGCCCTGGGGAAGCAACCGCGCTCGAATCCCCAGATAGTCCTGGAGGGCGCGGAGCGCCTGCAGGCCCACAGGCAGAATTCTCTGCCGGGACCCTTTCCCTGTGACTTTGACCGTGCCCTGCCGAAGGTCGAGGTCCGCGACCCGCACACCAATGAGCTCCGCCAGACGCATGCCGGTCGAGTAGAAGAGTTCCAGGATTGCCGCATCCCGTGCCCCCGCGGGTGTGGACCGGTCGGGCTGGGCCATCAGGAGCTCAGCGGCCCGCTCGTCAAGGAACTGCGGAAGGCGACGATCATGCCGGGGTGTGGGAAGCAGAATCGTAGGATCGCTCGCGATCAGGCCTGAGCGTCGGAGGAACCGGTAGAATGAACGGAGGGATGCCACTTTGCGCCCCACACTCCGCGTGGCGTACCCCTGGTCCAGGAGTTCGCCCAGAAACCGCCGGAGGTCCGCCGGGCTCGCCGTCTCGGCCCGCGGGGGGTCCTCTCCCCTGTGCCGCGCCAGAAACGCTGCGAACTGCTCGAGATCCCTCCGGTAGGCCGCAACCGTCAGCGGGGAGTAGTTGCGCTGCGTGAGCAGGACCTCCAGAAATCTGCCAATGGCGTGTGTCATCCGGCACCGACTCCGGGTGCTAGTCAGCCGGCCGCTTGCTGGATTTCCTCCCGCGCGACTTCAGCTTTGCAGGACGGGCAGAGCAGATACTCACCTCGGCTCTGTGTGTACTTCTGGACCATGTAAGGGTTGCTGCAGGTCTCGCAGGCCTGCGCCACCGGTTTGTCCCAGGAGGCGAAGTCGCAATCAGGATAGCGCGAGCATCCGTAGAAGACACGCTTTCGCTTGGTCTTCCGTTCGATCACGTCCCCGGTCTGGCATTGCGGGCACTTCATGCCGATCGAGAGCGGGCGCGTGTTCTTGCACTGCGGGTAGTTGGAGCACCCCAGAAATGCACCGAATCGCCCGCCTTTCACCACCATGTCACCACCGCACTGGTCGCACTTGATACCCGCAGCGTGCCGTGCCTGCTCCTGTTCGTGCGGAAGGGGCTTGGTGTTCTTGCAGGACGGATATCCGCTACAGGCCATGAAGCGGCCGTTGCGGCCCCACTTGATGATCATGGGCTTTCCACAGAGATCACACACCTCCTCGGTGGGCTCCTGGAGGGATTGCTTGATCGCAGCGCTGTTTTTCTCAATCCCCTCGAGATCCCTGATGAACGGCCGGTAGAAGTCTTCCATAACCTTCTCGTACGGCTGCCTTCCGGAGGCGATCGTATCGAGCTCTTCTTCCATCCTGGCCGTGAACTCAACGCTGAAGAGATGGGGGAAATAGCGTACCAGGATCTTGTTCACCGCCGCCCCCAGGTCGGTCGGGTAGAGGCGGCGCTCCCGTTGCTCGACGTACTTCCGGGCCAGAATTGTGTCTATGATCAGCGCATAGGTGCTCGGTCGCCCGATGCCGCGGGCTTCGAGCTCCTTGACCAGACTCCCCTCGGTAAACCGGGGCGGCGGCTTCGTAAAGTGCTGACGGGGATCGAGCGCCTGGAGCTTCGTCTCCTGCCCGGGCGCGATCTCCGCCGGAAGCCGCGAGGTCGGGTCCTCGTCCTCCGGCCGGTCGCCTTCCTCCGGGACATCTTCCTCGTAGGCCTGTAGAAATCCGCGGAATTTGACCTGGGAATCAGTTGCCCGGAAGGTGAAGTCCCCCCCCTTCACATCGACGGTCATCTGCTCCATCACCACGGGACTCATCTGGCAGGCAACGAATCGATTCCAGATTAACTCGTAGAGGGCAAAGGTCTCTTTGTCAAGGAATTTCTTGATCTCTTTCGGCGCATAGCGCGACGAGGTCGGCCGAATGGCTTCGTGCGCATCCTGCGAGGCCTTCCCCTTGCGAAACAGCCGCGCTTCGGGGGGAACGTACTCCTTGCCGTAGTTCTCATAGATATACTGGCGGACTTCCCCTACGGCATCCTCGCTCAGCCGGGTAGAATCTGTCCGCATGTAGGTGATCAGTCCGACGCGCCCCTCCGGCCCCAGCTCGATCCCCTCGTACAGCCTCTGGGCGATGATCATGGTACGCTTGGCATGGAAGCGGAGTCGCCTGGCCGCCTCCTGCTGGAGCGTACTGGTGATGAAGGGAGGCGGGGGGTTGCGGCGGACATCCTTCCGCTGCACGTCGGCAACCGTGTAAGAAGCCTGCCGGATGGCCTGCGACAGCTCGTCGGCCTCCTCGGCGGAGACGATCTGGGGATCCTCCTGGCGGATCTTGAAGAGGCGCGCCAGGAACGCCTCCCCGCGCGGTGTGGCAAACTCCCCGATCATCGACCAGTACTCTTCGGGCACGAAGCTTGAGATCGCCTCCTCACGCTCGGTGACCAGGCGCAGCGCTACCGACTGCACACGGCCTGCGGAGAGTCCGTAGAAGAGAGTCTTCCAGATGAACGGCGATACCTTGTAGCCCACCAGGCGGTCCATCACCCGGCGCGCCTGCTGGGAGACCACCAGATTCTGATCGATACGATGGGGATGCTGCATCGCCTCGGTGATCCCGCGCTCGGTGATCTCATGGAAGAGCACGCGGTAGATCGAAGCGTTCAGGTCCTGGATTTCGCGCGCGATGTGCCAGGCGATCGCCTCTCCCTCTCGGTCAGGGTCGGTGGCGAGGTAGACATCGCTGGAGGAGGCCGCGAGCGTCCGCAGGCGCTCGATCACCTCGTCTTTCCCCTTGATCGTTTCGTACTCGGGGATGAAGCCGCCCTCGATATCGACTCCGATTTTGCTCTTGGGGAGGTTCTTGATGTGGCCGACGGAGGCTTCGACGACGTACTCGCGGCCCAGGTACTTGTTGATCGTCTTGGCTTTGGCGGGTGACTCCACAATGATCAGCGACCGGCCATTGGTGCCGGTCGTCTGAGCCACGTTCTTCCGGGTCCGTTTCCTGGGGGTGGTGGTGGTGCTGGTCTCCTCTGCTGCCGCCTTCTTCGATGCTCTTGTCATTCTACCCCAACGCTCAGTGAATGGTATCTCCGGTCTCCAGCTTCCTCAACCCGGACTCCGATCTACGGCGTTCACCCCCGAAGACAACACTCTCGGCGATCTGCCTGAGCTCCGCCACGCTGAGTCGCTCCAGGCCGGAGGCCATGGCACGGTCGATCACCGATTCGAGGGCGGTGTCATCCAGAAGGCCAAGCTCGGTGAGCTGGATCAGGTATCCCTGGCTCTCGGTGGTGAGCATAAGCTTCTCGGCATTATGGAGTACGCGTCGTGACCCGTGACCCGTGCCCTGGACCAGAAGCTCCCCGTCTTCCTGCGCAGCCACATGCTCGACAATCCAGCTGAAGGCCGCATTGATCTCCGATTGTGTATAGCCTCGCGTCTCGAGGTCATCGAGATCAATCTCGTGCAGGGCCTTGTTCTCCTGGATCTCCGACATCAGGAACACCAGGATTTCAAAGACTTTCTCATTCATTGCTGTCTGGTCCCTCTTCGCCCGGGTCTGAGCCGCACGACCAGGGCATTCTCCCGCTCACGCATGCGCCGGGCATGGGTGGACGTGGTGTCATCGTGGCCGGCCAGGTGGAGCGTCCCGTGCACGACCAGCCGCAGCAGCTCTTCCCGGGGCGATACACCGACCCGACGTGCCTGCCGCCGGGCCCGCGCTCCATTAACATAAATCTCCCCCTCCAGAGTTTCCTCCGTCCCCAAGGGGAAGGCCATCACGTCGGTGGTCGAATCCCGGCCGAACCAGCGACGGTGGAGTCTCCGGGAGAGTTGGTCATCGATGAAGACGACCGTGATCTCTGCCCTCCTGACCCCTTCGGCCTCAAGCGTCGCCCGAACCCAGTGGCGGACCGTGCGCGTGGTGATCCGAACATCTCCCTCGCCGCGGGTTACGCCGACGCTGATCATCGGGAGCGGGAGACCTTCCGCCTGCGCGTCCTTGTCTTCGGCCTGTCCGCCCCCTGCAAGATGCCGTCGGTCAGCGACAGTGCCACGCCCGAAAGCATGACCTCGGGCCCCAGACGCGTGAAGTCACCCGATACGATCGAGCGGTCGACGTTGGCAAAGAGGGAGCAGCCTCCCTCCTTCTCCACAATCAGTCCGGAGAGCTTCCCGTTGTTCTCCCCCACAAATGTCACTTCGCCGAGCACATCGCTCAGCACGTACCCGGAACAGAAGTGCAGCTGGAGATGTGCGTTAACGGTGTAGACCGACACCAGGCTCCCGCGCTTCTTCCCGATCGGAATGGAGGGGTAGATCTCCAGCGCCAGCTTGCGCACGGGATCCTCCGGTGCGATCTCGAACCGGATATTCTGTCCGGTGTCGCGAGCGTCGACGCCAAAGAGTCTCTCAAGTTTGCGGATGTCGGATGGCTTGAAGGTAAACGCCATCAGTGCTCCTTCATCGGGACTGCACTCTCAAACGCGCCTCATAATACCCACACGGTGGTTCAATGTCAAGCCAGGGCGTCTCACCACTCGAGCTCCATCCCCTCGGCCGCAGCGGCGCAGGCAAAGGCATATCCGCTCGTGCGAATCTCTTTCTGGCAGAGCTGCACGATCTCGTCGATCACCTCGTCGCTGTGCATCTGGTCGTGGTGGAAGAGAATCAGGCGCTTCACCCCCGCCTCCTTTGCCACTTTGAGGGCAAAGAGATAGTGGGAATGGCCCCACCCGACGTGGCTGACATACTCCTCGGGTGTGTAGGTCGCATCATGGATCAGCACGTCGGCGCCCCGCGCGAACTCAAAAATTCTCTGGTTGGGGTCCCCGTCGCAGTCAAGATAGCGTGCGATCACCTTCCGGTCGACATTCTTCATCGACCGGGCAACCTCGCGGTCAAAGGGCTCGTTGTCGCTGATGTAGACGAGCGACTGTCCCCCCGCTTCGAGCCGGTACCCGACGGCAATGGCGGGATGGTTCACGAAAATCGACGAGAGCGTCCCGTCGTACATCGGAATGGTCTGCTCCTGGATGGGACGGAAGGTGATCGACGCCTTCAGCTCGTTGAGCTGGACCGGGAAGTACACCTTGTCCATCTGGTAGGAGATCATCTGCTGGAGGGAGAACTTGCGCGTTTCGACCCCGATCAGCGTGAGCTCGTTACCGGAGATGAAGGCGGGCTTGAAGAACGGAAAGCCCTGAATATGATCCCAGTGAGGGTGCGTGACGGCAATGGATGCCTTCACCGAGGAGCCCTCCCGGGTGAGCTCATCGCCAAGGCCACGGATGCCGGTCCCCGCATCAAAAATCACCAGGCTGTCGTCCTTGAGGCGCACCTCGACGCAGGGGGTGTTCCCTCCGTAGCGGACCGTCTCCTTTCCCGGCGTGGGGATCGATCCTCGCGTGCCCCAGAACTTCAGTCGCATCACGCCTCCTTCCCCGGCGCGGGTTCCTGAAAGGACCGAGCATACTCGACATACTGAGCCGCCGACCGAAGGATCTCCTCCCGCTCCGCCGCGCTCAGCTCACGAACAAGCCTGGCTGGCACCCCGGCCGCGAGCATCCCGGGAGGAACCACAAAGCCTTCACGGACCACCGACCCCGCCGCGACCAGCGCGCCCGGGCCCACCCGGGCACCGTCAAGAAGAATGGCGTTCATACCGATCAGACACGCATCCTCGATCTGGCACCCGTGGATCATCGCCAAGTGTCCGACGGTGACGTCGCTGCCGATCAGGGCCGGGAGTGCGTGGGTGACGTGCACCACGGACCCGTCCTGGATATTGGTGCGGTCTCCCACCGCAATGCGATTGATGTCTCCCCGGAGCACGACGTTGAACCAGACGCTCGAGGCCACGCCGAGATCCACCTCGCCAATGACATGGGCCCCCGGCGCCACGAAGGCGGACGGATGGACTCGCGGCACCACACCATGATGGCGCAGGAGAAGCATCTCCGCTACTCCTCCGACGGGGGGGGAACCCAGCCGGGACGCTTCCACTCCATCAGCTCCACGGTGACGTTGCCCAGGATGATCTTGAGTTTCGCCATAATCGGAACACGGGCGGCGTCGTTGCTGAACCACCCCTCGAAGTCCCCGGTCAGCCCGAAGAACCCGACAAAGTTCGCATTGCCCACAAAATGCCGGACATCCACAGGATAGTCCACCGCATCGATCTCGACCGATTCGCGGGTCGTCCGCATGTCAAGATAGGTGAGGACACGTTCCTCTTTGATGACCGTCGGAACGATGAGCTCCCGCCCGGCAAAGAGGGCCCGCCGTGCGTGGAAAAACAGCGAGAGCCCGTCCTGCAGGGGCTCGCGTGCCTCCATCGTGAGCTGCTTGGTCAGAACCGAGTCCCTGTCAAAGACCTCCATCGCAACGGCACCACGGGGGTAGTCAAACGTATAGATCGAAGTTTCCCAGTCGTCGTCAATGCGGCTGCGTCCGACGAAGCGGCGGGAGAAGACCGCCGAATCGATCAGGCTCTCGAACACGGCGTGGACATCGACCAGCGGGACCGACGGGTAGGAATCAATCCGGGCATTGCCATCGTAGGCGAGTGAGGAGTCGGTCCGGACCTCTCCGAGGATGCGTATACGGATCTGGCCGAGATCGAAGAAGCTGAAGCGAACGTTGTAAACAAGCTCCTCCCCAACCTCAAAGATAGGCGCCTGCTGGTCGTCAGCGGCGCGCGCGGGGGACGAAACGAGCAGAACCAGCACCAGAGGGAGAGCGCACAGGAGCGCGCTCCGGTGGACTTGCTTCATGCCAGCTGACACGCGGGAATTCCTGGTTGAGGACGCGGATTACCGGAGGCCGGAGAGATTGTTGGCGATCTTCTCCGCCTCGGGAAAGAGGCTGAGGGCCTTCTGGAACTGCAGATCCTCCTCCAGCATGACCCTGCTGGACCCCTCGTTTCCCCAGAGCCCGCGTGCAATGTAGGCTTTCGCATAGGCCTTGATATAGGTCAGGTCTTCGGTGTAGAGATCCTCCTTGAACTCGATCTCTTTCGACCCTGCAAGGTCTTTGATCTCGGCGAGGAGATCCTCGCCGACGGTAAACTCGTGAACGAATCGGACGACATCGGCGCCGTAGCGGTCTTTCAGCTGCGCGCCGTGCTGGTCGAGATATCGGAATGCAACTTCATGGAAGACCTGACGGCTTCGCAGCATCACCGTGTACTCGTTCAGCCGGTCGGCCTTCATGATGTAGTCCGGCGTGACACCGCCGCCGCCATAGACGGGTCTGCCTCCGGCGGTCTTGTACACGGGCCGCAGCGAATCAGACTCGGCCCTGTGATCGAGATTCTCCCCTTCTTGCTCATCACGAGCGAAGACATCGCGGTGGTACTGGAGGGGATCGCCGTCGTACGGCCGCTGTATCAACCGCCCGCTGGGGGTGTAATAGCGGGCCGTCGTGATCCGAAATGCAGAGCCGTCCTTGAGGTCGAACTGGCGCTGGACGAGCCCCTTACCAAAGGTGGTTTCGCCAACGACCAGACCCCGATCCCAGTCCTGGACGGCGCCGGCGACAATCTCGCTGGCCGACGCCGAGCCCTGGTTCACCAGGATGACAAGGCCGACATCGGTGAACCGGCCCGAGCCGGAGGAGACGTATTCTTCGTCGCACTCCGAGCGGCGCCCCTTGGTGTAGACAATCTTCCGGCCACCCGGCATCAGCTCATCGGCCATTCGGAACGCCTGTTCGAGGTAGCCTCCGGCATTCCCCCTGAGATCCAGCACCAGCCGTTCCATCCCGGCCTCGCGCAGGGCTGTGACCCCATCGAGGAACTCCGTGTAGGTTGTCGCGGCGAACCGGTTGACATTGATGTAGCCAACCTTGGGAGAGACCATGAAGGAAGCATCGACGGTGTAGATCGGAATCTTGTCCCTGGTAATCGTAAACTCCAGCGGTTCACGCATTCCCGCGCGAATGATCGTGACATCGACCTTCGTCCCCTTGGGGCCGCGGAGCTTCCGCTGTACCATTTCGGAGGTGATGCCGATGGCCGAGCTGTCCTCGATGCGGACAATGCGGTCACCCGACTGGATGCCCAGGGCCTCGCTCGGTCCCCCCGCAATCGGGGCAACCACCAGAAGCGTGTCGCTCAGGATCTGATACTCGATGCCGATGCCTTCAAAAGCCCCCTGAAACTCCTCGTTAACCCGGGAGAGCTGCCGGGCCGATATATAGACCGAATGGGGATCAAGGTCCTCCAGGACCGCCTCGATGGCCGATTCTGTCAGTTTCTGGGTGTCCACGTCATCGACGTAGAACTTGTACGTCGTATTCAGCACATCATAGAACTTTGTCACCTGGTCGCGCACGCTGTCGCCCGAAATCAGGCTGTTCAGTCCGGCACCCGCCAGGAGGCTCACCAGAACCGCCCCGGTGAGCGTACCCATGGAGAACTTCCGTCTCATCCCGTCCGATCCTTTCTCAACACTCGATCACATCGGCATGGTATCCAAAATGGGGTTGAAAGTCAATCAAGGCGTTTGCGGGGTCCTCGAGGCCTCAGCGTATGGGGGTCCAATCTCTCAGAATGGAACGTCGCAGTAGAAATACCGAGAGAAAGTTGAGAAACCAGGAGGCCGAGACCCGGAGATAGCCGTAGCGGCGGAAGCGGCGCGGTGACTCATAGACCTGAAGGCTGTGGAGGAACTTCACACGTCCCAGCGAATGAAGGCGTCGGAACATGTCATAGTCTTCTCCCGCCACGATCCTGGCGGCATAGCCCTGCACGGCTTCGAAGACTTCCCGCCGCATCACGTGACACTCGCCCCGTCCCATGGCCATCCCGACTCGGTTCATCATCGAGAAGAACCAGTTATAAAAACCGTGGAACGCGCGATCCACGCCCCGCTCTTCCGCCGGGTAGACCCCGACCCGGCAGGTGACGGCTGCAACCCCGGGAGACTCGGCGTGCGCAGCCACTTCACGAAAGAACGTATCGGGATCCTCAATACGGGTGTCGGCATTGAGGAACACCAGAATCCTTCCACGAGCGCTCAGTGCCCCCTGGTTACGTCCGATGGAGATCGTCTGCTTCTGGCGCGAGGTGTTCTCCACCACACAATCGGCCGCCGCACGCGCGATTTCCAGCGTACGGTCGGTACTGCCACCATCACTCACGATGATCTCCAGCTCATGCCTCGAGCGGAGCTCGGGGGTGAATTGATTCAGAATTCCAGGAAGAAGTTTCTCCTCGTTCAGCGCGGGGATAATAACACTCATCGCGGGCACATGCCCTGCCTCGAGACGATCGCGCCGGACGGGCCCGCCCAGCGCCTTTGCTCCACCGGCCGGAGCAGTCGAGGTGACGGG
>WOR8_10009809_pt1 | contig 12214 bp, 14 predicted proteins | sample DeeMarSeWOR38_10_FD_19890 | JGI IMG/M metagenome (IMG submission 19890) | reverse complement strand
AAACTGGCTGCACCGGCGACGAGGTGGTCGGCATGGTTGCGTTTAAAACCCTGATGGCCACGGAGTCCTCCCGTTTGGTTAAAGTTTTCACAACGCTAGAAATCAGAGTTGATAGTCCGCGGTGAAGAGTGAAATGAGAAGTAAGACCCGGTCCGCCTTGACAGATCAAAAACGGTTTTCAGGCCAGAAGGAGTGGGAATCCTGCACTAGATCATTAATTTATACACCATAAATCTGCAGATCGTCAAACAAAAAGGCAGCCATAAAATTGCGACTGCCTTTTTTGGGAAATAGAACGCCTGATCCGATCGCTTTATTTTTTAAAAAACATCCTGAATCTGATGCCGGCGCCTTCAAACGAGGTTCGAACAATTTCGCCGTTTGCCATTATCGTTTTGCGGGTGCCGGGGAAATCAAATGTTATGGCGATCTCCTGGCCGACAAACAGACGTTGCCGGGTGTCAATAAAAACACCGCCTGAACTGATATTGTTAATGGGCGCCTGAAAGTCGCTTTCCATGGTCCGGCAATCCGCAACCAGCAACCGGATTCCGTCGACCTTTTTGCGGGCATCTTTTCTTCTTTCTGAATTCTGGGTTTGGCCATTGGGGATGTAATTGCTGTACATTTTTGAAGATATCCTTGTGCGACTAACATTATTCCCGTATTATTTAATAATATCAGTTAGCTATACAAATAATATGCCAAACCCTTAACCGCCTGAATTTTTGGTGTTTTTATAAATTCAGCGCCTATTTGTCGACCTAAAATTATACAAAATTTAACAGACCTGTGATTTTTTCTGCACGATCCGTGATCATTCTGCATTATCCATTATCAGGCACCGGTCTGGGGCATCTCCTCGTTGCCGAAGCTTCTGGGCACCCCCTCGTACGGCGTTCGCCGTTTGGATTTCAAGGTTTTGGGATCCCGCATGGTCTTTAAAATGTCGATGCTGTCTTTTAGGCCCTTGTTTACGCGGCACATTTCCAGGCCCATGCCGACGATCTGGGCAACTGCCTGAACGAAATTAACGTCGTTTAAAGTAAATTCCCAGGGTTCGGCGGTGTAAACCCGCATGCAGCCGACCAGTTTTTCTCCAATAATAATCGGCACCGAAAGGATTGACGCGATGCCCTCTTTTATGGCGGCATCAGGATATTGAATCCGGGGATCATCGGCGACATCGAATATGGCGACCGGCTGGCCATCCTGGAGGGTTGCGGCAATCGAACGCAGCGCGCTGACGGGGCCTTTGTCCAGATAATCAGTGCTCAGGCCATAACTGCCGGCAAGTTTGAGCTCCTGGCTCCTGGGACTAAACAGAAACAGCGTGCAACCTTTCACGTTCAGGGCATGGGTGACGCCCTCCACCGTGATCAGAACGATTTCTTCCGGATCCCGGATCATGGAAATCGCCTTGGTGATACGAATAAGGGTTTCGTAATTAACGGTGGGCTTGTCCATGGTAACCTCCTTTCTTTTAGGGGTGAAATGCCTGAGGGGGGCAAAGGGGTTTCCACACGCCTGCAGTTTGTTTTCACGGTTCCGAGGGGCGCTCGAGAATGTCGGGTTACCCTGCCGAACAGTTCAACAAAGAAAAGCAATGGTTTGGTGAAAATAGACCAGAGACAGAAAGAGCGATATTTGATTCAGTGTGACGCCGAATAGTTTGCAATACCGCCGGTTGTCAGTGATTCGGTGTGATGATGTGCGGTGAGAAGTCGCTTTGCAATAAAGCCAGGCCAGTTTTCAGGTCAAATACGGTTTGCCGCTGCCGGTGTTAGATCAATGGTCGCTGCGGTTGTCCCCCTGGAGGATAACATAATATTTTTTCAGCGCGATGACAAGAAATAATCGCAATGCTAAAGTGACAGTCCAGACGTCATTGCCATGAGAAGAACATGTTGTGAACCAGGCATGAACAGTTCCTTCTTAAATGGCGATATGAATTACCTATCGTCGAAAACCATACTCCAGCGTGAAAAACTGGGGCTGCAATTCAGCCAGAGGCTCCCGGAGCTTTGCCAATTCTTCTTCAGGACCGTGGATTTCTAAACGCGTGAGTTCTGAGATCGTCAAGGACTCTTGCAACAACGTGCCGACATTTTCAAGATGGGCCAGAACACCCTCGGCATCTTGATAGCCTTCACGGCAATGGGCCTGGTCCCCGTCAAAGCTGAATCCGTAATACAGGCATTTGGGCTCCGCGCTGGTTTTCTCAACAAACTGCTCACACATTTTTTTGAAATCCCCAAGTTTGCCGCTCTGAACTTTGAAGTAGGGTACGATCGTACAGCATTTGTCCTGGGTTGCCATTGTTTCCTCCTTTTGGTTTCAAAGTTTATTGGATTTCTATATAATATTCAATCAAACCGGGTCAAACAAAAATCGAAGAATCGACTCACTTCCGAATATTCAAGCTAAATCCGGATGTCATAGCCGTAAAGGGATGCCCGGGAACTTCGTTCTCTTCGCCCATCCGCCGCCGGAGGCAAATAATGAAATTGTGGAATGCTGCAATATTGGATTGTTATGCCTCCTAGTCGAAAAATTTCTTTGTGAACAATACAAGCCCCTCATGGAACGAAAAAACATCAAGAGTTCCCTAATTTTGCAAAATAAAAAGCAGGGCCATTATAGACCCTGCCGTCATCAATCCAATTAAATCTTTGCGTTTATTCCGTGACCAGTTTCGACCATTTGTTAAATACAGCTTCTAACCCTTCTCCGATAAAGCCAGTGATAACCCCGAAACCATCCAGACAGTAACCCCCCTCAATAATGAAATTTATAAAATCATCTTCGCGCCGAATTTCATCCAGGTTTTTACCTTCACCCCGGATGAGGAAAAACCCGTTCAAATCACCGCCGTGAGCGGTAAGGATAACCGGTTCAAAGCTTTCAATGCGACCTTCGGCCTGGAGTTTGCCGTAATACTCCATGGTTTTACCCCACAGTTTCATCGCCTGTTCTTCCCGGCCCCTGACAGGACGATCCCATCCCAAAAAAAGTGCCTGGTTCGCCATCATAACCTCCTGATAAATTTAAAGGTGACTGATTTGCAGGTTAGCTGTGCCGAACTCCCGGCGGACCTAAAGCATTCGCCGGGAGCTTGCCGGGCACATTTTGAGAGGGTTCTCCATTTTATCTGCCATCATCTGGTTAAACGAAAAATCGTTGCTACAAAAAATTGAATTACACCTCACCAATTAATTTGAGGAAATCATCTCGTTCTACCGCAGGCATGGTTAGTGTTTTTGCATTGATCAGGTTGCCGACTCTGGCGGCGGTCTTCATCGCTGCCGTATTATCGGGAAATTTGGCTACCGATACAATATCGTATGGGCCCAGCAGACCATACACCTGCTGAATTTCACCTTTCTGTTCTGCCACAATCTCGGTGACCTTTTTAAACCTTTCCGGACCTCCCCCCTCAACAGAACCTCTGTAATTATATAACGTTACATATGTCGGCATAACATCCTCCTTTTGCTAGTGGGTTTAAGGTGTGAGGCATTCAGTAAAGACATACCTTCGTTTCGAAACACAAATGTTTTAGTGAAATTTTAAGGGAAACCGGTTTCTATTTCAGGGGTTAATAAAATTAAGCGTTAAGAAGCGATTCAGAACACGATCTCGAACAGGAGTGAGAAAGGACAATGAAAACGAAATGCTGAAGGTGAAGTTGAGTTCTACATGGACACGCTATTGGCATCCTATTATTCTTAATCCCTATTAAATGTCAAGCGAAATCAGTCCAGGCTATTGAACAGGGCGAACAGCAGGCCGCGGATTTTCGGGGACATTTCATCAAACTGCATACCCAAGGCCACTGTTTTGGTGCCATTATGGACAACCTCACGGTGCCAGGCGATCTTACCGGAGATTTTCAACAACAGCGTGGGGGTGATAACGCTGACGTTTATTCTGGAATCTGAGATGGTTTTTTCAATACTGGAAACCGTCTGTGGCTCACGGATATTGGTTGGATCAATGTTAATACTCATGCCGCCGATCGAAATGTCTTCGGACTCGCCTTCCAGGTAAATGGCCTGCTCGGGGTCATTCTCCGGATAAATTTCAAGTTCCAGACCTAATGTGAATTTGTGGCGGCTTTCCTTTCGTATTTCGTCAACCGGTATTTCTTTGTCGGTTATTGATCGGATACTGAGTAAATCTATAATTCCCAGTTCGATATTCGGATATTTGCGGCAGATCCGCATCAGTTTTTCTTTGGGGATTCTAACCAACTCTGCCGGCTCCAGGGTTTCAATATAGGACTGAGACCGCTGCTCTTTGTTAAACGGATAGATATCTCCAAAGAAATCATTTTCGGACAGCGTTAACGTGGGCTTTCTAAACACCTTTCTTTGATTTTGCAGTGTCAGGTAAATGGAATCTTTCAATCGGCCCGAAACAATAAAAAACAAATGGTCTTCCGTATCACCGATTTCTTTTACCACCTGCCCGCCAGGCAGCCGGATATTTTCAAAAAGGGAGCAAAGCGCCTTTAACTCGTGGATGGACAATTTGGAAAAGAAATGACCGATCGGCAGCTCCCGGTTATGGTTATTGTTGAGCTCCGATAAAAAGGATTTTACATGTTGATCAGAAGGCATCTCTATATGCCATTGAGAAATTTTTGCAACGATCGCCGGCAGCATCTTACCGTTGTTTAAAAAAAGGATGGCAGCGCGGTTATAGGCTCTGGCAGCCGCCTCATGCATTTTATATTTGAAAATCAAGTCCGCATATATTCTGACGAGATGCGGTTCGGTTCTGACGAGATGCGGTTCGGCCGGATATTTTTTCAAAATGTCGAGCATCAAATCAATCGAATTGATCACAATGGAGCCGTCGATGATGTGCTCAATTGTATTTTCATCTATTTTGAACTGGTGTGATGAAGATTTTCGTATAAATTCAGGAACTTTCAATTTTGGTCACCTCTCCACAGTTCAAGCAGAATTTAGATGTTTTTTGAGAATAAACCATTATTCGGCGCAGCCACGAAAAAGACAGGTTTATTATCGGCAAAATCGATAAATTTCTTAATGTGTTAAATAGAATAAAGATTTTAGCTTCAATGCCGATAAATAAATTATGGGAAATACAGAGAGACGAAAATATCCAAGAGTTCAAATATTCGATCCGATTTCTTATTTAAGCTTGGATTCAGACAGCGAAATAATACATCAAAATGTAGCCGTTGTTCGCGACGTGAGCCAGACCGGAATTCAGATGGAAGCCTTTTTGGAAGTCAAATCAAAAAACCTCTCCTTAATGTTTTTCGATATGCATAAAAACCAGATTGAGGTTAAAGGTAAGGTGGTTTATTGCAGAAAGAATGAATCCGGTCAATTTAGTATTGGCATTCAATTCATCGGAAACGAGGCAGAAAACCTTCGATTTGTCAAAGCGCTGGTAAAATCCTACCACTATCAAAAAGAAAAATCCCGTCTGGCCATATCCCCCGGTATCCAAAATTAAGGTTCTAATTTAATTGCCCGCAGCAGCTCTTTTATTTTTTTATCTTCGCTCTTAGCTCAAACACTAAATCCTCATATTTTTTGGTTGCAGGCGACAGCCGCAGGGCTTCTTTGGCATCCTCCAGGGCTCTTGCAAGATTTCCCAATTTCTCCCAGGAATGTGCCCTTCCGAAGTAGGCCGGAGCGAACGCCGAATCAATGGCCAGCGTCGCGTAAAAATCCTTAGATGCTTTTTGATACTCGGCCTTATTTTGCCAGACCCACCCTCTATTGTAATACACATATTTAATGTTTTCGTGTTGGAGATTCAGGGCGATCGCATCTGAAAAATCCTTTATAGCGGCATCATTTTTATTTAAGGCATGATAGGAATTGCCTCTTGATTCAAGAATCAAAAATTTGGTTTTCTTATCCGTATCAGGGCAAATTTCAATGGCTTTGGTAAAATCGTTAATCGCCGGGTCATATTGCCGATTTTTTAGATATGACCGTCCCCTCTTTTTCTAAATAAATCATAATTTCATACAGTTCGTAAAGCCCTTAAAATGCGGTTGGGTTGGAAAAATTAAAATAGTATACATGTATGTGTGATTTTGTGGCTAAATCATATCGAACAGTAAGGCAGTCCACCGCGCTTGACTTCCACTATTTAACGATTCAATAGCCGTGTGCCCGGCACCATGTGCCGTGAGCCTCAGACCCTGGTCCGCACCTGAACATTTTTTTGAAATATGCTGATAATATGATAATATATATTTGATCTGCAATTCCCCCCTATTGCATCGACCCGAAAACTGCCCGGGCGGTTTTAAATATTCTCTTCAGGATTCAAACATTTCAGATACTGCCCAATCTCCATCTATTTATTGGCCGAATACCGAATTTAAATAAGGAGCATCCTGATATGGATGATTCAAAGCGTAAAGTTGCGATCATTACCGGCGGGGCTTCGGGCATCGGCCGGGCCCTGTGTGAGGAGTTCGCCCGGACAGGCACGATCATCATCGCTGCCGACATCAACCTGGAAGGTGCCCAACAGGTTGCCTCAGGCATCATCGGCAACGGCGGGAAGGCCCGGGCTGAGGAGCTGGATGTAAAAAAGGCTGAATCAGTAAAAGCGCTGATTGACCGGGTAGCCGCCGAATACGGGCGTTTGGACTACATGTTCAACAATGCCGGGATTAGCGTGGGAGCAGAAGCCAGGGATATGAGCCTTGAGCACTATCGTTCCATTCTGGACACCAACCTGCACGGCGTGATTCACGGCAGCTTCTATGCCTATGAGGCCATGGTCAGCCAGGGCTTCGGCCACATTGTCAATACGGCTTCTACGGCAGGCCTGATTCCCATGCCGGTCCAGGTGCCCTACAGTGCGACCAAATTCGGCGTGGTGGGTTTTTCAAAATCCCTGCGCATAGAGGCAGCAGGCCTGGGTGTCAGGGTCAGCGTTGTCTGTCCGGGGTTTGTGCGCACCGGAATTTTCGATGCGATGCCGTTTCTAAAAGTCGATAAGCAAAAAATCTTTGAGAAAATACCAAAGGCGGTAGAGCCCGATAAGGCCGCTCAAATTATCCTGAAAGGGGTCCGCAAAAACAAAGCCTTAATCGCATTTCCGGCCAGTGCCCGATTTTTGTGCTGGCTTTACCGGCTCCACCCGGCTTTTCTGGCCCCGATCCAGCGCAAAATAATCGGAGATTTTCGCCAGCTGCGCAAAGCTTCTGATTTAGAAAGATAGGCATCAGGTGTCAGGCATCAGGCATCAGTGAAAAGAAGGACATTTCTTCAATCGTAAATTTGAGTAAAATATAAAAATAAAAAAAGTCGTTTCTATTTTCTTGCCAGCTCATGGCGCAGAAGTACGACTCATGTTTCCTAAAGGACAATTCATGTCTCAGGACGCCAGGTTATGGGATCGCATCTTGAATGGTGACTAATGGGAGGTGACCTATGACATCCAACAATACAGGTGCCGTGTTTGACTACCGGGCACTTCGCCTGCTTATGGGAATTATTGCATTAACACTACCATTTCTCGTTACCCTTCTTTCCTCTAGTCCACTTTCGTCTATTAGCGCTTCGTATTACACAGAAGCCCGGGATGCTTTGGTTGGAATGTTATTCGTAGTAGGTGCGTTGTTATGGGCCTATAACGGGCATTCGATAAAGGAGGCTGTGGCAAGTAAAATAGCATCGGTAGCGGCAATATGCGTGGTAATGTTCCCGGCAGCCTGCGACATTTGTGAAACAAACATAATATCCAAAACCCATTATGGTGCGGCAGTTATTTTATTTGCAATATTGGCGTATTTTTGCTTCGTTCCCTTCAGGCTGAACACGAAGGGTAAAAAAGGGAAGAAGGGACGGCGGAGCAAAATCTATTTCGTTTGCGGATGGATAATGGTTGGATGTATGTTAAGCTTGTTAATCGCAAAATTAATGATGTCCGCCGAGACCATGGAAGCGTTAAGTGTCACATACTGGCTTGAGACAATAGCACTGGTCACGTTCGGGTTTGCTTGGATAGTGGCAGGCAAATACATCAGATTTTTTGTCGACGAGGACGAAGCACTTCGACTGTTTAGGCAATAGCATGATCTCGGCGAGGTTTCGACGATAATAATCCCAGAACCAGGGGGAGTAAGGAAGAGGATCCATGACATCCGGAACAGGCCTGAAACCGCCGCCTTTGCCGAAAGGCACCGATGAGGCGTTCTGCTCATCGTGCGGTATTTTGGTTAAGCTGAGCGCTGAAATCTGGCCCAACTGCGGTGTTCGGCTGAGAAAAGGGGCTGAGAAAACAGCGCTGGCCCTGCTCGCCCTTTCGTCAAAATTGAGCTTATATCCCGGCGAAGAGGGTCCTGAAAAAATCTACAAAGGGCCAGATGAGTCCACCCAGAACAGATACGCCGGTGGTCTGACTGAAAATGATCAGTCCGATGAGAATAAAGGGACCGTAACGCTCCAAAAAGTAGATCAGTTTTTCATACCGGACCGGCAGGAGTGCGGATAAAATTTTGGAGCCATCCAGAGGGGCGATGGGAAGGATGTTGAAAATGGCCAGGGCCAGATTAATCTGCAGGCTCATGATGACCATGAAAAACAGCAAGCCGATGGCGGTATGTCGGTCAGGAGTGACTCCGATAGTGAGCAGCACTCTGATCAACAGGCCGCTGGCCAGCGCCAGCATCATGTTTGCCAACGGTCCGGCTGCACTAATCCAGAGCATATCTTTTTTGGGATTCCTCAGCCGGTTGGGATTGACCGGTACCGGTTTGGCCCACCCGAAATGAACGATAAAAATCATGATCGTACCCAGCGGGTCCAGATGCCGCAGCGGATTCAGGGACAGACGACCGCTTTGTTTGGCCGTATCATCGCCGTATCGGTAGGCCGAATAGGCATGGGCATACTCATGGAACGTCAATGCCAGCAGAATCGGCGGGGCTATCAGCAGCAGTGTTTGGAAGTTCATTTGTCGCAGGTCACCCTGTTCGATCAAAAATGATGAATGCGGTTTTATTTTGTAATAATCTGATGTTTACGGTAATGAAACACAAAAAATAGCATATTTCCCTCTAGCTGTAAATTCCCGATGGGCAGCAAGGCTCCTGAAGGTAATCTGCCATCTTACTTTAAAAGAAAGGAATTGATATGGGCCCTGTATCTGTCCCATTGAAAGAAGTCGATCGGGTGGAGGTTTTGACGCTGATGGATAACTTTGTGGACGTCCTTCTGGAGGATACGGAGGTGGTCACAAGACCTCCTAAGGCGGTCGGCGAAGAAATCCCCACCGATACCCTGCTGGCCGAGCACGGTCTTTGTCTGCTGGTCAAGGTGCAGCGAGGCACTGAGAAGCATACGATCCTATTTGATACCGGGTATAACAACATGGGCGTTCTGCACAATATGAATAAACTCGCCGTAGATCCGGATAAAATGGAGGCGATTGTTTTGAGCCACGCCCACATGGACCATACCGGTTCTTTACATGCCATTCTGGAGAAAATATCCGATCCAATACCGCTGGTGGTTCATCCGGACGCCTTTCAATACCCCCGGTTTTTTGAGCAAAAGGATGGGTCGAAAAAAAGATTTCCACGGACCCTTGTAAGGAGCGATCTGGCAGAAAGAAATGTTAAGATCCTTGAGAGCCGAACGCCAACCCCTATTCTTGACGAGTCGATTCTTGTCACAGGTGAAGTCCAACGGACAACGGAGTTTGAAAAGGGAATGCCCAATGCCCTGCTTGAAATGGATGGTAGGTTGGAACCGGATCCCATTAAGGATGATCAGGCTTTGGTCATGAATTTAAAGCAGAAGGGATTGGTGATTATCGCGGGCTGCAGCCATGCGGGGATCATCAATACCGTTCTTTATGCGAAAAAAATTACGGGGGTTGAGAAGGTATATGCGGTTCTGGGCGGCTTTCATCTCTCGGGGGCCTTTTATGAAAAGATATTAGAGAAAACCGTCGATAAATTAAAAGCCCTATCACCGGCGGTTGTTGTTCCGATGCACTGTACCGGCCGAAAGGCCATGGAGATGTTTTCCCGGGAGTTTCCAGCAGCATTTGTTCTCAATAGTGTGGGCTCGAAAATCACCCTGAGCTGAGGTTTTGAAATCGCTTTTAGATAAAATAAAGGATTCATTATATTTAATTTCGGCAGTAAAAAAGGAATCGAATTCTGAATGATGAACGAATGGCTTCAGAGGATTATTTGCTTTAGTCTTTTTATTTTGCTGACCGCCTGTGCGGGCCCGGTGGAAGATCTTCCACTCGAAGTGCCGCTACCGTCGGGGGAAAATATTGCCGGGCCACCTGGCCTGGAGTAAAAAAACCAATCAAATCGCTTTTGACCGGCTCGGCAAAGACGGGTATTTTGATCTGTGGCTGATGAACCCCGACGGAAGCGGACAGAAATGTCTGACGTCAAATCATCCCCTCCTGCCGAATAAGCACATCGGACAGCCGGCCTGGCACCCGAGCGGCAAACTGATGGTCATCCAGGCCCAGAAAGGGCATGTCCCCCGCTATGCGGATACCAAGTGCACACCGGGTGCTGGCGCGCTCAACGATCTGTGGATCATTACGCCCGACGGTAAACACGCCTGGAAAATCCATGCGGTGCGCGATGCGGTTTCAAAAGATGCCGCCGGAGTTCTTCATCCGCACTTTTCAAACGACGGCACCCGGCTGTTCTGGGCCGAGCGCATCCGCAACAACCGACAGCCTTTTGGCGAATGGATCCTGCGAATCGCCGATTTTTACTACGATGAAAACAGCGGACCCCGGCTGGGCGCTATCAGGGATTACAACCCCGGCGGCAAAAGCGCCTTTTTCGAAAGCCACAATTTCAGCCCGGATGATCGCTATGTCTTATTTACCGGCACCCAGGACGGTCCGCTGGAAATTTACGAAATGAATGTGGCGAGTGGAAGCACGCGGCGTTTGACGCACCGCTCGCCGATGACCTGGGATGAACATGCGCATTATGCCCCGGACGGAAAAAGAATTGTCTGGATGTCAAGCAAGGATCTAAGCTTCAGTATCAAACCTTTTGATCTTCAAACCGATTTTTGGATAATGAATCTGGACGGCAGCCAAAAAAATCGCCTGACCTGGTTTCATGCACCTCGCCACCCGCACTATCTCGCCAGATCCTTTGCCGTGGCGGCCGATTTCGACTGGAGCCCGAGCGGAAACCAGATCATGGGCCTGGTCATCACCCATCGGCCGGATACCCGCAAGCGCGGCAGCGGCCTTATCCTAATGATTGATCTGCCGACCCGATAGCGACAACCACAAACCTACATCCAGCCCCACAGCCAGTGCAGAATCCAAAAATAGACCATAGCGGCGGCGACCAGTGAAGCGCAGGGTTTCCAGAGATACCGGTAGACGGATCCCAGGGTGACACCAAAGTACTCATTGGATAAAAGGAAACACAGATGCATCGGCGAAAGCATGACACCTGTAAAGCCGCTGACAAGGATCAGCATGACATAGGCCGGCAGGAACTGCGCTTCACCCAGAGACTGGATCATGGGCACCAGGATGGGAAGCGTGCTGCCCACAAAGGCGATAACAATGCCGCCCGACATTCCAACCAGAAGCGGCAGCACCACGGCAATCAGCACAAGGGGGATGTGCATCTGTATCAACTCCTGACTGATGGCAGCAGCTGCGTGGCTGTCGGTTAAAATACCCTTAAAGATCAAGATGCCAACGATCATGTACATCATATTAAGAAGCTGGGGATTGGTCAGCGTAGACAATATCTGTTTTTTGGATGTTCTGTTTTGATACCATACCCATGCAATCGCCATACAGAGGGCCAGGATCAGACCGATTTCCTTTGAGATCGGAAACCAAGGGAATAATTTTGAAAAAAGTACCCCCATCCCCAGACCCGGAAATATAACCACCAGAATAGGCACCAGTTCTTTGATAAAAGGCCACAGCGGCGGGCGCTGATTTTTGCCAGAAGTAGTTTCAAAACCACTTCTCTTGTCTGTCGGAAGGCTGCCGGGGCCTTTTAAGGCGCGATAACCCAGCCATACGGCCACGGCCGTAAACGGGCACATGATTACAATGATGGCAAGCAGGCTGATTTCGGTTATAACGGTCGTCAACAGAATTCCCGGATAAAGGGGCCACCAGTGTTCCCAGATATGGCGAAACCAGTAATTGACAAAACTCAACTGGGCTTCGGATAGTTTTG
>WOR8_10005486_pt1 | contig 12214 bp, 12 predicted proteins | sample DeeMarSeWOR38_10_FD_19890 | JGI IMG/M metagenome (IMG submission 19890) | reverse complement strand
ATACACTGTTGTCGCACAAGTGGAGCAATTTAGAAAGGCGGACGCCCGCTACCAGATAGGCGCCGGAAAAGTAGAAGAGCTGGCGGCGCTTGTCAAGGAAAAGGGCGCGGAAAAACTTCTTTTTGACAATCCACTAAAATCTGTTCAATCCTACAATCTAGCAAAAGCCACAGGAGTAGAGGCCATTGACCGGTTCAAGCTTATACTTGAAATTTTCACTAGAAGAGCCACAACCACGGAGGCTAAACTTCAGATTCAACTTGCGACGCTTAGATATGAACTTGCTCACGCTAAAGAACGCGTAAGACTTACAAAATTAAAAGAACAACCTGGCTTTATGGGGCTTGGCGCATACGAAGCAGATGTTTACTACGATGCTGTAAACAGGCAAATCCAAACTATACGAGCTAAACTCCGCAAAATCCGGGAGAAACGGTTTTTGCATCGCGAAAGGAGAGCTGAACTAGGTTTTCTAACTATTTCCTTAGCGGGGTATACTAGTGCTGGTAAAAGTTCATTGTTTAACGCTTTAACGGAAGAAACAACACAAGTGGACAAGACGTTGTTTACTACGCTTTCAACCAAGACACGGCTTGTGGAGATCTCGAAAAAACAGTTTCTTTTAACAGACACTGTTGGCTTTATAGACCGCTTGCCCTTAACTTTGATAGAAGCTTTTCATTCAACCCTTGAAGAAACAATATACTCCGACCTCATAGTACTTGTACTTGATCTAAGCGAGGAGCTAGAAAAAATCGAGAAGAAGACCAGCATCTGCATAGAAACAATAGAACAGATAGGTGCATTGGGCATACCGGTTGTAACTGCGCTGAACAAAATTGACCTGTTAAGTGAAGCGGAAACTGAGAAGAAGCTCAAAGCTTTAAAGGTTAAAGTGAAGAATCCGATTTTAGTATCGGCGCTGGATCGGACAAACCTTGAACTGCTGAAACGGGAAATATTGGAGAAACTCGAAGATTACATTCAAGCCTCATTCACGGTTCCATTAACCAAAGAAACCATGCCTTTCATGTCGTGGGTTCACGAAAGTGCAGATGTGAAGGGGGCGCAGTTCATGAGCGATTCTGTACAAGTTACTTTTGAGGCAAACCCTTTATTCGCTGAAAAAGTAAGAAAACGTGTTGAAAAACTCAATGGACAATTTGTAATAATCCCCAAGACCCAATAGGAAGTGAGAGAAGATTCAGAAAATCGTTGTGTTGAGGTGGGGTCATCGTCCGCAGCGGGACGCGAGGCTGACGAGTCATGTTGCTCTAACAGCAAGAGCATTAGGAGCTTCAGGATTCCTGCTTTCCGACATAGTTGACAAGAAACTTGAAAAGACTGTGGACAAGGTTACGGAAAACTGGGGTGGAAAATTCTTTTTTGAAATGGGCATAAAATGGAAAAGCGTTGTAAGCGACTGGAAAGCTAAAGGCGGAATCGTGGTTCATTTAACAGTTTATGGTGAGAACGTGCAAACAAGTCCAGTTCTGGATAAAATTCGACAATCAGGAAGAGATGTTCTGGTGCTTATTGGAAGCCAAAAGGTGCCCAGCGAGTTTTTTTCAGACAAGGTGTCAGATTTTAACGTGAGTATTGGAAATCAACCGCATTCAGAGTGTGCAGCTCTCGCAGTCTTTTTGGACCGCTTCTTTGAAGGAAAGGAGTTGGCTAAGGGGTTTAAGAAAGCGAAGATAAAAGTGGTGCCTCAGGAAAGAGGTAAGAAAACAATAGTTGAATGTTGATTATTGCTATATTTTGAAGAAGAGTTTTATTGTAGCATTACGGTTAACTATGGGGAAAGGAAAGCAGATTATGTTATCAACTATTGATGATGCAACCTTGATGAAAGTTGCAACGGCTTTAGGTGAGGAAGAAGCGGTAACACTGATTGAGTTTATAAAAAATGTTGATGAAATAACGGACGACGAAATCGCTAACAACACAGGTATCAGATTAAATATGGTCCGTAAGATCCTCTACAAGCTTTATGATCATTCTCTTGTGAGTCTGAGAAGAACTCGTGACCCTAAGACTGGATGGTTTATATTCCACTGGAAACTCCAACCAAACCAGCTGGAAGGGTTTATCCTAAGCCAGAAACGCAGGGTTCTTGAGAAACTTAGTGTTCGGCTGGAATATGAAAAGAACCACGATTTTTATTGTTGCAATACGCCCGGATGCAAGCGTGTCCCGTTTGAAGATGCTGTAGAGCTGATTTTCCATTGTCCCACGTGCGACCAACCTTTGTCTCACTGTGAAAATGGAGAATTTGTTGAAAACTTATCGGCGAAAGTTGAACAGTTAAGAAAGGAACTGGGTGAGTGAAACGCTTCCTTCCCGGGAACAGGCGTTACAACTTCTCCGTAAAAACAAGTGCTCCGAGAAAGTTATAAACCATTGCAAAGCAGTGACGGAACTTGCATTGGAGATTTCTAATATGCTCAAAGATAGAGGACTGAAAATTGATTTTGCGCTTGTTGAAATAGGTTCTCTTCTCCATGACATCGGACGATCAAAAACTCATACGGTTCACCATGCAGTTGTCGGCGCTGAAATTGCTAAGTCGGCGGGTTTGCCTGATTCCGTAGTTTCTATAATAAAAAGACATGTTGGGGGCGGGATAGCCGCAGGAGAAGCGAAAAAATTAGGGTGGCCAAAAGATGTTTATGTTCCAATTACTCTAGAAGAGAAAGTAGTTTCTTACGCTGACAAGCTGATTGAAAACTCAAAGCGAGCGCCAATAGACATAACCATTGCTAAGCTTTCTGGGGAAAAGCAGTACGAAGCAGCGGAAAGAGTACAAAAACTTTACGAGGAAATAACAGGTCTCATTGGCGACAATACATGACTGAAATGACTTTGCTAACCAAAATCAGTAATGATAACCAATTGAAGCAAATCGACAACGCCTTAAAGCTTGCATTAAATGGGCTGGAAGTAGAAACTGAAATTATAGGCACAGTCGCTGACGGATGGGTTCAGATGAGCATTGTGGGAGAAGATGAAAGGGTCGCCACAAACTACATTTTTAAAGAAATCGGAGTTTGCCCAATCAATTTAGAGAACGTGAAAAAATCTTCAACTTTGAAAGGTTACATAACAAATATTGGAAAGAGTAGCGGGGAACTAATGGTGGATTTAGGGGTTTTCGAGCCAAAAGTAGTCCATGCGATGATGCCTTTACGTCACTTGCAGACGGAGCTTGTGGATGGAAGGAAGATTGCTATGAGAAAGATAGCTGAGCTTTTTGGTCTTTGCGACGGTTTACCTTTGAGCGTGAAGGTTATCGGTTTGGACGAAGAGGAGAGTCGCATAGATGCTGAACTATCAAGTAGATATATTAGAAAATTCAGGGTTTGGCGGGATTCCCTGCTGGATAGACTTTTGATTATAGGTTCATCTCTTCATGAGATAAAAGCCACAATAGAACATGATAAGCTAGACCGTGATGTTATTCAGGTCGAACCTTTAGGAATGTTTGAACACGCTTTAATCTGTAAACTGGGAACTGATGCAACAGGGCTGATCCCAAAAATTGGCAGAAAACTAAGAAGAGCAAGGTTCACTGTGTTTAACCCAAAAACACTAAGACAGTTTTTAATCGCCTGAAAAATTAGATCCAAGCCTGCGATTTTTCTTATGCGAGCGCTAGTGTGTGTTGAAAAGTGTCTTAGAATGACCCCTGCACATGTGAGGGTATAGACTCTGTCAAGCAACTATAGCAACGTTTTAAGTCATCCGTTTAAAGTTCGAATTCGCCGTACTTCTCCAGTGTCCGCCCAAACCCCAACACCAATACGGTTAACGCCACCGGGGTAAACCTTGTCAAGATTAAAGGTAACTTCCCAGTATGGAATTAACGTCAGATATTCTTCTCTCTGAGTTGGGTGAAACAACGTTGAGGCAGGTTCTTCCAGTACGATGAAATCGGATACTACAGTATCTTCAGCCGTCCACGCGAAATCCTCCGCAGCGTTTCTTGCTATTTCAATAGCCTCCGCCATATCGATGTTAACTTCGGTGCTCCCAATCTTCAATAGAAACCAGCCGTCACTAATCTCTTGCAGAATACCGTCTTCAAAAGTGAGGGTCAAACTTTTTGGTAAAAAGTCAACGCCGTTTTCCGTATACAACCATTGAACTTTTCCGTCACCTCCATCGATAGAGACTTTCAGCTTTACTTTGCCTTCTGTTATTTCGACGTTTTCCCCTTCATTAACTAAGGCCAATATATTACTCATATCTTTCAGATAAGAAGCATCTTCAAAAGAAGCATATCTCTGAAGTAGATTTCCAGCAATTCCCAAAATAGTTTGAGGCTGAGGATCAGCGTAGATTGGAGAACCCTCTAACAAGTATATTCTATACCATGACAGCATTTGGTTTCTAAACCTAAAAACCACATCGATTTTACTTTCACCGTTAGTAAGCGAATACCTCAAGATTTCCTCTATGACCCCGCCTAGATCTGTACGCTGTTCCACAGTGTCACTCAAAAGGGTTGCATGATAAGCGGCAATGTCAATTTGGATGACATCTTGGAGGAAAGTAATAGATTTGTCTGCACTAGCGCTCCAAGACAACAATTGCTCATACCTTGACTCCAACAATTCATGCTCGCTAGACAACTGATTTAGAGAAGCATACTGCACGTAAGACATGCTCGCCAGAAGAACAACAGCGATAACAAGTATTGTTAGAAGTGATCTCCATTTTAGAGACAAAGGGAAGCCGTGCTTTGACCGAACAGCAGGTGCTTCCTCCACAACCTTCATAGTTTCTACAGAAGCCGCACCAAAAGTGGATAACCTATACTCCCCATTCTCCTGTTTGGATAAGAGGTCACCAAGATTTTCAAGATGATACGTCAAATGAGAGCTTGAGACTCCAATTGCCTCCAGCATCTGTGAAAAAGTCATGGGCTTCTTCGCAAGCATACGAAGTATCTTCCGCCGAGCAGGATGTTTTAAAGAACTAAACATAATAGAGTAAATTTCTTCCTCTGAATCAGGCATTTACCCCCGCCCCACCTTCAACTACTATTACACAGAAGAACTTAGAAAGCTTTGTCATAAAAACCAATCAAGAACCCTTTACAACCAGCTATTTTATCTCCACTTGGAGGTCAATAACTGAGAAAGACAATGACAAAAGCTGATGTGCTTTCGATACTCAAGCATTTTATGATTCCAGCAAACTTAAGTTGTGACATAGGCTGATCAATTGGAAGTAACTGAACTTATGATGTATTAAAAGTAATTTTCTAAGACGTAAAGCTTTTGAGTTAGTTGACCATGTTTGGGAAGGGGAGAGCCCTTATCACCGGCTGAAAGAGTTTGTTTGAGGGATGTGTATAAAGTGAAAATAAGCGATATTAAAGAGGGAGATAGTGAAATCAACATTGAAGCAGAAGTTACGGAAAAATCTTACGCCCGTGAGGTACGCAGCAGATATGGTCGAGTTTTAATGGTTGCAGATGCTACTCTTAAAGATGAAACAGGAAAAATAACTTTAACGCTTTGGAATGAACAGGTTAGACAGGTTATGGTTGGCGATAAAGTCAAAATCGAGAATGGTTACGCTAAATCTTACAGAAATGTGTTGCAGCTTTCTACTGGGAAATATGGAAAATTGACTGTCGTATAGACTATATGTGTGTGCAATGATTTTGCTCAGAAATGTTGCGATTGGGAGTTTCTGAGACTCATATAGACGCGTTTATGGGAAGATTGCAAAAGTCGGTGTTAGCTATGCATTATAATGATTTTTCGCCAGAGAAGTCGAGAGAAATATATTGTATCATTGAATTTTGAGATAGGCGGACAAATAAAATGGATGTTATCAACTCTATTCAATATTGTTAAGTTTTGTTTTTCCCAATTGGAGAAATAGCAAACCCAATATCCAAATTATCGTGGATTGCAGTAAAAAGGTATTGAAGAAGCTGATATTCAGAATAGCTTGAGACCCAATAAAAATACCTATAGAGACAAACAACGCTATCTGAGCGTTTACCATCAATCCCATCATTTGCTCACGAGCATTTTCGGAAAACTCTGGTCTCAACAAAGCTAGGCCAAGCGCCAAAACCACATTAGCCGCAATTAGCTGCGCCATAAGCCCTGCATACCCTATTAAAATCAGAAAATCAATCTGGGGCACTCGAAGTAACGAAATCACTGTAACTACTACACCAATTGGCACAGCAACCAGCCAACTTTGTATTAATCTTGCTTTAACGAGCCTACTAATCCCAGAGGGAGCTTTCTTATGAATGAATACACTTTCTTTGCCCCCTAACGCAACTTGACCAACAACAAGAACTGCGAGAAAAGCGAATAAGAATACGCCCATAATAAGTGCATCTCCTGGATCACCACTTCCCTCCATAAGAAAAATATTAACTAATGCAAGCAAGCCTAAAATATAAACGAGCCTTGACAAATTCTCAAGTCTTCGAGTATAATCCTTAAACACAGACACCAAGAGATTGCTAAAAGAGCCACGTCCCCCTAGAGTTCTTATTGTTTTGAAGAAGAAACCGTCTGGTTTAACCGTCGAAGCATTAAAACTAGTGGGCTCAACACTGTAAATTCTACTAGCCAATTTTGCACCTAACCACAAAGCCAAGACGAAGAAGATTACAAGTCCTAATAATCTAATTATAATTTCAAAAGCGAAAAATCCGAAAGTTCCCGGATTAGCTGCAAAATTGAGAATAACATCAGCACCCCAAGAACTTGGCAGAAAACCAAGGATAAATCTTGTTAATTGATTTGTACTTGGATTTATTAGAGCTTCTGTGAGGCCTCCGCCTATTATCGCGTACATTATTGCTACTATAGGCAATGCAACAACAAGAGAGAGGGCTCTTCCAATATCTTTGCCACGAGCAGATTTAGCAAATCTAGTTCGCACTACGGCAGCAATAACTGTGCCGATCCATAAAGCGGAAAGAAAAACAACACAAAAAATCATAACGATTGTAAAAATTTGTGGCAGACTCAATCCTAATGGGCTTAAAGCGGCTGTGAAAAATCCGGCGATAATTGTTATAAATATTGCATAAAAAGGCATTATACCAAGAAATTCACCTAATAGAATATCACTTGGTTTTATGGGGGCTGCCAAGAAAATCTCTACTTGGCCTGCTTGCATTCCTTGAAGAGTGTAAGTGACGGGAAGTATCAGGAGATAGAAAAATATCATGAAAAAAAGAACCGGCACCATTGCTAATGCAAGTTGAGACAGAAAGAAAGCTAGCAGGTCATCAATAAATAAATTTGCTACATACGGCGCAACATAAGCAACATATACTGCTAACAATCCAATCGCTAGAACTGGAAAGAAAGCTCTTATTGGTCTTATCCTGTTTAGTCGTAGCCGATACTCGTTTTTTGCAATTAGAAACCATTTAGGAAGTGTCACTTTTCTGGTTCCTCCAAGATAGAAGTTCTTTTTCTTCAACTCCACCTGTTAATGCGATGAACGCTTCTTCTAGAGTCTTCGCGTTTGTTCTTGCAATAATTTCATCTATTGTCCCTACAGCAACGAGTTTGCCTTGGTTGATGATGCCAACGCGATCGCATAATTCTTCTACAATGGGAAGAATGTGACTGCAAATGAAGATAGTTTTATTAGCATTTTCAGCTAGCGTTTTGATTAAATCTTTCACCATAAGAGCTGCACGCGGATCAAGAGTGGATGTTGGTTCATCCAGAAATAGGATAGGCGGATCATGAATAATAGCTGCTGCAATCAAGATTTTCTGTTTCATTCCACGACTAAAACCTTCTAGTAAATAGTCGCGTTTGTCATAGAGATTGAATAATTTGAGTAAATCTTCAATTCTTTTTGGCAGTATGTCATCCGAGACGTCATAGAGGGATCCTATGAATTCTAGGAACTCGTATGCACTTAGTTTTTCATATAGTCCAGGCGATTCAGCGAGTAATCCGGTGACCCTTTTAACTTGCGTTTCATCTTTAAGAATATCAAACCCTTGTACGTTTGCTGTTCCACTTGTTGGTTTTATTATGCAATTCAGTAGACGAACGGTTGTGGTTTTTCCTGCTCCATTTGGCCCAAGTAAACCAAAAGTCTCGCCTTCGTACACTTCTAGAGAAAGCTCATCTACTGCTTTTATTATGTTGCCTTTTCCGTAATGCTTTGACAATGTGTTAGTTCTAATTATCCCTTTCATAGTCAAGCGCACCTCTTGATTGTTATGATAAAATTACTTTTCATTGATTTTCTCCTTTTTTCTTCGTTTTTTGATTAACATTTTTCTCGCTCACTTTTGGGAGATCACTAAACACTTGTTTCATTTTTTTTCTGTACTCTGTGAAGGCGTTGCGTCCTTTTTTTGTCAATGTAAGTGCTGTATGGGGTTTTCTTTCTATGAATTCTTTGGTTACCTCAACGTAGCCGGCGTCTTCCAGCTTGCTCAGGTGAGAGGAAAGATTGCCTGGAGTCATTTGCGTTTGATGTTGAAGAAAGAGAAAGTCTGCGCTTTGAACCACATAGAGCTGTGCCATTATGATCAGTCTACTCGGTTCATGTATCAATCGATCGACATCTTTTATGTTAGCTTCGCTAATCGGCAATTGCCTTGTCACCTTTCAGAGGATACTTTTTTACGAAATTGATTAACACAGCAAATCCTGTTACCATGACTACAATTGCCAATGCAAACAGTATGTACGCAAAGAAGATACCCGTGAGATGACCTATCACAAGAGCAATTGCTGCTATTAGACCGTATACGTAGAGTCTTTTAAGTCCTATTGAATACCCGAAGAGGACACAAACGATCAGGCTTCCGAATCCCACAATGAGCATTCCATTTTCGAATATCAGATCATGTAATTGCATCGATCCACCTTGAGAGCTAACAAGAGTGAAAGCGAAGAAAGCACCTAAGCCAAGTACAAGCATACCTATGAAAATTGCTGTAAGTTTGTTTGCGCCTCGGATGCCGAAGTTAACATAGCCTATACGAGGGATAGTGATCTTTCTTTTTGCTGAGATCCATATCGGTATTATCACTGCAATGAGACCGCCGGGTATTATCAGGCCAAAGCTGTAATCCCATATTATTGTCGCGAATATTCCTAATCCAAATGCTAGAATGTACAAACCAGCGAATATGTCAAGTAAACCGTCCTGATGATATGACATATATGCTCTTCTTTCGATTTCCTTCAAGTTTGGTTCTTCAGTCATTTTGTTCTCCAAATTGTATAAACTACTTTGCTACTTATAAAGCTTTGCATTGCAAAATACTTTTCCAAAATATTGTGAGGTTGTTAATGCAAAAAACTGAGAAGACAAGGGAGCTTCCAAGTCGTTGTTGTTAAGGCACTACATTTTCTTCTTTCGCAAATTGGCGTATTGGCGATTTGCCTGTTAAATGGTAGTAGTAGCCTATTAAATCGTTTATGATTTCAAGTATTTGATGATGCAGCATCCGTTGTGAGACGGCACTGTATGAGAAGGCAGCACTTGAAAACTTTCTTTTGATCTCGCTTAATCTGCCTTTCAAATTATTGGTTTCACCCACATAAAGTAGCTCTTGATTGCTTAAATCGACGATTTTATAAATGCTAGGCTTGGCTGGAGCAAAATTTGCAGCTTTCAATTTCACTGATTCTGTCCAAGAGAGACCCATCCAATCTGAGGAGGTGTGTGTCTTCAACGGTCTGAGAGGTGGACAACTTGCTCCTCCAGCTGGATTCCTAGGTTCACTAGAATCTAATTTTCTTCCTTTTTGTCCTTTTAATTTCTCACTTGACTTCAAGTAGTCAGGGTGAAATCTGCCGTGATTACAAAGCGTAGATTCGCCTCTTTCCAAACGATACTTCCATAAAAGCAAGCATTCTAATCCCTTTCTGTTTTGTCTTGTGAGCGCGGGTGTTGAAGCAACAGAAACTTCATAACTCCAACCTTGTTCTTGTCTCCAAACCCAAAGATTTGGAGCTGCAGTTTGAGGATCATTCAAAGGCATATCTTGCTTGTAAGAATTTGAAGCTAACATGCTTGTTCTGCGCTTCAGATTGTTTGTTTGACCAATGTACATCAAGAAATCTTTGTTAGCTGGGCGGATCCTATAAACTCCTTTCAATGAAGGAATAATTAGTCGCTCCTGACTTTTTGTCTTCAGTTTGATCCATTTTTTCCAGTTTAGATCACACCAGTTAAGTTGTAAAAAGGACAAGACTTGATAGCACCTCCTATATAGTAGCGTGTGCAAATCCTTAAGAAATTTCCCGAACCCAAGCGAGTGAAATCGAAAGAATGAACCAAAACTTCCAAGGAGCCCTTGGAACAATTACCTCGAAGTTTTTGTTACTGTTGTCTTATTGTTCTCATTTCTTAATAAGATGGATTAGCTTAAATTGAAAATGGACTCCAACATGAAGCATTTACTAAATTCTATTTTCTAATATTGAGATTTTTTTAGAAAATCTATTTTTAATTTTGGATACCCTTATGAATTTAGGAAATCAGAATTTTCTTTCTTCTTTCGTGGGTTCAGGTATCCGGAAAATAATGAGCAACATCATGGGAATAGCCATTATCATTATAATGTATATCGGTAATTGAGGCATCAAATTATAAGAAAAGTTACCCAATAGCATTCCTACTCCAGTAAGAATATAGCCTACAAAATTTAGACCGCCCATGATTTTTCCTCTGTGTTTTGGTTCCACCAAACATGCTGAGAGTGCCATCCCTGCCGACATCATCAGCATTTGAACCAAACCAAATAGAGCCATGGAAATTGTTACGCTCAGAATATTGCCATTGACAAATAGAAGCATCGAGACTATAAGTATGCAGGGTGAGATTACTAGTGGAATTTTCACACCTACTCTGTCGATCAGTTTTCCCAGAGGATAAGATGCAATAATCATAGTAAGTAACATTGGAACATAGGTCAGAAACCATTGGTTTTGTGGGATATTTAGAATGTCTCTGGCGTAAATTGCGTTAATGACTGTGATCAAGGACATGGCAAACATAGTCATGACTTCTACTATGAAAAGATAAAAGACGGTACGGGGTACGATCTTCCAGACTCCCAGACTTTCTTTCACCGCTTGTGGATAATGTGATATGAAGTATTTGAAGCGCATTTTTTCTATGTTTACCATCGTTTCTTTCAATCTTAGCCTCCAAATTGCCGCTGCGATGAACAACAAAAATACAAGCAGATAGACAGCTTGCATACCTACTACCAAGCCAAATGTAAGGACTAAAACTCCTCCGAGGACTGTTCCAGGCGTATTCATTGTTCCATGGATCATGTTTATGATAGAAGAACCGACACCTCTGCGCTCTGGAGGAAGAGAGTCTTGAACCATGGCGAACAATGCGGGTTGATAAATCAAACATAGACTTTGAATAATTGTGCCAATGAGTATTAGGTGCCAAGGTTGCGTGATCTGCCAGAAGGGTGCAAGCGCGAAGAACAGGTAGGATAATCCTATGAAGAAAGTCATAGTTGTAATAAGCCACCGTCTACCAAATTTGTCCGCAAGAAAACCTCCTGGCACGGCTACGAATGCCATTGCAAAGAAGCTGGTGAAGCCTAGTATTCCTAGTGCCATAGGGAAAATGTTTCCGCCCAAAGCGTATACATATTGTTGGTAGTATGGAACCGGCATTTCCATGCCGAAATCCATCAATATCCAGCTTACAATGAGGATTAGGTAATTGCCACTTATGAAGGAGAACTCTTTTTTAATAGTGCTACTTAATCCCATTGTTTCATCTATTTTCTCAGAGATTAGTGTAGCAATTTAAATCTTGATGTGACGTGCGATCAAATGCTATGCAGAAACAAGCTTTTTATGCAGTAACAAGATCAACGAATGATTTCCTTCAGGCGTGTTGAAAGCATCTAGATGTTCTCGCCAAAAAACAGTGCCATTTTTCCCTTCTGTGTATGTGATCAATTATAAAAGCAAACTTTTTCAGTTTTGGTTCTATCTGTTGAACAGTTGTTTTTTTGCCTTGTTGCGTGTTGTTTTATACGTTAAAACGGTGGTTTTTGAGCTTGTTTTGAGCTATTGATATGCTCCAATATGCTGGCAATATGCATGAACATTTATATGAGTGTTTACGCAGTAATAAGTCATAAGATATGTCTAATAAAGGACATATTGTATACGTGTTCAACAAAAATACAAAAGAGGAATAAAAA
>WOR8_10009848_pt1 | contig 12219 bp, 13 predicted proteins | sample DeeMarSeWOR38_10_FD_19890 | JGI IMG/M metagenome (IMG submission 19890) | reverse complement strand
AAACGATTTGGATAATTCATGCAGCCGGTCGATATCGACACAGGTGCCCTGCATTTCCATGCGCATTAACACCGGCACCAGGGGCATCTCGACGTTTTCCATCAAATCATTCAGCCCAATCTCTTCAAGCCGGGGCGTCAGCTCATCTTTCGCCATAAGCGTGATGTCGGCATCCTCACAGGCATAGGGCACGGCCTTTTCCAGAAGCACCTGATTAAAAGATAATGCATTTTTGCCTTTGCCGGCGACTTCCTGAAAGGAGATGGTTTTATGGCCCAAAAAATCCAGGGCAATCTGGTCCAGATTGTGGGCTCTTTTAGATGGATTCAGCAGGTAAGAGGCGACCATGGTGTCAAAGGCTACCCCCTCAAGGGTGACACCGTGACGGGACAGAACGATCCAATCATATTTAATGTTTTGCCCGACCTTTTTAATGGCCGGATCTTCTAAAACCGGCCTGAGCAGGTTTAAGACCTCGGCTAACGGCAACTGCCGCGGAGCGCCGATATAGTCATGGGCGCAGGGGATATAGAACGCTTCGTTGGCCTGCAGGGCAAAGGATAAACCCACCAATCTGGCTTCCATAGGATTTTGGGATGTTGTCTCGGTATCGATGGCAAACAGGCGCGCTGATTTCAGGCGGGCAATCAGCTTTGCCAATTCGTCCATTTCCAGAACGGCCCGGTAATCCTTATTGCTGAGATCGGTTTTTCCGGAAACGGCTTGCTGTAATTGGCGAAATTCGAGGGTTTTAAAAAGCGCCGACAGCTTTCCGCTGTCCGGCGCACCGATTTCAAAAATTGCTAAATCATCAGAAACCGGAACCTGAGTGTCAATAGTGACCAGATCACGGCTCAAAAAGGCTTGCTCCCGGAAATTGATCAGGTTTTCGCGCTGCTTTTTTTGGGGAATCGAATCTACCGCTTCGTAAAGCTTGGCCATGCTCTGATAATTCTGGATCAGCGTAATCGCCGTTTTCGGACCAATTCCCGGAACTCCCGGCACGTTATCGGACGTATCGCCCGAAAGCCCCATGACATCGACCATCTGCTGCGGCCCCACACCATAGGATTTCTTTACGAACCCCGCATCGATGGTCGCATCCTTCATGGGATCCCAGATGATCGCCTGGCCCGTCACCAGCTGGATGAAATCCTTGTCACCGGTAACCATCACCACCGCATACCCCTTCCTTTCAGCAATGCGGGCGTAGGTTCCGATTAAATCATCGGCTTCAAATCCTTCCATTTCGATAATCGGGAACTGAAAGGCAGCTGTTATGTCTTTAATATAAGGTATCTGAACGGCCATATCGTCCGGCATCGGTGGGCGGTTGGCCTTGTATTCTGTGTACATTTCATGGCGGAAGGTCGGACCTTTGGCATCAAAAAACATGCCGGCATACCGGGGGTTGTGATCCTCAATCAGCTTTAGCAGCATGCGTGTAAATCCGAATGTTGCGTTGGTCGGGAGCCCCTTTGAATTGGATAATCCCCGGATGGCGTGATAGGCCCGGTGAATATAGGCGGTGCCATCGATCAAATATATGGTCTTTTCTTTTTTCATCGAATCGAGAGTGAAGCCGGCTGCGTTGACATATGGGTCTGACTGACTTAAATTTTAGCTGCCACTGATCGCAGGTATACAAAAAGTTTGCCATGATTGAATCAAAAATCCTATAGCATTAAAGATTTAAAACAACAATCATGAAAGCGCCGGCCGCCGAAACCGCATACCGTAAAAAATTTGCTGGACGTGCCGCTGCGGGTTCAGTATTTGCCAAAATTGCATGCTTGAAAACATGTGGGGAATGACCTGCAATGCGATCACCTGGACGTGTCCGGATTGCGGAGGTCAAAATGGTTTTGGCAACCAGTGAAAAATAATTTTTTTTATCCGAAGGAGAAAAAATTGTGACAGATAAGGTCATTTCAATCGAGCAGCAGGACGGGCCGTTTCAAAAGGCGTTTCAACGGGTCATGCGGATGGTGCCGGATCGTGATAAACAGGATAAAAAATTACAGCGACTGATCGCTTTTCGCTTAAGAATTGACGGCGAAGCAGCGCTCAGCGAGTATCTGATAAAAAAAATCAAAACGGCCATTAAATGTTCCTACAGTGGAAGCATGTATGACTATCTGAAGGATGATATGGTTGCAAAAGAATGTGAAGGTTCTGATTCAGTGGAACCGCCGCCAGGCGCTGCCTGAAGAAAACGGTTGCCAAGGAGACCCAAAATGGTTAGAAGGCTTAATATGGAGTGATCTAAAAAATCAGTCCGTTTGAATATCGCAACGAATGTTAAGAATATGCACTATGAAGGAAACATCATAAGGCCCCCCAGCGAAGCCAACAGCATTTTGTTGCAGGTCACCGTAGGTTGCTCCCGCAATAAATGCACCTTTTGCGGGACTTACAAGGGCGAGCGCTTCCGAATCAAACCCGATTCCGTCATTATGGAAGATATCGCTTTTGCGGCCAGGCATTGCCAGCGACAGCGCCGGGTTTTCTTGTGTGACGGCGATGCCCTGATTATTCCCCAGAAAAGGCTATTGAAAATACTCAAAAAAATTGAAAAGCAACTGCCCTGGGTAACCCGGGTGGGGCTGTATGCCAATGCCAAAGCCTTAAATATGAAAACCGCTGATGAACTCGAGGAACTCAAGGCCCACGGGGTCGGTATTGCTTACATGGGGCTGGAAACCGGCGACGACGTTACCTTAAAGAAAATAAACAAAGGCGCCAGCGCCGATTATATGATTGAAATGGGCAGAAAAGCAAAGCAGGCCGGCTTCAAACTTTCGATCACGGTTCTTTTGGGCATTGCCGGCCCGGAGCGCTCCCAGATCCATGCACAAGAGACCGGACGCGTGCTAACCGCTATCGATCCGAACTATGTCGGCGCACTGAGCCTGATGCTCATACCCGAAACGCCTTTGTTTGATGAATATGAATCCGGCGCTTTTCAATTGATCGAGCCACAGGAAATGCTGTCTGAATTAAGGACCATGATTGCCTGCACAAACCTGACCAGCGGGCTTTTTCACGCCAATCACGCTTCAAACTACCTGCCGATCAGGGCCAGATTCCCAAAAGACAAAGAAGCCACCCTCCAACTGATCGACGATGCCCTGGAAGGCAAGGTCCCGCTGAAGCCGGAATATTTAAGGGCATTATGAAGGAAACTGGTTTCAGGTGTTCCGCCTGAGGCGGATTCAGGTGTCAGGTATTACACCTGTTTAATTGGTTTGATTGGTTTAATTCGTTCAATTGGTTTGCCTGGAGGCCTGCGGCCGGTTTCATTGGTTCAATTGGTCTAATGGGTTCGATTGGTTCTGCAGATCAACCATTCAATCTATTCAACAAATTTAACCAATGAAACAAATAAAACTAATCCAACAATTATCTTTTTATCGTACGTGAGGAACGCTATGGATTTCAAAATGCTGCTGACGACATTTGGTTTAATTTTTTTGGCTGAACTCGGCGACAAAACTCAACTGGCAACCTTTTGCTTCTCGGCCGATTGCAACTCCCGGCTTTCCGTATTCCTGGGCTCTGCCGGAGCCCTGGTGCTAAGTTCGCTGATCGCTGTTGTTTTCGGCGCCGGAATCAGCCGTGTGATCCCCACCAATTATATCAGAATGGGTGCCGGGGTTTTTTTTGTCATTGTGGGAATATTGACGTTATATTCCTCGGTACGCACCGCAAATGCATTTTAAGGCAAATATGAAACCCACTTTTTTGACCCTTTTTTTGATTGTTCTGACGGGTACGGGCATTGCCGTCGGACAGGAGCCGGGAATGCCATCCCCTTCCGCCTGGCCCTCTCTGATGGCCAGCGTAAAAATTGCAGAGCCGATCGACTTTTGCGGTGAACCTGTTCCTATAGACAACCGGGAAGTGCGCGAGCGCCTGGAAAAGGAATTGTTACTCACCATCTGGGATCGGCCGCAGGTGGTTCTATGGATAAAACGAGCCCCCCGCTATCTGCCGGTAATTGAGAAAATGCTCAGTGAAAACGAAATGCCCGACGACCTGAAATATGTTGCGATTGCCGAAAGCGCACTGAGGCCGCATGTGGGGTCTTCGAAAGGGGCCATTGGTTTCTGGCAATTTTTGGAATCAACCGGCGAAAAATACGGGCTGCGCATTAACGCAGAAATCGACGAGCGGCGCAATATATTTGCATCCACCCTGGCTGCCGTTAAATATTTAAAGGACCTATATCAAATGCTGGGCTCCTGGACCCTTTCAGCCGCAGCCTTTAATATGGGAGAACTGGGCCTGCAAACCGAAATCGTTTCCCAAAAATCCAATGATTATTATCAGCTTTACCTGCCGCTTGAGACCCAGCGGTATATCTTCCGGATTATCGCGGCCAAGATGATTCTGTCGGACCCGCAGCGATTCGGCTTTGAATTCACAGACCAGGACCTTTACCCACCGTTAAGCTTTGACCGAATTCACGTTGAGTGTTTTCAGGATACGCCGATCCATATTGTCGCCCGGGCAGCCAACACCCATTTTAAGAAAATCAAAGACTTGAATCCGGAAATACGGGGTCACTTCCTCGCAGCCGGGATGCATTCGCTGTTAATTCCCAAAGGCGCGGCCGACGGGTTTTATGCTCGATTCAAAGAATTGGTTCAGCATCATTGCCGAGCGCTTCAATGTACCGCTGCCGGCGCTGCTGATCTGGAACCGGCTGGACGGAAAAAAAGCGATTCATCCGGGAGATCGAATCGTCATTTATCCCAGCCAGGCCGCAAGCGATGTCGATCCGTCTCAGGAGGACTGATACCCAATAACAATATGGAGCGTCTTGCATCAGGCAAGATTTGAGGAGCGCTTCGCTCAAGGAGCGTTACACTTGAGGGGCGCTGCGCTTGAGGAATAAAACAGGACGGTCGTCGGATGAATATGAAGCTTAAAGGTCCGAAGGACCGCTCTTCGAGGCTCGCAGAGCCGCTCTTTAAGGCCCCGAGAGGGGGCGCTCACTGTTTTTGGGTTAGACGGAGGGGCAGCTGTATTTTGCGTTTTTCTGGATCAACGTGCTGCCGATAAAAAATGGCCGTGTGCCCGATGATGCCGACCAGCCGGCAACCCGTTTCAGCCTCAATGGCCTCGGCCATTTCGGCCTTCTGCTGCTTTTCCTTAAATTCGATAAATTTTATTTTGATCAGTTCGTGGGTATTGAGGGCATCGTGAATCGAACCGATCAAATTGCCGCTTAAACCCTTCTGCCCGATAAAAACCACCGGTTTTAATCCGTGGGCAAGCCCTTTTAAGGCCTTTTTTTGAAAACCTTTTAATGCTTCCATAGATTCTCCCGACAACCCCATTTCATTCTTGAATCGATTTTCATAATGATCTATGAGATAAACGGATAAGCCCATCATAGATCAGAAAAACACCGCGCATTATTCCAACATTCCACGAACAAGGAGATCTATCCATGCCGATCACCAAACAACCCCAGGAAGCTGTGAAATTTGAAATCCAAACCTACCGGCAACCCAAAGATCGAAAAGCGCTGCGATCGACCCATGTTGCTTTTTCCGGATCACCGCAACGGCATCCCTACGACCGGGAAAAAATCATATTGGTCGCCGATCCTTACAGTACCCATAACTTTTTTTACGAATTTTATAAAGCCGATATTGCTTACGTGGAGGAACTGCCAAACATTGTCAACGTGGATGGGGAAACCGTCACGATGGTGAGGGTCTGGATCCAGAAAATGAGCATCGGGATGCGCTGTGCACCTTTTATCGTCGAAGACACCGCCGGAAAGCCCCGGAATAATCGATGAACTGAAAAGGGGTCACGCCACGAATTTTACAAAACTTTTATGACCACCAGGGTCTCGTCATCATCCGGTTCAAGGGGGTGGCGGAAATTATTTAAAGATTCAAATACCTTGTCCAGGATTTCCCGGGCGGGTTGATTCGCATTATCCCGGATGACATCCAGCAGCCGGTCATTGCCGAACATTTCTCCGTGAGCGTCAACCGCTTCTTTGATGCCGTCGGTTCCGATCAAAATGATTTGACCGGAGTTGATCTGTTTTTGGGATTCTTTATAAGCCGCATCTTCCATGACCCCCAGCGGCAATCCTTCACCCGCAAGCAATTCGTATGAATCCGTCTGCGGGGTATACAGAATCGCCGGCTCATGCCCGGCCTTTACCCAGCGAATCATTTTTTCTTTAATGGCAATTTCACTGTAAAACATCGTCATGAACAGGTTAAGCTCTTCGACATCCCGCACGAGCCGCTTGTTGACATCGGAAATGATCGCGGCGCACTCACTGGGGGGGGTCTGAACCCTTTCTCGGAGAAAGGCGCGCGCCGTGGTCATTAGCAGAGCGGATGGAATGCCGTGGTCGGTTACATCACCGACGACAATTCCAATTCTTTTTTTGCCGTTTACAGCGGGATATAAAAAGTCATAATAATCGCCCCCGGTTTCATCGCACCAGATACTTTTGCCGGCAATATCGTACCCATCAACCTGGGGATCGGATTTCGGCATCAGTTTTTGCTGAACCTTGCTGGCCTGGGCCATTGAAGATTTAAAATTATTTAATTGCTTTTGGTCGGAAGTCACTTTGCGGTACTCACCGATGGCGCTTTGAATGGCCTGGCACAGGGTATTTGCCGGACATGGCTTGGGGTGAAACTGAAAGATGCTGCCTTCGTTAACGGCTCTAATGGCCGTCGGCATATCAGCGGTTCCGGTCAGCATCATCCGAACGGTATCCGGGTTGGACCTTTTAACACGGCAGAGAAATTCAATTCCATTCATCCCCGGCATCATAAAATCAGAAACAATCACCGCATAGGGTCCATTCTCCAGCACCTGCTTTAAGGCATCCTCACCACTGAGCGCCGTATCAATGCTGAATTGATTCCGTAATTGCCGCTTCAGGCCGGCCAAAACCATGGCATCATCGTCTACCAGTAAAACTTTTTCTTTCATTACACTTTCCTCTCTGTCAGTTCATTACAAACCGTTTGCCAGTCATTTATCCGACCGGCTACCCCAAGGTTGTCCAGATATCCCTGATCCAGCTGCCTCAATCCATTTTTGCCGTTCAGATCATTTGGGTCTTTTTTTAACCGGTCAAAGGCATCACCAAAATGAACGGCGGTTAGAAGCCCCGTTGAATTAGACAGACTTTTGCCGGGGCGGTGATGAAAAGCGATGGCTTCAATAACCGGGTATTCCAGCCCCCACAGCCCCATCAAATAAGCTCCGATTTCGGCGTGGCTGGTACCAAACCTTTCAAATTCCAGATCCCAAAGGTTTTGCTGGGTTTTACCGGCCTCCGTCAGAACCTTTTGATAAGGCTCTTGAAAGTTGGTGACCAGGATAAGTTTCCCCAGATCATGAAACATGCCGGCCATCAGGGCGTTATTCACCAGAGCCGCATCCAGATGTTCCTGCCTGGAAATCGTTTGAGCGAACATACTGACTGACATGCTGTGATTAAACAGTTCGTCAAAATTGAACCAGGCAAATTTTTTCTGATTAAATTGAGAAAATATTTTTACCGAAAGAACCAGGGCTTTGATGGTTTCGGTCCCCAGCAGCATAACCGCTTCTTTGGGATTGTTGATTTTCCGTACGAGCCCGAAAAAGGCAGAATTCACCACCTGTAAAATCTTGGCCGTCATCGCCAAATCGGTAGATATAATTTCAGCGACTTTTTGCACCGACGGTTGCAACGATTGCAGCTCGCTGATAACTTCAGTATAGACTCGGTTTGTGAGACGATGCGCTTGATTGATTCATCTTCCAGCAGATTGCGCAATCCAAACAGTTTGTTTAACGTATGCTTTAATATATCGGCATCACAGGGCTTTGAAAGGCTTTGATGTGCCACCTGAACAGACTTAAAAGTCGACTCCTGTTCCACCTGTCCGGAAAGAATGATCCGTACCACCTGAGGGTGTTTGCTTTTGACTTCAGCCAATAATTGCATCCCGTCCATCTCGGGCATTCTCAAATCAGAAACGATGACATCAAATGACCCGGCGCCCAGGATATCCAGCGCCTCCTTGCTGCTGGAAGTAAATGTCATCTCCCATTCACCACGCATTTTTCTGAGGGTGCGCTGAAGGCCTTTTAACACCATGGGCTCATCATCTACAAATATGATGCGTCTTGTGGTTTGATCATTCATTTATTTATAATGGGTATCTACCGGCAGCCGGATAAGAAAGGTGGTGCCCCGATCTTCCCCGGTTTCAATGTCGATTTTTCCGCTATGTTTATCAACGATCACGGAATGGGCGATCGCCAGCCCCTGCCCGGTTCCGCGACCCGGTTCCTTGGTGGTAAAAAACAGGTCGAATACGCGATGCCGGATTTCTTCCGGGATGCCGTGCCCGGTGTCGCTGATCCGGATTTCAGCCCAATTACCGGCAAGCGCGCTGCTAATCTTAATCGTGCCCCGTTCAGATGAATGATCGCCATTTGCATCGGCAATGGCGTGTGCAGCATTGACGATCAAATTCAAAATCACCTGGTTAAATTCGGCCCGATGGCAGGGCACGGTTGGCAAAGTGGCATCAAAGTCGGTTATCAACTCGGCCACATATTTCCATTCATTGCGGGTTATGGTAATCGTCTTTTCAATTTCTTTATTAATATCAATGGGCTCTTTTTCGCCTCCGCCCGGATGGGCAAATATTTTCATGGCCTGCACAATATGGGTGATTCGATCGATCCCCTTGAGTGTTTGCTGGATGGCTTGAGGAACTTCTTCTTCAAGATAGGCAATGTCCAGTTCCGCAAAGCGTTTTTCGACATCTTTAATGCGTTCTTCATTTAAAGTCCCGGATTTAGCAGCTTTAATCGATTCTTTATACAGGTTGCAGGCTTCAATTAAATCATCGAATGCTTCCTGCAAAAATCGGGTGTTGTCACCGACGAATTGCGTCGGTGTGTTGATTTCATGAGCAATACCGGCGGCCAGCTGTCCGATGGCTTCCATTTTCTGGGACTGATGCAGCTGCGCCTCGAATTTGACGCGATCCGTGATATCGGCGCCAATGATGCTTAACCCCAGCATACTGCGGTCTTTTCCGTTAAAAGGGGTGATGGTCAGTCCTAAATATCTTTCTTCACCATGCGCATTGCGGTAATGGATATTGTCTACCCGAACATTACAATTCTCAGCCTGGCTTTTGGCGATTCCGTCTGAGATCTTGTTCCAATCCCATTCAAGACCGCACTGATTCAGGGGTAACCCCATCACTTCGGCTGCTGGCGTTTCAAACACCTTCTCGGCCACGGCGTTCCAATGAATGATTTGATTTTTCCGGCTTAAGCCGATCAAAATCGTCGGCAGGGATGAAATCAAATGCTCGATTTCGCGGTGCGCTTCCTTTGCCGTTCGCTTGGCCTTTTTACGTTTTTTTATCTGGCGCTTTAATTCCTCGTCGGCCTTAAACAGGTCGGCCGTGCGGTCCTTCAACAGCTTTTCAGCACGGTTTTTATCGGTTAAATCCATTAGGACGCTGAGAATGCCGGCAATGGTGCCATCATGGTCGGTAAATGTTGAGCGGCTCAGCAAAAAATCACGTTTGACACCATCCGCACAGGTGATGGCGGTTTCGTATGTCTGCAACCCGGCTTTATTTAACAGGTTCTTGTCGTTTTCCGTGCAGATCTCGCTGAGGACTTGGGGAATGATATCCGGCAGGTCATAAATAGATTGGCCCACAATATTTTCGCAGCCGGTGCCCAGTATCGTATCGGCAAAGGCCTTGTTGCAACCCACAAATACGCCGTCGGGATTCCTGAAAAAGGCCGGATTGGGAATGGTATTTATCAGGGTCGACAATACCTGTTCAGAATTCTTAAATTTTATCAGACTTTTAGCCACTTGATTCATTTTATTGCTCAACCAACTGATGAGATTATGACTTTTTATAGATTCATTTGCGGAGGAGGCAGAAAAACATGAACTGGTGGAAATTCAAACAGGTACTGTTTATCCGCAAAAAACCGGTTGAAGACATTTTTTCTATCGGCAAAAAATACCAAAATCTTTACCCGTTTTTGTAACTTAACGTATCAATTATTATAAAAATTCAGAATAATGTATGATGCTGAAATACAAACCGGGGAATTTTGCAAAAGAATAAATTATATTATATATAATAACGGAGGGTTATGTTTGATTTTGCTTGGGATAATTTGTTTTGGGCAAAAGAAAAGGCGAGACCGCAAAGGATCTCGCCCTTTTCATAACGGCACATATTGCGCTTCAGGGTCACTGTAATAATTGTTTAGCTTTCAGCAACATCTGTTTGGCAAATTGTTTGGCATCTTCAAAATCCGCATCGTCTGGATGTCCTGCAGCGCTCTGAGCTTCCAATGCCCAGAACTTATATTCGGCCTTATTCATGAGTCCCTCCAGCAGACTGGCCTTGACCTCACCGCGGCACGCAAAGGTCCCGATGATATTTGCCTCAGGCGCCAGGGTGATCGCATAATGGAATGCCGAAATCGACAGCGGACCTCCTCGAAGAGAACCATGTGTGCCGAAAAGAGCCAACATTTTGCCTTCCGGGATTCGTTTTATACTCTTTTCCGCCTTCAGAGGCACACTGCTGCCATGAACCGGGAAGCCGACAAAAATAACGTCATAGTCTCCAAAATTTTTTTCTTCCCTGATTGGCGCGATTTCATTCTCTGTTGCTTCCAGACCCTCATAAATTGCCTTGGCCAATTTTTCGGTGTTTCCGCTCTCAGAATAGTAAGTCACAAGTGTTTTCATGGTCTCCTCCAGAAAATTTTTAGCTCGTTTCTACACGAATTGCATCACGTTTGCAATTGTTTTGATCCGCTCGCGATACTAGAACTCATCTCAAAAATGGGATTTTGGTTCAAGATTCCGTCTTCGCCTAAAGGCTCCGCCGGGACACGCGCGGCGGACCTCTGGTTTGTGACCCACAGACAGTATAAGATCAGAAGAGGAATCCAGCAACGCTGGAAAACGAGGCACCAACAAAGATATTGGGCCAAAAAACATTTTTGAGATGAGTTCTACTTGGAATGCTGGACAAGGCAGAACTCATTACCATCCGGGTCTGCCATAACTGCCCATTTGATGCCATACTCATTGAGTTCCCTGAGTTTGTTTCCTCCCAACGCATGCACGCGGCTAACAGCCGCAGCGAGGTCTGGCACATCCAGATCTATGTGCACACGGTTCTTCACGTTGTGTGGTTCAGGTACTTTTTGGAGCAGCAATGTGGGACGCTCTCCCCTTTGCCCAAGTCGCAGGTATTTATCATTCTGGTAAAGAATGTCAGCTCCCAAAACCTGGGACCAAAACTTGGCACACGTCTCTAAATCATTTACATCCATGGTAATGGCATAGAGTGCACCAACTCTTTCATGTTGGCCCGATTCAGTCATGGTCTATTGCCCTCCCTTATATCGATTGAGTTAAGAGACCTTGCTTTATCCGATAAAGAATATAGAAAAAATACCCACGTCCTGCAAGGAAAAGGTGTCACTACAATTGTGAGTGTAGATTTCGGCCGATCTTTACCGATAAATACCCGGGTGAGTTTGATAAACTTAAGCGGTGAAGATCCATGAAAGCTCTTAAAATAACAATGAAAATTATGGGTTTGAATCATCTAAATTTTTCTTGACATCAGTCCAATTCTTTATTAGCTTTGCAGGTTCCTATTGATCCCCAGTAGCTCAGTAGGCAGAGCAGGTGGCTGTTAACCACCGGGTCCGCGGTTCGAGTCCGTGCTGGGGAGCCAAATTTTGAAGGCCCAATCAGAAATGATTGGGCCTTTTTTAATAATCTGAGTTATTCAAAACGATTATTTCGCCATCGGTTTCAGTTTGAGATAAAGCTCATCCAGCTGGGTTTTGCTGGTTTCCGACGGTGCCCGGGTGAGCAGGCAGGCCGCCTTCTGGGTTTTTGGAAAAGCGATCACATCCCGGATGGATGATTCGCCGCACATCAGCATCACCAGACGGTCATAGCCGATGGCAATGCCGCCATGGGGCGGTGCGCCGGAATCCAGGGCTTCAAGTAAAAATCCGAACTTGCCTTGATAGGTCTTACGATCCATATTCAGGGTCTCAAATATTTTTTCCTGAATGCTGCGCTGATGGATCCGGATGCTGCCGCCGCCGATTTCAAAACCGTTCAAAACCAGATCGTAGGCCCTGCTT
>WOR8_10008544_pt1 | contig 12219 bp, 11 predicted proteins | sample DeeMarSeWOR38_10_FD_19890 | JGI IMG/M metagenome (IMG submission 19890) | reverse complement strand
GACGGGGTCGGGCTGATTTATGGACCGCTGAAGGCTGAGCTCGAGAAACGCTATCCGGGTGTCAAGGTGGTGACCACCAACAGCTCTTGGGGTATCGATGATGCGTTTATCGAAAAGACAGCGGCGCAGGCCGATGCCTTCGTCTTCGGGGGCTCGGGAGGATCCAGCGGATCGCAGGGAGCAGCGTATTCGGCCATCAAGCTGGAGAAGAGCGGCGTGCCGGGAGTTCACGTTGCGTGCGAAGACATGAAGCAAGTCGCCGAGTGGAAGGCGCGCGCCACCGGCGTACCTATCCGCATTGCCCCCACCCCCTGCCCCAAGGACCGCATTACCGACAAGCAGATGGCTGATATTGTCGACGCCGTCATCGATGCCCTGACGCGGGATCTGACCAAGGAGGAACGACGAAACGACATCATCAAACCGGATCCTCCGGGGAAGGTTGCGATTGTGGGCACCATCGGGGAGATCCAGGAGTATTTCCACGAACAGCATTGGACCGATGGCCTTCCGGTCGTCCCACCCACAAGGGAAGCCGTAGAGGAGATGTTGACCGGGACAAGCCACTCCCGCGACGAGGTGATCGCAGCGAGTTGGGGCTGCGAAGGGTGGGGTGCGACGGTCGAGGCCGTCGCGATCAATGCAGTGATGGCCGGCGCGAAACCCGAATACATGCCGGTCCTTCTGGCGACGGTCGAGGCCGCTGACTTGATTCGGGGTCGTAGCGCCATCGGCGGGCGGTTCCCCACCGTGGTCGTGTCAACGAACGGCTTTGGATTCATGCAGGTGATCAACGGTCCGTACGCCAAAGAGATCGGAATGAACTCCGGTCGAGGCGCACTCGGCCCCGGATACCGACCCAACGCAACCATTGGACGCGCTCTTCAGCTCTTCATCCGCAATCTCGGCGGTTGCGTTTCCGGCATCAGCATGAATCCCACCATGGGCAACAATACGCTCCATGCCGGCGTATGCTTCGCCGAAGCCGAGGATGCGAGCCCGTGGGAGCCGCTGCACGTCGGCAAGCCCATGGCGCCATTGGGGCCCGACGGCAAAGCCGTCATGGGCGCGGAAGCGGATCCCGGAGGAGGTAGCGAGGCTATCGCGCGTGCCAAGGCCACCGGCGAGCGTGTCGGATACCGCGTCAGCGACGACCCGGTACCGTCATTCGGCAGCTTCAATGCCGAGGACAGCGTCCTGACCTTCATGGTGCTGTGGAACGCCCAGGTCGGAAACTACTGGGGAACGGGACTTGACCGGGCCAAAGAACTGGCTCGGACCATGGTTTACTTCGAATTCCCCTCAGGACTGATTGCCCTGATCAGTCCCGATGCCGCGGTCTATCTGGCCGAGGAAGAAGGCTTGTCCAAAAATGATTTCATCGACTTCCTCTACAAGAATGCGACGCGTCAGATCGGAGACCTGCGCAAGAACAGCGGATTCTGGTATCTTGTCGAGCCCACCCACCCCGGGTATGCGGACCTCCCTGACGACGCCGTCGTACCGGTCTATCCGCGCCAGTTTATTCGTGTGATCGTGGTAGGGGCACAGGATCAGGTGCCGCATATACACGGCTGGACCGCAGCGTTCGATATCCAGGTATCGATCGATAAGTGGCGCTGACTTCTACGGGATAAGTTGGATCGCAGGTCAAGGATGACAGCAATAATAAGGAATCCCATTGGGAATCTAAGGAGGAGACGATAATGAGAAAAATCCTGTTTATTGCGGCCATGGGGATTTTTGCCTTCATGGCCATTTACGTTATTTCGGATGCTTTTTTTGCCAAGGATGCCTCGGAATATCAATATGAAGTCTTAAGCCCGTGGGCGGAAGTGGATCCCATCACTCCCAGGGGAATTTCACCGAGAGTCGATACTCTGGCCGGCAAGAAGATCGGATTGTTCGTGAACATGAAGCGCGCCGCAAGACCGATACAGGCCTATGTGGAAAAGAAACTCAAGGAAAGATTTCCCGATTGTCAAACCAGTTATTTTGACGCTCCCTCGCAGAAGTATCTAGCGGAAAACCAGGAAAAGTATGCTGCCTGGGCCAAAGAAATGGACGCCGTTATTACGGCGGTTGGGGATTGAGGGGGCTGTACAAAGTTCCTCACTTACAACAGTGTAGAGATTGAGGACTTTGGAACGCCGGTCGTGTTACTGGCGAATCGCGGTTTCGTGGACGACGCCCATTCTGCGGCGTCCAGTAAAAATATGCCAACTCTTAGAGTTCTGGGAGAATCGGTTACGTGTGAATCTACGGTTGCCGAGGATATCAAGTCGGGCATCGACGAGGCATTTGACGATATTGTTGCGGCCTTGACCAGGCCTCTGACGGAGCAGGAAAAATCTCCGCAAATGAAGATCGAAGATGCACCCAGAATTGCGTTTAAGGGCAATCTGACGGAAGTGAATCAATTTTTTTACCGCAAGGGCTGGGGAGACGGACTGCCGATTATTCCGCCATCCGAGGAAGCCGTGGCCGAGATGATGGAGGGAACGGATCTTCCGGCAGACCATGTTGTGGCTAAAATCATCCCTCGGATGGGCAAGGCTACCGTTGAGAAGATTGCGGTGAACGCCGTCATGGCGGGAGCTCTACCCGTTCATATGCCGGTTCTGATCGCGGCAGTGCAGGCTGTGGCCGATCCGACAACCAGATTCGATACCTTTGAGGTGAGCACCGGATCATGGGCTCCTTTCCTGGTCGTCAACGGCCCCATAAGAAAGGATATCCATATCAATTCCGGTTCCGGCGCTCTCAGTCCTGGGAATCTGCCCAACTCAGCAATAGGAAGGGCCCTGGGGCTGATCGTCAAGAATATCGGCGGGGCCAGGAAGGGTATCGAAGATATGGGAACGCTGGGGAATCCGGGCAAATACTCGCTGGTTCTCGCCGAGAACGAGGAAGACAGCCCCTGGGAACCCTTGCACGTAGAACGGGGATTCAAAAAGGAAGACAGCACCGTAACCATTTTTTTTCCGAACCAGCACGCCTATTCCATACCGCGCGGCACGGATGCAAAAGGGATTCTCGATTCGATTGCCGGCTTGAGTCCGCGCATCATGAATGCCCTGATGATGATCCCATCCCATGCAGAAATTCTGGCCAGTGAAGGGTGGACTAAGTCGAAGGTAAGGGAATATGTGATGAAACTCGGGGAGGCAGATTCCGCTAAGTCTCGACCGCAAAGGGGTGATGCCTCAGCCACTTCCCCTAATACCGTCAGCAAGAAAATCGAGCTGCCGAAAAACTGGAATGAGTTGACTGCAAAGTACGAAAACCTTGTTCCTGCCTATGTGAGGTATTAAACTAATTTAACCGCGGATTTACATGGATTGTCAATCCGTGTAGATCCGCGGTTAAATGCTTTTCCGAACCAGGGAGAGCGCATGCTGCCGGGCTGCCTGGCCGATTCGTTGGACAAAACCGCCAACAATCTAGTCTACACCGCGAACTGTTCCTGCAACCTGTTTGGCCTTGTCGGTCAGCTCACTTATGTTGCCGCCTTCGCCGGAGGCGATCCTGCCATTGAATTTGGGTTCCGCTACGCTTCACCAAAATCCAATGGCTCTAACTCAAGAACCGGAAGCAAACCTTAAACTTAGGGAGGCAAAAAGGAATGAAGAATAAACCTTTAGCGGTTTTTTTGTTGCTGGCCGCCGCTTTGGTTTTTGGCGGGTGCTCGATGAACAAGTCGATGGGCAAAGAGGTTACCTTGGAGTTACTCAATCCCATGGGCGTGATTGAGCAGCCGCAAACGTTAGCACTGAGGCCTCGTCTTTCGGATTTGGCCGATAAGAAGATTGCTTTAGTGAATAACATCAAACCAGGCGTGCTAAACCTATTTGACGTACTGGAAGAACTGCTGAAGCAGAAGTATCCAGGCATAACTGTTTTGCGGGGATACAAGCCGGGACCAATGGCACAGGCACAAGAAGAACATTTTCAAATGATAGCCAAGGAATGCGATGCTTTTGTTTATGCTATGGGAGACTGAGGAACCTGCACGTGGTGGGGTGCCCGCCGCACAATGCAGATTGAAAAGTATGGAGCGCCCGGAGTATATCTGGTTAGCTCGAATTTTCTTGCAGATGCCAAATCAGCTGCTGCTGATTGGTTGATGCCCAACATGCGGATAGTAACATTACCTTCTGAGAGATGGTATAGGGATCGAGGAACTGTAGAAGAGGTAAGACCCCTCGCTGAAGCCGCTTTAGATCCCATTGTTGAGGCACTGACGAAGCCCCTGACACCAGAGGAGGCCAGGCCGCAGCAAACAGCCAAAGTCGACTACGCATCCATTCGTATTATTGGTGCTAATTATGCGGACGCTGTGGAAAAATTCAACGAGTCGTTTCTTGAAAACAAGATGGGCGATGGATTGCCTCTGGTACCTCCCACCAGAGAGGCCGTCGACTTGATGCTTAAAGGAACGAGTCGTTCTCCCAGCGAAGAAATAGGCAAAATCCCCATGAAATCTGGCATAGCCACTATCGAAAAGATTGCCATCAACGCCGTGATGGCAGGAGCAAAGCCGGAGTACCTTCCAGTGATAATTGCGGCGATAGAGGCTTTTGCGGCGCCGGGGTACACCGGCGTGGGATTCTGGCACATGATGGGTTCAGCGGGTAGTTTTACTCTTATCATTATAGTGAACGGTCCCATAGCTAAGGAAATCAACATGAATTCCGGGATTGGTTTCTTGGGCGATTGCTGGCGTGCCAATAATACCATCGGACGCTCTGTTCGATTAGCAACGCGCAATATTGGCCACACCTGGCCGGCGGTGAATGACATGGCACTGGTTGGCCGGCCGTCGCCGCATACCTTTTACACCTTTGCCGAAAATGAGGAAATGAATCCATGGGAGCCATTTCATGTAAGCCTGGGTTTTGGGAAGGAAGACAGCACTGTGACGGTGACCAAGGTCGGCTCTTACGCTGGAACTGTGGGCCAAAATGTTGGAGGTGGAGCGGTTGCTACCTGGACGGAACAGTCGATTTTGGACGGCATGGTTAAGCAGATGCCTAATCGCAGAAACAGCTATTGGATGTGGTTTCATCCGGAAGCCGCGCAGGGGCTGAAAGCAATGGGCTTTGCCAATAGAAAGGATTTGCAGGATTGGTTTGTTAAAATGACCGGCGTGCCGGAAAAGAATATGTCCGTTGCCGTAACCGGCGGTGTCCCAGGGTATTCCATGATATGGTCATTCGATCCAGATGCCCACGTCACAAAGAAAATATCGGGCGCTACCCTGACCGAGGCCGGGCGATAATTAACAGGATGAAAGTCGGTTTCATGAGCCCACTTGACGACAGCGGAGAGTTCAAAGGCGCGTCCCCCTTGAACAGGCTCGGCCGTGGAGAGGAACGCTTGACATTCCTCTGCTGTTCTGTAGCTTTGGTTGTTCACATTCAATCTGCAGAACCAAACCTTCCGGTTGTCGGCATCCACAACGGTATCCTCTTTTGGTTCACCCAAGCGACCGAAAACCACATCCAATTTAGGACTTCTCCAGCGGCTGAGCAACCAATTGAAAGCTGCCCTGTTCATAAATAGATGGGAGAAACGGTTATGAAGAAACAAAAGAAAATTCCTGCTATGAAACTCAGAGATTTCTTGAAGGCGAGTGCGGTGGCTGGAGCTGCAGGTGCCGCGGTTTCTCTTGAGGAAGCCTGCTGCATCCTTGAGCGAACGGAAGGTAAAAAGGTATATGTTGTTCCTAATGTAATTACGCCGAATAGGCCGGTCATTCGCAATCCTGATGTCTGTGATGGCTGCAACACATGTGTAGCAGAGAGTACATTTCAAGCGCAAAGCAACAGGTGAGCTTTTCCGGCTTTGACAAAGATCCCGGGTTCGATCGTGTAAGACTTTAGAGAGGCAATACTCATTGGTTTTTGTTGGCTTCCACTTTTTAGATATTTAATTCTGGCCCGGAGAATAGGGATATTCACTTAAAAGGGAGGCGGTAACATGACTTCATGGCATGAGTTGATAGAAAACGAGGGTCGTGCGCCCGAGTGGCCGTACCCAATACGATATGAACATGAGCAAACCGTTGAAACGGATGTTCTGGTGATCGGCGGCGGCATTGCCGGATGCCGCGCTGCCATAAGCGCCGCTCGAAAGAAGGGCATCAGGGTTGCGATGGTCGAAAAGGCGGCAACAATTAGAAGCGGCGCCGGAGGGCCCGGAGGCGACCACTGGGAAGAAGCAATGACTGCTCCTTTCTCCAAAATGAGCCCGGAGCAGAGATGTCAGGAAATTATTGACGGTTACGGTGGATACTGCTGCGGGATTGGCCGCTATATTCAATGTCGCGAAGGCTACGATGCATTCTTGGAGATGGAGCCGATGGGCGGCAAGATTAGAGATACAAAGGATGAATACATAGGCTGTCCGGGGAGAGATGATAAAACCAAATTCATAATCGCCTCAAGGTACGCACACACAAATGCATGTTTGCGTTTTTGGGGGTCAACATTTAAGCCGGTATTGAAGAAGGAGTGCGAGCGCTTAGGAGTCAAGATTTACGACAGGATCATGGGCACAAGCCTGCTCAATGAAAAGGGGATCCAGGGCGCCAGGGTGGCAGGCGCCACTGGATTCAATACCAGAACCGGCGAATTCATGATATTTAAAGCCAAGGCAGTTGTGCTGTGCACCGCCGGAATCGGATCCATCTGGGTTTTCAACACCGAATTGGCCGGTATATCCACCTTCAGATCTCGCGCAAATTCCGGTGATGGCACCGTAATGGCGATCAGAGCGGGCGCTGCAGTTACCCAGATGGAGAAATCCGGGCTTCTTTACTTGGGAACCGGCTATAAACACAAGATCGATTCGGGCGGCAATGATCCTGTCTTCGAGAATGTTCCGATGGTTGATGATAATGGCAAGCCTATGGCGTTCGCCGAAGCATCTCGTGATGCTGTACTTAAGGGAAAAGCAGCTCTGCCTTTCTGGGGTGACTTTCCTGCGATGTCGGAAGGCTGGCGGAAGATTAATTGGGATTTGGGATACAGGGAGGAATCGACGGCGTTAGCCATGCGGAGGGTTTATGAGGAGGCCGGGTACAATCCCAAGAGCGACTTGATAATGAACTATAACTTGATAGAGGGAGCCAGCCCCGCTCATTTCCGCTCTCCCGACAGCATGAACACCCGGGGTGGTGTTGTTGTTGATTGGGACTTGATGACCACATTGAACGGGCTGTTCGCTGCCGGGGAACAGACGTACGGTCCGGCAGACCACAGTTACGCACAGGCCACCGGGAGATATGCCGGCAGAAAAGCGGCCGAATATGCCCTGAATTCGACTGAGCCAACAATATCAAAGGAACAAATTGCTGTTGAAAAAACTCGTGTCTATGCCCCAATCAAGAAGAATCAGGGCATAGAATGGAAAGAATTGCATGCCGGAATATCCCGGAACATGCAGTACTTTTGCAGCGAATATAAGACCGAAAGGCTCCTCAAAATGGGATTGGATGCCCTCGAGGACATTGAGAAGAACTGGGTACCCCAACTCTATGCCCTAGACCCGCATAAGCTGATGCGCAGTCTGGAGGACCTGAGCCTGCTCACTTTTTCTCAACTTATTATCCATGCTTCCTTGGCACGAAGGGCCAGCAGCCGGTTTTTGAACTTCGAACGGATAGACTATCCGCAGATGGATCCGCCCGAGTGGAAGAAGTGGATCACCCTTACGTTGGAGAACGGCAAGGTAAAGGCGGGAGAACTACCCCAGGATTACTGGGGCAATCCTAAAGAAAATTGGGAAGCCCACAATAAGGATTATACGGGATTGTAAGCCCAAGATCATGCTCGTTGCGGATGAAAAGATGGACGATCTAAAGAAGTGCCGGATTCATGGCCATCCCGAACAGATTGTCTCCGATTCGGAAGATATTGCTTGCGCCCGGTTTGTCGAAAATGGAACTTCAGGATTTCGAACCGTTCAGCGCCACCGGCACGATACCGCGGCAATTCCCAATACGGGCGGAACCACCGGGACTTCCAAAGGCGCTATGCTGAGTCATGAAAACCTTCAGATATCCCTTTTCACGGCGTGTTCAGGAGTACCGGGGACGGGATTCTGCGCAATGATTTCATCAACAAGAAAATCGAGCTGTCGAAAAACTGGAATGAGTTGACCGCAAAGTACGAAAACCTTGTTCCTGCCTATGTGCGGTATTGAACCACTCTAACCGCGGATTTACACGGGTTGTCAATCCGTGTAGATCCGCGGTTATCCAGGCTGATCACGGACGGGGTCCATAATGAGGCATAGGCCGACCAGCCTCTAAGGCCCCAAGATCTGGGGCCCGCCCTGTAAAGTCATCGTTAATGTTGGGAAGGATGCACCCTTTGTCAACTGCCACCGCATCGGGCTTAAGCCGAAAATCCAGTTCTTCGGTCTTATAGATTCTTGTAAAGTCCGATAGATCCGCCTTTCTTACGTTCTGAAATATGTCGTAATCCACAAGTATCCCATTGCATTCCTGGCCTGTTGCATTGCAAAGCTCTTCAAGCGTTCTAAATGCGTGCACCTCCCGCGGATTCTCATAGTCTGTCCGTGCGCCGCTAGCCGGGGAGTTCCACGCGAACTGCATATCATACCCTTCATTAGGACGGAATCCGTTGTAATCAGAGGTTGTGTAGGAAGTATAGGTGTCCATGAAGAAAATCCCCCTAAAATCATCGGGAATATAATTCTTTTGGGATTCGGGATTCTCTCCAAGAATAAGGTTATTGCGGAAATGCAGGTTTGATGCCCCTGTGTGTACGCTGGCTTGCCCGATATTTACTTCAGCCAGCAACGTATTGTGATAAAAAATGACTCCTGCCGGGCTCATATACATTTTTATGGCTCCCCGTTCCGGAGCATGGTAAACGATATTGCGGATAAAATACGCTGGTCCCCCATAGACAGGCTGAGAGCTCAGGGAAGCATGTGCATGGTTTATGCAAAGGTTGCGAAAAACACGGATATTCTGCGTCGCCATATCGGTTTCGAAACAATTGTCGGCCACATCGGAGATGAAGTTATTGTAAAAGTCGATCGCCACAGGCGCCGGCTGTCCCTCTTGCGGCGGGCCTGCCGCCTGATCGGTGGCTATTGCATCGTGGAAATGGGCAACATGGTTGTGGCACACAATATGGCCCTGTCCTCCCACCGTGATCCCGTAGTAAGACCCGTCGGGGCCGGCTATTCTTTGGGGATAGCCGGGTTGAGTGGACCACGGAACGCACCTGCTGATCCACCCTGTCAGCCTCGTCGGATCGTCCCGGCCGAGCACCGTGTTATCGGCTATGAAATAGTTCGCTGATCCGGCATATGTGCCGTAAATGCCCATGCCCACGTCCTCAATGCGGCATCTCTTGACCGTCAATCCGCTGCAGCCGGCCAGGTTCTTTAGACCGGTAAAAATGGCAATGTCGGTATTGCGGATGGTAACGCCCTCGAAATAATTGTAATCTGCCTGCGTAACGTCGAAGAGGTTAAAACAGCCGTTGCCGTCAAAAATGACCTCGCCATCATCTGCAGCCTTTATCGCAATAGGCTTCCCGGGCGTACCGCTTTTGGTAAGCCTGTACGTTCCAAAGAAACCTGATCCAGCCCCCTTGTATAGATCGTCCGCGTATATGCCTCGGTCCATCTGGTAAAGGCCGGCATGCATCAGGATAATATCGCCAGGCTGCACCTGTGCGTAAGCCCTGTTCAGGCCGGTAAAGGCTGGCTCTTCTTTTGGACCTTCATAGCCGTAAGGATAAACGTGCAGAGTCCGTCCTCCCTCGAACGGCATTGGCTCAGCGCGGGTGCGTACTGTTACGAGTTTGTTGTTCTTCCCACTGACACCATCAGGGTCCGACATAATAAAGCTACACTCATATTCTGTATCAGGTTCCAAATCGAATATGGATCCGGCAAACATATTTGGAGCCACAAATTGCCCCGTTTGCTCATATTGGAGGCGAAGTAAGGGCAGAGCCTCTTTCCAGGCATGATCTCCTTCTCCCTTTTTACGGTACGAGACTTTTACGGCGGCATTGCGGTTATCATCGCCCTCAATATGCCATTCAAACCCATGGGAAATAAGAGTTGGAGGTTCAATGACGAACTCTCCCGGCTTGATTATATTTTTATTAGCGGTGCATGCAGGTGACAGACCTAAGAGAAACAGAAAAACAAGTGACATCATAATAAGGAAGTATCTTCTCGTTTTCATATCTGACCTCCTTCATTTTCATTTGACTACCGGCGGGAGATTTTGTACTGCAGCCCTTGGCCTGGATGGAGCAATGCACTTGTCGTTGTTAAACCAGAAACCGTCGTCGGCTGGCATCGGGCTGGATTTCGTTTGTTCTGGCGTATTCGATCACGGTCAAAGAACATTGGCAAGCTGAAAATCGATGCCAGGATCCGAGTGATCCTCGATCATGTGATTGTTCCTGGTAATGCCCATCTGCGTGGTGTGCTTGCCGGGCAGACGGGCGGTAGACAATCTCAGTGTACCTTGGATGCCATGAGAGCAGGAGTGAAGATTCCTGGGGCAACACCCTGCGAGCCTTATTCGGAGCTTGGAAATCTTAACTCCTCACGTTTCCGATTGAAATTCCAGTTTCAATCCATGACTTCCTTCAGTTCGTCAGACGATTCAAATATATTATCCATTCTTTTACTACTAGATAGTATAATCGCCACCTGAGCCTAACGGATAATATGATTTGAATTGCTTAGAGGAGATCAATTTTCATGGAAAGACGTAATTTTTTTAAGGCTGGAGTAATGAGTCTTGGGGCAATGGCGATTGCAAAGAAAAGCCTGACTCTCGAATACTATCCGAAAAAATCCGACAAGAAATGGGCTGTTGTTTACAGTACATGGTGCGGTTCAAGTCGTGACGCCGGGGTCTGGATTTCCGAGGGAATGGGTGGCATTGCCGATGTATATGATGTTCGTGAGAATCCCGACTTAAAAAACTTTGATCATGTCGTTGTAGGGGGATCAATCCGTTCGGGCAGGGTATCTCAGGAACTCCAGGATTACCTGACAACAAATAAAAATGTTTTAAAAGATAAGATCCGGGGATTGTTCTGTGTGTGTGGAAATCGTATGCAACCAACCGGCCCGGAACAGGTGAAACAGCTTATTGACAACCACCTGTCTCAAATTACCGGTGTGTCGGGTGTGCCGGCAAAGGTCTTTAATGGAAGAATCACTATAGCACTGGTGGAGCCGCAATATGTCAATATGGTAAAAAGCTTTGGTGATTATGACTTCATGAAGCGGGCCGATTTCTTGGAATTCGGAAAGACCATTCTTGCTTCAGTATCCTTATAGCTGTTTTTAAGTCAGACAAATAAGAACAGGCACTGCATGTTTTATGTGCTCGAGACCTTACTGCCATAATACATCTGAAATCAATCCTATGAAGTATAATGCCGTCACTTTGGGGAGGATATTTATCATGAGACGCTCAATTGCTTTGGCTTCCCTGTACCTCATTCTGACCGTTGCGGCAAATGCACAAACTCGAGTGGGGACTGCTGCCGGTGCATGCGGCCGCGAGTGCCTTCGCGGATTCATTACGCAATACCTGGATGCCATGATCAGCCGCAATCCGAAGGCAGCTCCAACCGCTCCCACCGCACGCTTTACAGAAGATACGAAGACGCTGCCGCTGGGAGAAGGATTGTGGAAAGGCGCATCGAAGGTCCGCTCCTATCGACAGGACTTCCTGGATGTCCGTGAAGGTGTGGCGGCATCCCATGTCGTTGTCGAGGAGAACGGAGCACCCGTGATGCTGGCATTACGGCTTAAAATCGAAAACAAGCAGATTACAGAAATCGAAACAATGGTCACACGAAACAAGGCTGAAGGCGCACTATTTGATATCGAGAAGCTGACAACGCCGCATGCGGCTATGAATGTCGTGCCCGATTCATCACAGCGGATGTCGCGTTCCGAGCTGATCCGGATTGCGGAAATCTATGCTGCCGGCTTGAAAGTAGGCGGCAATTTCGATGTAGTCAACGCACCATTCGCCCCGGATGCCTATCGCATCGAGAATGGGGTCATAACCGCCGGGCCGGGCGCCAGGGCGGGCAGCGAGAACATTCGAACCCAGCGCGTTATGGCACACCCCGATATTAGTTATAGGCTTGCAGCTGTCGATGAGGAAATGGGCATCGTGCTGTTTCGTCT
>WOR8_10008878_pt1 | contig 12221 bp, 13 predicted proteins | sample DeeMarSeWOR38_10_FD_19890 | JGI IMG/M metagenome (IMG submission 19890) | reverse complement strand
ACCGTGCGATCCTTTCCTTCAGCCACTGATACGGTAAAAGCATGGATACTTTCTTTTGATAGTTTCGATACTTTTCTCCAAATTCCCTTACAAGTTTTTTTTCTTCGAGGTACGTTCCGACAATCAGATAGGCTGTAAGGATCACATTTACCATCATCGCGGCGACGTCCATTTGGCGTCCCCAGATAAGCAGCAGGGTGGCGAGGTACCATGGATGCCGGGTCATTCCCAGGACACCTGAAGTTTCCAGCTCGCCCGTATCGGTTATCGCCGTATCCGTGGTTCCTTCCCTGATCTGTTTAATTCCAAGAAACTGACGGATATCGTAGTGGCGCCCGCCAAGGGAAAAAAACCACACGGCCAGCCCCAAAATGAGCACCTGGCCGATGCGCATATATCCGCTCCAATCGAATATTACCGGTGTTCGTGCCGAATATGCAACCAGGGCGATCGGTATGAGCGTTAGAATTGCAATGCTGTTGAAGAATATGCGATAAAAACGATATTGAGATCCTAATAATTTCTTGAGATATTCCGTCACCGCAATCGATATCAGGGCGCTGTGCAAGACGCACCATAAGATAAGGAGGATCGAAAGGATCAGGTATTTGCTATATTCGATTGATTCCATAGCAACGAATTATTTAAAAAAACGGAAGCTTTTTCAAAATTGTAGTTTGCGCTCAAGGGCCCCTCATAGCGGGATGACATGCCTAATCTTTGAAAATTATGGTAAGCCTCAAGGCCGTCGATGAGGTTTAAAAGCGCAGTCCCGCCTGCGGCGGGATGAGCAGTACATTTTAAACCGAATCGGGCCCACCATCGAAAATTAAAATCGATGGGTTATCCAGCTATGCTGGGAGGCCCACCTTTTAAAGATCAAATCGATGGGTCATGCAGCTATGCTGCGCAACGCAGCCATTGGGCGCAAGATGCGATTTTGAAACAGCTTCTAACAAATCTCCATGGCTATCAGCGTAACGTCATCCTGGGTTTGCTCATTTTCAGTAAATTCATGTACTGTTCTGAGGACCGCCGCTTTAAGTTCGGACAAAGGGGTGTTGGCGTTTGCATCAAGGGCCTCTTTGAGGCGCGCCAAACCAAAACTTTCACCCTCGGGGTTGGGGGCGTCGATGATGCCGTCGGTATAGGCAAAGAGCCGATCGCCAGGCGTCAAGGAAATTGTAATCTGGCTGTAAAGCGTATCCAAATCCACAGCCAGCGGTATATTGAGTGGAAAACCATCGCTGTGACCTTTGCGACCGTGCGGCCTGGCGTAGACCCAGGTCCTGTCATTGGCTCGCCGGTATAAAACCGGCGGGTGGCCGGCATAAGAAATTCTGGCTTCGCCCTGTTGGCGGTAGTACGCGACAACTGCCGCGGTCGTCATGGCATCCAGGCTGCGACTGCTGATTCGCTGGTTAACTTCGCCCAGAATGACCCGACTGTCCGGCTCTCAAATGTGTGCTTTTAAAGTGTCATAGACATACTGGCTTATTTCCGAGACGGCCTCGCCGTGACCGGTAACATCTGCTATCGCCAGTCGCGTTATAATGCCATCTTTGCAGACGCCAAAATAGTAGATGTCTCCACCCTGGCCGCCCTCGCAGCAAGCGGTAGAATAGATGGAACCGATGACGTTTCCGGCAGAAACCTCAGAATCTCGACTGCGGATGCCACCCCAGAGTTCCTTGCACTCGAGCCTGCCATGTGCGTCAGCAATTGGGAACGGTGAAGCTTTCGCCTTCATTGGTATATTCCTTTCCCAGGATAAGTTCACAAAAGCGGTTTAAGACCTTTCCGACTGCCTGGATAATTTTCAGAACCGAAGTAAATTGAAACTTTGCGTTTTCTAATATCGCACATTTTTTTAGAAAACGATCTTAAAAACAACTTATTTTTTGTTTGAAACCGGGTCGCAAACCAGAACATTTCGTTCGTCAACTTCAAAGGTGCATTCTTCTTCCAGGATCGTTTTTAACTTCTGGCGGGCTCGATGCAGTCTGACTTTGACATTTTCAATGGATATATCCAAAATCTCGGCGATTTCCTGATGGCTGCATCCCATCAGATCAAAAAGAACCAAAACGGTTTGGTAGGATTCCGGCAATAATCTGATTTTGTCCTGAACGCAGGCACTCATCTGATGCTGCTCGAATTTTTTTTGAAAAAGAGGTTCTGAAAGGCGAGGATGGGCTCGTTTTGCGAAAGTGATCCTGACAAAGGTTATAGGCAATTTTAAAAATCCAGGAAGACAGCTTGGATTCTTCTCTCAACTGATGCACGTTTTTTTGGACTTTGATGAAAGTCTCCTGGATTATGTCATCGGCCACCCATTCATCCTTAACAAGCGCAAAAATGAATTTTTTTACGCGCCCATAATAATCATCGTATATATCCCAGAAATCCATCTTTGGTTTCCTTTGGTTTGATTCATCTGAGCTTTGCCCATCACCCCGGGGATGCCGGTAAAACTAAGCATACGGGTGCATCAGTTTCTTCCGGTCCCCGGCGGACAATGATTTCAGATATGCCTTCCAGCCGGGACACCAGCCAATATGCCATTTCCAGATTCTGCCCAGGAGGGAACGGGTGTTGTGGTCGTATTTTGCACGTAATTTACATTTTTCGCAAATGTTCATTTTCAAACTCCTCAATTTTTCTTATTTTTAGATAATATCCATCGTTATCCGCAACAAGATTTATTCGCCGTTTGGTCGCACGGCAAGTCGCGTGTTTCTTTTACGCCGATGATATGACTGATGCTGTTTTTCAGGGCAATATGAGCACCTTTTTTTACCTGCCCGGCAATTTCTGAAGCGCGTTTAATCTCCGCCAATGTGATGCCGGAATCAATCGCTTTTTTATAAAGGTGTTCAAAGCAGGGGATACAGTTTGCGGCTGTGGCTGCGCCGATTGCGATTAAACTCTCAATTTTTTCCCCTAAAACTTTTTCTTCCGTTTTAGCCGTTGCGGTTTCCATAAAAAGATCCTCCTTTTTGTAATTTGATTAGCAGCCAAAAAAAAATTTCACGTAAAATCCTCGGGTGGATCAGAGGCGCACCCATGCGTTCGGATTGTTTTCCGGATGGAGAATCGGCGTGACGCTGTTGAGCTCGAGCCATATGTTGCCGGGGAATTGAAATCGCGGTTTAATACTCATGATACCCTCGGTTCGCATACCCTGAAACACGTGACAAGAGGTTGATTTGACGGCGTCAAAGATCGTCTCGGCCGCAGCTTCGCAGCCCATGACGACCAGCGCATGATATTGCATGGCTCGTTTCATCAGCTTTTTTCGGCGCCTTGAGGTCCACATGCAGACAACAAATTGGTGGGGCCAATGACTCTCGAAGACATCGGCCCTGACACCTTTGTTTTCCAGATCAGACCTCGTTGTTTTGATATATTCTTCATAAGAAGCGGTTTTTAAAAACTTTTTCAAAAATTCAAAATAGGGTTCATTTTTTCTTACAGCCATACTGGCGGCCGGGCAAAATCGGCAGGGGACGATTAAAACCGACGCGAATTTTTCTAGTTTTTGAAATTCATTGATGTCTTTTAGATAAACTGGCATTTTAAATCTCCTGTTCTATGAATCAAATGACATGGTAAATGTCTTCTTTTTTTTTCGTATTCATTTTATCCCTGAAGACGGAATGGCCGCAGGAAAGGTTACACCTGCAATATAATTTTGGGGGAGAGATAATGAGGAAGTCTTGTGATATCGGCGTTAAGCGTGAGAGCGACATTTTGAAATAACTTTTATTGAAATCTCGAAAGAAACCGTGCTACGTTCGCTACAATGGAACCAAATTAAGACTTATGATAACGAAAGGGGGCTCTATGTATCTGCCGAAAATCTACGAAAAATTCTCCGGAAAATTCCCTGAGGTGTTTAAAGATTTCAAACACCTGGGCCAGACCTGCCGGGGGGCGGGGCCGCTGGACCAAAAGTCCCAGGACCTGATTAAACTGGGGATTGCCATCGGGGCCAATTCCAGGGGCGGGGTGATGTCCAGCACGCGCAAGGCCCTGGACGCCGGCGCTGCGCCCGAAGAAATTTACCAGGCTGCTGGCGTTGACGACCACCGGCTTTCCGAACATGATCGCGGCGCTGGGCTGGGTGGATGAAGTGCTTGAAGAAGCCTAGACCGGCAGCTGAGAATGAAAAACTCCGCTCCAAGGTTCCTTGAAGCGGAGTTTTTGTTTAGGTCAGCTTTTGTCGCAAAAGCCCGCCGTTATTCCGGAAAAACCTCCACCGGCCGCTTGGTGTTGCCGGTGGCGTTGGGATAGGGCTCCCACCGGTAGGCCTTTTCGCCGGTTTTGAGCAGGTGGTTGGCTTCTTCCATGAAGGCGTTGAAGCGATTCTTGACCTCGTAAAACCCATGCCACCAGGCATAGTCCGGCGCCATCATCATCGCGCCCATGCGGGCCCGCCGGCCTTCATGATGCCAGATCTCATAGAATTGCAGCTCCAGATGCTCGTCGAAAAACGTCGTTTTGTCCAGCAGTCCTTTTTCATAGAGCTCGTCCAGCTTGGCCTTGACCGGTTTGAAATAGACGTCATTGTATTCCATAACCGCTTTATCGAATCCGTCATAGAAGTCGTTGATCCAGGAGTCGCCGTGGCACTGCTGGCAGACGGCTTTCATTTTATTGCGCTCGGTCTGCCAATCGGATTTGGCCGGAAAGGGCTTGAAGTCTTCCGGACGTACTGTCAGCGGTGCCTGGGTTTCCCAGGAAAGCCGTTCGGTGACGTCATGACTGGTGAGCACCTTGCCGGAGCCGGACATGTGGCAGGCTGCACAGGTGGGCGCCCGGTAGTCGACACCGGCTGTCCAGGTGCCGCCGGCAGCATTGAAATTGTATTCGCTCTTATAGGCGTGATACATCGTCCCGTGCTTGGACTCCTCGTAAATTTCGATCTGCGGGTGGTCGGGCCCCAGATGACACTGGTCACAGGCTTCCGGCATGCGGGCTTCGGCCACCGAGAAGCGGTGCCGGGTGTGGCAGGACGTGCAGGCGCCCTTGCTGCCGTCGGCGTTGATGCGACCGACACCGGCATTGGGCCAGGTGTTGGGATCGATGGTACCGTTCTCGTCGATTTTGATCACCGTACCGTGGCAGCTGAAACATCCGGTCTTGCGCTCGTTGTCGGAGTTCATGCCCTTGTTCAGCCAGGGATCCAGCTTCCACATAATCTCAATGGTGTTGGCATGCTTGGAGCGGCTGTACTGGGTGACTTCATCGGGATGGCAGCGGGAGCAGTCCTTGGGTGTCACGATGGAAGCAATGGGTACCTTGTATTTGCCTTCACCATAGGGCATGTCCGAGCGGCCGTAGTACTGATCATGGCCCTTGGCAATATCCGTATCGCCGGGCTGTATCAGGTGGCAGTCCAGGCAGGAGACATTGGCGTTGGCATGCCGGCTTTTGGCCCAATCCGCGAACAAACCCGGTGTGGTCGCCCGGTGGCACTCGATACAGGCAACCGCCTCCGGTGCAATGCTGCGCTCGATGCGGTATTCCTTTACTTTGGGGTAGTTGGTCTGCTGGGCTGACGCCGCCAGGGGCACAGCGCAAACCAGAGCAAAAATGACCAACACCTCGACGATACATATGCGTGGCATCTTTCTCATTTACCAGCCTCCTTTCGTGTTCATGGTGGTAACCATCCACCGAAAAATTATATGCCAGGCTTTTCAACCCGCAGGCCTTTGGCCTGGTAGGGCAGCTTGCGGTACTGACGATACATGACGGCAATTTTGTCATTGTGAACCAAATCATAGTGGCAATCCACGCATTTTTTCTCGTAGCCCTGCCGGGCGTAAATGGTGGCTCGGTGGGCCAGCATCGCCCCGCGGCTGTTGGGCATATTCAGCAAATTGCGATGACACTTTTGACACTGGTCATTGTCAAAAGACGCATAGGCGGATCGGCGGGCTTTCTCACGATCGTATTCACCAACGAAAAAGTGAATCGCCACGTCTTTGATGCCGTGGTAGGTTTTGGCAAAGAAAAAATCAAAGGTGTCCTGGGGTGCCGGGAGATGGCAGTCCATGCAGTCCACCATAACGCCCACGGCGTTGTTGACGTGGGTGGATTCACGCCAGGCCCGAACAGCCGGTTTGATTTCGTGGCAGGAAGCGCAAAAATCAGGCGTTGACGTACGAACCATGGTGTAATAACCGATGCTGAACAACGGAAACGCGATCAGAATACCGATCAGAATCAGAACGATGGGTTTGATGGCTCTTACCAGGGCGGGCTTTTTCCCCTTGGATTCGGTGCCGCCTTCTTTCATAAGCCCCTCCTAAATTGTGTGCCCCTGCAACCGGTGAGACAGTCGGTATGCGTGCATTCACCGATGGAGATTAAACGCAATGGTGCTGATGGCAGTTAAATTCCGACATCCCGTTATTACCTGAAATTAATAAATAAAAAGGATGCTAAGCGTCAAGCGACAATAATGTAAATTTTGTAACATCCGCAGTGAGCGCTTACTTTCTGATCGTCATGCCGGACTTGATCCCCGCTAAAGACGGTATCTTAGACCGGCATCGAGTTGTGTAATAGGTTGAAAAAGAACTGGATTCCGGGTCAAGCCCGGAATGACGATACGGAAGTATTTGTGGCATTTCAGAATTGCAACCCCGTCTCCTTCTCGGGAAGAACGAAGCGGTATTGTTTTGTGAATAACTCTGGACCGCAACCTAGCCGGCTTGAAATCGATAACCCACACCGGCAACCGTTATGATATATTCTGGTTTATCGACTTCGGCTTCGATTTTTTTTCTGAGCCGCTGCACGTGGACGTCCACCGCCCGGCTGGTTTGATACAGCTGGGAATCACGCCAGATCTGCTGCTGGATAAATTCACGTGAGAGCACCTCGCCGGGGTAGGAAACAAACAGCGACAGCAGCTCGAATTCGGTTTTGGTCAGCTTCACATTTTCACCGCGCACGGTGACATTTTTGGACTTAAAATCAATGCACAGGTCCTGGAACTCACACAGATCGTTGACCAGGCTTCTTTCGACCCGTTTGAGGATGGATTTGATTCGGGCGGAAAGCTCCAAAAAGTTGAAGGGCTTGACGATGTAATCATCGGCCCCGCATTCCAGCCCCAGCACCTTGTCGGCGACTGCATCCCGGGCGGTCAGCATGATGATGGGAAAATCATATTCGCGCCGCATGATCTGGCAGGCCTTGATCCCGTCGATATCCGGCAGGTTCAAATCGAGGATAATTAAATCCGGCCGATGCTCCCGGGCCAGTTGCAGGCTGGAATGCCCGTCGAAAGCGGTCAGGACTTCATAGCCGTCCAGCTCCAGGTTGCCCTTGATGGTCTGGACAATATCTTTGTCATCATCAACGACGAGGATACGGTGTTTGGGTTTTGAACCGGGCATGGATATAAGCTTGAATTTTTATTCGATTTGACAAAATTAGACTAGTTTGAACAAAGCGAACGATTCACTACTTTGGCATTACTCGGTTGGCGGTGCAAGTAATTTTTGCCCATGTTGATGAAATCGTTACACTTTTAACAGTATTCTTACAGCCTGTTTTAAATCCGCGGGTTTTCAACATTAACCAAAATATCCAATGCTGGGGACGGGAACCAGCGACAGTAAAATCCCCCTGTCCCCCTTTACAAAGGGGGAACCCAACATCGCAAGAAATGGCAAAATCGTATGCTTCGAGGCAAAAATCCTGCCAGTAAGAAAAGTTCCCCCCTTTGAAAAAGGGGGGTCAGGGGGGATTTTAGGATTCAATAAACCCGAGCCTATCTATCACAGCCGCGATAATCATCAATCCTAAAGGATTGACGACCCGCATAAAATCCGATAATTAAAGCCACAATCAATATATCCCGTTTTCGAGTGGTTCTCTTAAATACCAACCATAAAAAAATCTTCAATTATATCGGGGGCCTGTATAAGTATCGGCTGTGTTACCCCATCGTTTCGATCGTTTCCCCATTCCAGGAGGCGCGTTGTGAAAAAATTCCGAATTTCCCTCCAGTGGAAATTTTTTTTAAGTATCGTCGCTATCATCATCCCTGTTTTGGGCATTATTTTCACCTGGGCCGGCCTTCAAAGCGGCAAACAGGCCAACGACCAGGTCGTGAATCAGGCCAGAATTTTATCCCGTCAGATTATTCTGACCCGCCAATGGGTCACCGACTGCGGCGGGGTATTTGTCAATCGTCAGAGTCCGGGCGCCCGAGATGTCATGTATTTGTTTGACGACACGCTCCAGACGAGCCGGGGTGCCTATCAGCGATTCACACCATCTATGGTGACGCGCAAGCTGTCCCAGTATTCGACCCGCCAGGACTTATACCGCTTTCGTCTGGCCGGGTTGAATCCCCTGAATCCGGAAAACGAACCGGACAGTTTTGAGCGGGAAGCCTTAAACCTGTTCCGGACCAAGGGAATAAAAGAGACCTTCAGGCTCGAGCGCAGCAAGGGCAAACAGTATTTCCAATATATGGTACCGCTATATATGGAGCAAAAATGCCTCAAATGCCATAACCGCCTGGAAGACTCCCTGAATTCAATCGGCGGCGGCCTGAGCGTATTTTTGCCGGTTGATGAGATGTTGTCCACGACCCGCCGCAATCATTTAAAACTGGCGGTTGCCGGCACGACCCTCATCTTTATAACGATTTTCAGCCTGTTTTTCCTCACACGGCGCTTTGTCATCAAGCCGTTGAAAAAACTCGAGGACATGACCGACGAAATCAGCCGGGGCAACCTGGATGCCCGGGTGCAAATCAAGACCGGTGACGAGCTGGAAAAGCTGGGACAGCATTTTAACGGCATGGCCCAGAGTTTATCCAGAGGACGCAGCCACATGGAGGAGAAGATCGTCCAGGCCACCAAGGAACTGTCGGATGCCAACCGGGAGCTGCAAACCCTGGATAAGTTGAAGTCGGATTTTCTGGCCAACATGTCCCACGAGCTGCGCACCCCGCTGACGGTCGTCCGCGGCGGCATCGATTACCTCAATCGTACCATCAAAAAAGAAGACAACCGCAATTATCTGGAGATCATTGATAAGAACCTGGCCCGGCTGATTCACCTGGTATCAGATCTGTTCGATTTCACCAAAATCGAGGCCCGCACCATCGAGTGGTCCTTTGATCAGGTTAATTTGAGTGTTCTGATCGGGGAGGTCGTAGAGATCATCAGTCCGCTGTCCATCGATAAAAATGTGGCCATCACCTATGAAAATCCCCGGGATATACTGGTGGAGCTGGACCTGGAACGCATCGAGCAGGTTCTGGTTAATTTAATTGAGAATGCCATCAAATTTTCCGATTCCGGCACGGAAATCAAAATAAAAGTTGAAGAAGACCCTGCCTATGTAACCGTAGCGGTCAGGGACCAGGGGATGGGCATTTCGGCGGAAAATCTCAATACTATTTTTGACAAGTTCTCCACCGTGCCGTCGGCCGGGGTCAACAAGCCGGAGGGCACCGGTCTGGGCCTGGCCATCTGCAGAGCCATTGTCGAAGGCCATGACGGCAGAATCTGGGCTGAAAGTGTCGAGGGTGAATCCAGCACGTTTTACTTTACGCTGCTGAAAAAGAGACCCTGATCGCGGTACGCGTTTCGAGTTGCGGGTATAGATAGTTGATTAAGTTGACTGAGTTGATTGAGTTGATTAAGTTGATTGCAAGGGCGTCGGTTAGTCAAATAGACTGAAATCCGCTAACCCAATCAACTATTCAACTAATCAACCATTTAACCAATCTTTGTTACAATTATTACGTTACAGCAACACGAATTTGTGCTATTGAACGGTTCATCAGCTGAGAATCAGCTTTTTTTTTGGCTTGGAGTTATGTTAATAATAACATATACCACAATGTAGACGATAGGTTGGCGCTGAATATGGAGAACTTTGAAGTACTATTAAAAAGTTCAGCCGCCGCCCACGGCCACCTGTGCCCTGGACAGGCCGTGGGGGTTCGCATGGCCATGCTGGGCTGCCGGCTCATCGGTCTGGACGAGCCCACCTGCCGCGATCAGATCAAAAAACTTTTGGTCTACGTGGAGATGGACCGCTGCACGGCCGACGCGGTCGCCCATGTGACCGGGGTTAAATTGGGGCGCCGTTCGCTGAAATTTGTGGACTACGGTATTATGGCCGCCACCTTTGTCAATCTGGAAACCGGCAGGGCCTTTCGCATTATTTCCACCGAAGAATCCCGTGACCTTGCCGAAGCCTATGCACCGGAAATCGCGGACAAGACTGCCCGTCAGCTGGAAGCCTACAGGCGCATGCCGGACAGCGTGCTGTTCCGGGTGCAGCAGGTAGAGGTCCATGTGCCGGAAGCGGACCTGCCGGGTCCCACCCGCTTTAAGGCCACCTGCTCGCGCTGCGGACAGGTGGTGCGGGACCGTCGTGAAGTATCCGATGATGGGCGATTGCTTTGCAGGCCCTGCACCTCTAAGGTTTATTTTAAAGCGGCCCGTGAGATTACCTGGCCGGATATGAATTGGGTGCCGGGGAATGAAAATAAGGAGCCAAAATCAAAAAGTGAGTCTGTGAGAAGTATTTCCGACGGGAACAAACAGGTTATCCCATAACTTCTGCAGCTCCGTTACAGCCCTCCCCCTTGAAGGGGGAGGGTCTGGGTGGGGGTGATCACCCTCCCCTTAATCCCCTCCCATCGAGGGAGGGGAAACAACTTAATGTATTGACCAATTGATTCTAGTGCAATCTTATCTAACAGAAAATCTACCAGGGAGTTCGGACATGCTGAAAAAGATCAAACTAAAGGACGCGGTTGGTACCCAACTGGCCCATGACATCACCGAGATTCGCCCCGGTGAATTTAAAGGGCCGGCCTTCCGCAAGGGCCACACGGTCTGCAACGAGGACCTGTGCCACCTGCAGAAACTGGGCAAAAACAACCTGTATGTCATCGAGCTGGCGGAAGACGAAATCCACGAAAACCAGGCCGCCGCCATTCTGGCCGGGGCGCTTTGCGGCGACGGCATTGCCTGGAAGGACGATCCCCACGAGGGCAAGATCAACCTGGTGGCCGCCACCGACGGGCTGTTCAAGGTGGACACCACCGCCCTGGCGGCCTTTAACATGGTCGATGAGGTCATGTGCGCCACCCTGCACAGCCACACCCTGGTCAAAAAAGGCGAGAAGGTGGCGGCCACCCGGGCCATTCCCCTGGTGATGAAACGGGTGGCCATCGAGCGGGCGGCGGCCATCGCGCGGCAGAACGGTGCGGTGCTGGCGGTCAAGGCCCTGCGGCCGGCCAAAGTGGGCCTGGTGATCACCGGCAACGAGGTCTTCCACGGTCTGATCGAAGACCGCTTCGCCCCGGTGTTGAGCGAAAAGGTGACCGCTTTGGGCTCCACCGTAGACGGGATCGCGTTTGCGCCGGACGATGAAGAATTGATCCGCCAGGCCATCGGCAATCATCTGGATAGAGGTTGCAATCTGATCATGCTCAGCGGCGGGATGAGCGTGGATCCGGACGATGTCACCCGCAAGGGCATTCGCCTGGCCGGGGCCACGGAGATGAACTACGGCACGGCGGTGCTGCCGGGGGCCATGTTTCTGGCGGCCTACATCGGAGACATACCGCTGTTGGGGGTGCCGGCCTGCGGGCTGTATCACCGCATCACGGTGCTGGACCTGGTGCTGCCGCGCATCCTGGCCGGCGAGCACATCGGCAAGGCCGAGCTGGCCTTTTTGGGGCACGGGGGGCTGTGCAAGGACTGCGAGGAGTGCGTCTACCCCCACTGCCCGTTCGGCAAGTGAAATGGGCATGAAAGCCTCATCTCGAGTCCGAATGACGGCGTTGCCGGCTAATTTAAAATGCTCACGTACTGGCGTGTACGCTCCGCTTTTAAATTAGCCAGCGCCTTGTCCTCGAACCCGATCTAAGGCTTTCATGCCAATTTCATAGTTAAAATTTTCGGCATGTCATGCCGCTTCTATTGGAATTCAAAAAAAATGATGATGAATTCGGCAGAGCTTACCCAGCCGATCTCAGGCTTTGATGCCGCTCCCACTAAACATTTTCGAATGCTTTGTATTTCTGAACGGAATCTTTGAAATGACCAAGCTGCGGTTAAAATCGAGTCAGTGGATCGTGGATGAGGATGACAATGCCATTATCGGCAAGGGCCGCATGGAGATCCTGGACAATATCGAAAAAACCGGATCCATTAACCAGA
>WOR8_10007197_pt1 | contig 12222 bp, 11 predicted proteins | sample DeeMarSeWOR38_10_FD_19890 | JGI IMG/M metagenome (IMG submission 19890) | reverse complement strand
ACATGCCCACATATGAGTTCTACTGTGAAAAATGTAAAAAATCCTTTAGCACAGTCCTTTCTATTTCCGATTACGACAAGAAAAAATACGGTTGCCCAAAGTGTAAATCCAAAAAAGTAAAGCAGCAAATCTCATCTTTTCAGACGGTAACTTCCAAAAAAAGCTAAATATTGTTTGGAAATTGAAATATATTAATTTCCCTAAATTTTGAGAGTTATCCATTAGCAGCGTTTGGAGCCCTCCAAGAATAGAGGCCACCACCTATGCTGAAAGCCTAAGATACTATTATTATGCATGCAGTCAGAATAGATTCAAAAACCCCCTTTTATGGTTAGGCAAAAAAGAAAGTTACTGGTTATGGAATCTAATAAATTTTCATGGCAAGGAGAATTAACCTCGGTACAGCCTCGAATTCGACTGACAAGGTCATTTGATCAACGCAGCCATAGCTATCTGGGATACACATTGGGTATTAAGGGAGCAATCGATGGAAATGATGGAGAATTCCTTATCGGAATCGGCAAAGCAGCTCAAGCGAAGCATGGTTTTCGCGTTGGTGATAGGGTCAGCGGTCAATCCCATCCAGTCCTTGATAACCGATTAGAGACCGCACAATTCTATAAAACCAGCGCACTTAAAGTCATCGAGAGTTCAGCGGATGACCTGAATGAACCTCCTCCCTGGTTGGGCGTTCCACCAAACCTTGAAACTTATCGGGAGAGAGGTCATCGGAGACTTGACGCCCGTAGTTACAAGGCAAAATGTCAGAGTTGTATATGGGGTTGTAATATGCCAGTCGAAATTATCATCGATCATTGGAATCCCAGTCAAAAACGTTATCGGTTTGAGTCTTTTTGTTATGGCCCTAAATCTTGCCCGTTATACAGGGCTGGTCGGACTCGATCCGTACCGGGCCGAAAAGGAATGGTATGGGAAGAGGAAGACTGGGTCGATGAGCAAGATACTGCCCACCGCTCAATGGATGAATAAAGATCGGGATCTTTACGATTACTGTTACATATCTATAATAATTTTAGACTTATATTAAAGATTCGATACAGGCACGAAATCTCTAAATTCTTGAAGGTAGAAATTCATTACAATAGTTGATACACAAAACAACGGGGGCATTAATTCTTCGCATGCTTTTATTCAGGTTATCGATCTTCAATTTTTTATATATTAGCCGGAAGAGTTAACGATTTTTTTTGAAAAATAATTCACAACCAATTTGGCGATGATATAGGCCACAAACCATATCAAGATCAAAAGTACGGCCAGGCCAAAGCTATGGTTGATTAACGCTTTGCTCTCATCTCTGGCTGCATTAATGGCCTTTTCGATCTGAGGCAAAAGCCTTTCCATACCCGGTGAGTTTAAATAGCGATTCAACGAATCCACCAGCGAGTTGAGCTGGGAGCCTGCCTTGCCGATTTCAGCGGCGGTTTCTTTGTAATCGTTGATCACAAAGGGTTGCGAACCTTCCGGAGATTCGGATTCGAGATAATCGGTGAATGAATTGAGCGATATCATCAATTTGTTGGTTTCAATCGCCGCCTGTTTGATATCGGTCAGAATACCCTTCAGGCGTGCCTCCTGGGCAAGGAAATCATTGATCGTTTTTTTGCGCTCTTCAGACAGGCGGTCCATGGTCTGTTCAATCAATGCTTTGCGTTCCCGGGCAAAATCTTGCGGCAAGTTTTCAGTGCTATCCGCGAAACGGTGAAGATCGGTCAAAAGCGTTTTGAGCTCCGGACTGATCAACAATTGGGATGTCCATACATCGGCAAAATAGCCGGCAAGCAAAGGCATACGCGTAGATATAAACATGGCGCGCTCGGCTAAAAGCCGTGCCGATTCGACCTGCTGGGTGGCCATCTCAACCGACTTAAACAAACCGCTGGGTTTCCATATTCTTGCCAGCCTCGACTTGGCGCGCTCGGCGGCAAAATCACTGACACGTAAATAGCTAAATTGCAAATCATCTGGGTATTCGCGCCGCCATGCCTTTATGAGACCTAGTAATTCCTGCTGCTGATCGGGTTCCAGCACCATCCCCACGATTTCCCAGATATCTTTTTCGGCTTTTTGAAATCCCGCGACCATGGATTCAACCGAAGGGCCGAGTTTAGCAAGCCAGTGTTCCTCATAGATCAATCGGCCCAAAGTCACCATGACCACCATGTCCAGCAAGGCTGGATCCGGATCTGCATCAGCCGCAATCAAAAATGCGGCGTACATGGAATAAACGGCATCTCCCTGAACAATGCGTCGGCTTTCAAGTGGCGGTGCCTGTTCGTCATAGCTTTCAAAGCCCTGAGAGATATAGGCCGCAAACCGATCGGCAAAACCCATTATGTGGGCTTGAAGCTCTGCTTCGGTCATAACGTAAGATTCTTCTTTATTCTTTTTACTTTTTTTCTGACTGCCGGCTTCATCGGTTATCGAAAGGATAGTCACCATCACCAGCAAGATTGACAAAAGAATTCGCCAAGACTGTCTATTAACAAACATAATACTCCCTCTCCCATTTAAATAGCATAGCTAGCGTATTTGCCATACCGCCGGATAATAGGACAGGTTCGTCCAAATCGACTGTTCCCAATCTTGGGAGCGTTTATGCGGCGGCATAATGTTTGAAGAATATATTCCCATTTTTTTATACATGGAAGCAGATTTATAATCAATAAAGGTCTTCCCTTGAAGAAAGGTGAAATACTTGATTTTGGCCATAATTGATTAGTTTTGAGTTTTGCCGTCCGATGCGCTCGAGTTAGGATTGCCAAACGAAATGTGAAATAATTTTGATGCGTTTTCAAAGATTCGATGCAGGCACGAAACCTAAACTTTTTAAGTGAAAAAAATTTTGTATAATTGTCATTGTGTAATCCACAATCTGAAAAGTCTTGTGATATACGTTTGAGCGTTAACCGGATGTCGTCATCATCGCCAGCTTCTTTATTCCCGATTTGCCAGGGATCCTGGGCCCTAACGTTGTCCCGGCAGTAGATGTATTGTCCGGGAGAAAGCAAACGGGTCGCAATGTCGTGGTCGTGGGGGGCGGGAAGGTGATGATGAATGCTGTGAGCATAGGGCAAATACATGGGACATTCGCTTTTCGGATACGCCGAGCCGTCAGCCTGCGACTGAACGTTGACCGCTAGAGCATTGGTTAAGGTCAAATTATTAATAAAATATAAAAAAATTAAATATGTTACCCTATAACCTGTCTTGGACTTTTTTCGTTACAAAATGGTTTTACGCCAGCATTCATGAATAGGAACTTTAAATCTTGTTTGACAATCATGTCAATAATAAGTTAGACAGAAAGAAACTTTCATAGATCGGCAAATAAATCGACAACATAACTCTTAGCCGCGCAGGTGGGTTATGCAAAGATGTTTCCCGAAAATTTCAATCCATAGCCTCTGGAGATTTTCATCCCTCACAGAGGCTTTTGTATTTATGATTTCTATTTATGATTCACCTATTTGCGCGATGCATCCGCAGAAAGGTTAAATATTTAAAGAAAGGAGGCGAAGCAGAAAATTAACGCAGGAATTACAACTTTAAGGTAGCACCAGATCATCAACATTATGGGGGGTGATATCATGAAAAGATTCTGTTTTTTTCTTGCCTGTGCGTTTCTTTTAATCGTGGCAGCAAATGCTGCCGAATCTAAAACTGAAATTACCTACTGGACCCATGAAGACCCAAACCGAACCGAAATTGAAAACAGATACATTAAAGAGTTCGAAAAAGCTAATCCCGAGGTTACCATCAAACGGGTAACAAGTCCCTCCAAGAAAATGGCAGAGCGCGTTCTGACTGCATTTGCGGCTAATCAGGGGCCTGATATGTTCAATCTGCAAATTGAAGATGAATATGCCTACATCGTAAATGGCCGTCTTGCACCCATCGATTTCAAGGCTGGTGGTTATCCCAGTGTTAAGGCAATTTATGATGCGTATCTTCCCAAAGTACTGGATCCGGTTACCTATGAGGGGAAGCTATACGGACTGCCCTTGGAACTGACAAATTGGTGTCTCTATATTAATGATAGAGTATTTAAGGATGCCGGGCTGAATCCTGATAAGGATTACCCCAAGACATGGGAAGAAATGGTTACAGTATCAGAAAAAATCGCCATTCGCGAGGGAGAAATCGTTAAGCGCAGGGGATTTGACTTCCGTTATCCGTACTATTTGGTTTCCATGGTTCCGATGGTTGAGCAGTTGGGCGGCCAGCTCATTAGTGATGATGGCAAAACGGCGATCATCAACGACAAGGCCTGGATCCAATTTTTTGAATTCATGCGGGCCTGGGGTCCAAATGGCAAAAATCTCGGCTCTCCGACTTACACAAATGCCCGCAAACTTTTCAACAAGGACAACAATGACATCGGCATGTGTCTTTCCGGTCTCTATCAGGAGGGCAGAATTAGAGCAGACAATCCTGAATTTTATAATAGCGGGGAATGGCGAGTGGTTCCATACCCAAAATTTGCAAAGGCAGTAAAGGATGCAGCCAGTGCCTATTACGGACATTATTTTGTTGTCAATGCCCAGAAACCCAAGAAGAACCAGGAGATGACCTGGAAGTTTATCGGGTATATGCTCGGCCATTCGGAAGAGTATCTTGCAAAAGTCGGTCTCATCCAGCCCACCGTTAATCTCATGGCATCGCAAACATTCAAGAACATGCCTTATTCTGCTGTATTCAAAGGTGATATGGAAAGAGGCAAAATTGTTTACTATGCAGGCAACAGCGCTAAAATTCAGCAACATATCAGAGAGGCTGTAGAGTCCGTGATGCTGGCGGGAACTTCACCTGAAGAGGCGTTGAAAAATCTAAGAAGAAAAGCGCAAGAAACCCTTGATGAAGAATAATGACGATTCATTAAGAAAACAGGAATGGGCCGGCACCCCATCCCTGTTTTCTTTTTTGGGGAGTGTTTTATATGACCGGCCGTATCTTTAGCCCCGGCATTGAACATAAAAAGGCACGCTGGGGATGGGTGTTTATTTTTCCATCGTTGACCTTTTTTGCATTATTTAATTTTTATCCGATTTTTAATGCCCTGTATACGAGCCTTTTCAGGAAAAAACTGCTGTCCTTGAAACCGCCTAAATTCATCGGATTCGACAACTATATCTACCTGGTAAACTCCCCTGATTTCTGGAACTCGATCAGAGCCACGGTCGTTTTTACCATCGGAACATTCATCCCGATGGTTATATTCAGCCTCATATTAGCCAATTTTATAATTTCTAGAAAGAGGTTCCAGAAGTTTTTCCAGATGGCCTATTATTCTCCAGCTGTTTTGTCATCGGTCGTGGTGGCGGCCATTTGGCTTTTGATTTTTGACCCGCGGGGATTGAGCAATCAACTGGTAAACTTTATTTTGAACACGCCCGGTATCGACCACAAGTGGCTGGCAAACTCTATTATGGTGCAAATTTCAACCATGCTGGTTTACTTCTGGAAATATGTGGGCTATTTCACCATCATATTTCTGGTTGGATTGGCATCCATTCCTCAAAGTATTCATGAGGCCGCAGAAATAGACGGAGTCAACGCCTGGACGGGCTTCTGGTATATCACATTTCCTCTTTTGAAACCGACAACCATTCTGGTTTCCATTATGTCCATGCTCCAGTGCCTGAAAACTTTCAGCACTCAGTATCTCTTCACCCAGGGAGGGGCTCCGACAGAGCCCATCAACGTCATCACACTGAATTTATATCACACGGCGATTAGAGATCACAGAATCGGTCTGGCCAGTGCCATGAGTATCATTCTGTTTTGCATCATGTTATTTTTTACTTGGTTGCAATTCAAAGCGTCACGTTCCGACGAGGTTAGTTATTGAAAATAGCTATGGTTATGCTACACCACCTCAAAGGTAAAAAGAAAAAAACCTCGGCCCAGTCTTTTATCACGGATCTTTTCATCTGGGCATTTTTGATTATGGCGGCCTTATTTATTCTTGGTCCCTTTGTGTTCATGTTCACGGCTTCATCAATGCCTGCAAACGACATCATGAAAATGCCCTATCGATGGATACCAAAAGGTTTCTACTGGCAAAACTACTGGCAGGGTATCAGGGGAAATGACGGAAGTTTCATATATCTTAGAAATATTCTAAACTCACTCATTGTGGCTTCTACCGTAACCCTGACAACCGTAATCCTTTCGGCGCTGACCGGCTTCGGTCTGGCAAAATACCATTTTAAAGGCAGATACTTCGTCTTCATGATGATTTTGGCTACAATGATGATCCCTTTTGAAGTCATCATGATTCCCCTTTATCTCATTATTACCAAATTAGGATTTCAAAATTCATACCAGGGATTGATATCGCCTTTTCTGGTGAACGCTTTTGGTATTTTTCTTATGCGACAGTATTATATCACCTTCCCTGATGAAATTCTGGATGCCGCGCGCATCGATGGGGCCAGTGAGCCGATGATTTTCAGAAAGATCATTCTTCCCAACAGCGTGCCGGCCATAGCCACCCTTGCGGTTCTTACATTTAAAAGTCAGTGGGATAATTTGCTCTGGCCTCTGCTGGTGGCCCAGAGTGAGGAAATGAAAACCATTCCCCTTTATATTGTCAGGTTCACTGCCGAAAAACATACAGACGAAGGTGCCATGATGGCGGTTGCTGCCATCGCCAGTATTCCCATATTGATCCTTTTTCTAAAACTATCCAAGTACTTCATCGGAGGTGCAACCGTATTTTCAGTCAGAAAGGGATAATCAACATGGCAGTCTATATTTTTGATATGGGAGGGGTTGTCGCTTACAATACCGACGTTTTCCCGGATGTGTTCGCTTACCTCGGCATCACTGATAAACAATTCTCAATTTTTGCCGGTCAAGACCTGCAAAAGCTGTTTACAGGCAAAGTATCCCCTGATGAATTTTGGCGCAGGTTTTCCGCCAGATACGGCAAAACCGTGGAAGAAGAATTATTCAGTAAATTCTTCAACCCTAAAATGGACCAGGGGGTGATAAAAATAATAAAGCAGCTCAAAGTCGATTCTAGAGTTGTCTGCGGCACAAATACGTTTGACCCTCATTACGACTACCTCATGAGTCGCGGCAGTTACGATATTTTCGATGCCGTATTTGCTTCTAATAAGATCGGTCTGTCAAAACCCCATCCGGAATTCTACAGATACATTCTTAAAAAGGAGGGAATCGAGTCCGAATACGCGATTTTTGTGGATGATTTGGAGGAAAACGTTTCTGCGGCAAGCAAACTGGGGATAACGTCAATTCTGTTTACAGATTCCAAGTTTTTAGCCCAGCAATTAAAAGCCGGCAAAAGTTAGCTTGAGCGGACTGCACACTCATCAGGTCATAGATAAGACTAAAAATTAGTTTTTAGAAGAGATCATCCAGATCATCTATAATAAGCAACTCATATTTCTATTGATTATACGGCTTCAGTTATAACTCCATTGTTCTTCGAGGCAAGCGATGGCGAATGTATCACTACAAAATGTATCTAAGAACTTTGGCGGCGTTCAGGCGGTTTCACACTTCAATCTGGATGTGGAAGATAAGGAATTTTTAGTTCTGCTCGGGCCCTCAGGGTGCGGCAAGTCGACAACGTTGCGGATGATCGCCGGATTGGAAGAGTTGAGCGACGGTAACATTTACATTGGCGAAAGGCGGGTCAATGATATACCTCCCCGTGACCGCAACATCGCCATGGTTTTCCAGAACTATGCATTGTACCCACATATGACTGTATATGAAAATATGGCCTTCGGACTAACGCTTAGGAAATATCCGAAAGATGAAATCAATCAACGCGTCAAAGAGGCCGCTGACATCTTGGGCATCCATGATCTTCTATCAAGAAAGCCTAAAGCACTCTCTGGCGGTCAGCGTCAGCGGGTTGCAGTAGGACGCGCCATCGTCCGCAAACCAGATGTATTTCTCTTTGATGAACCATTGAGCAATCTGGATGCAAAACTTCGAGGCCAGATGCGGGCAGAGCTCTCCAAACTTCATGATCAATTAAATACCACAATTATCTACGTAACCCACGACCAGATGGAAGCCATGACCATGGCCACGAAAATCGTCGTCATGAACGATGGGGTTATCCAACAGGTCGGTTCTCCCATGGAGATTTATGACTATCCTATCAATAAATTTGTCGGCGGTTTCATTGGCAATCCGGGCATGAACTTTCTGGCCGCAAAGATCGTTTCAGAGAAAGCAAAACTCTATATTGATACTGGAAGCTTTCAGCTGCGCATACCTGATAAAAAAGCTTCTTTTCTCCAGAACCTTGCGAATCGTGACGTGATTTTAGGTATCCGTCCAGAACACTTCGAGGACGCCGTATTTGGCGACAACAGTGTTGTCACCGAAACGGTTACGGTCAGAGTTGAAGTTGTGGAAACTTTAGGATCTGAGGTACAACTCGGTGTGGTCAGCGGGGACCACAATCTGGTCGCCCGGGTTGATCCCAGGACAAAGGCTATACGTCATCAGGAAATCCAATTGAAAGTAAATATGGAAAAAATTCATATTTTTGAAACCGGGCCTCTAAACAATAGAATAAATACCTGATCAAGCAGTTAAAGAGCTTAATATTTCATTTTGTAATCTAACGATTTGAGGCCACACTGAATTGTGTGGGTAGGCACGCAATGTAAAATACAAAAGGGCTCAAAAAAGTGTGTATTTGTCCTGGCTACTCTGTAAAATCATAAGCCGCAAATGAGAAATGCTTTTTCCCTATGTCTGAACATGCTTCAGCATCTCCCAATAACACTTGCGATATCACTTTGAAACATGTATTTCGGGCAGGATTGAATTTATGGTAAAATTCGGCCTGCAAAGGGCAGTAAATTTTGTTCTGCCTCTGATGATATTACAACATTGCCCGAACCTTTGATTATCTCATATCAAAGGTTGGCAGAGAAAAAGACCGACCACAACATATGGGGTTCGCCATATTTTCTAAAAATCAATAATACCTTTCGTAGGATTCGCTAACCAACAGGCATGAACCACGGCGCACTATGGCAAGAAGTGTGCTCTCAAATATTTTGGAATAAAGGTTTCCACTTTTTACCCTTAATATCTTAATAGGTGGAAAATTTTCCGCCTAATACATGTTATCTGTATTTTGAGAATGCATGGGGTATAATGAAGAAGAGCTACTCGCAACTGCAGCGCGAAGTTGTTTGTCAACTAACGTATGGTTCGGCCAGCGTGGTCAAGCCCTCCATCGTGCCGATAGAACGTGACTACCGTGGTGATCCCCGGCTGTGCTTAACCTCGGTGGTTTTCGTTCCGTCTGCGACTGCACAGCGTATCCACTGTAAAGTTATCGAACACTTCCGGAAGATCCAACCAAGCCATCATTACTATCCTCCTGATACAATGCACATCACGATCAAGAACGTCCGGACTGTGCATGCTCCTCCGCTCTTTACCGATGCCGATATCGAGAAATGCCGACGTGTCTTTGCCGAAGTCACTGCGCGGCATTCGCCCTTCTCCTTTGAACTAACCCAAGTAGTTACGTTCGCGGCGAGTGTTGCAGTAGTCGGTTTCTGTGATGAGCGGTTGAGGGATCTGGTATTGGATCTGGACCGCGAACTTCACAAAGCTGGAGTCCCGGACAACAAGAAATACATATCAGATTCGGTATTCTTCGGCAACGTGACCATTTGCCGGTTCACCGCTCCGCCTTCCGGCCGGTTGCTGAAGGTGACTCGGGAAATGCGAGATGCGGTGAAAGCTACCATGCCCGTTACCGCCATCAACCTGATAACCTGCGACTCTGTGTGCAGCAGCAGTTCGTGCACCCGGATTGATTCATTCCAGCTGTCTGATGGTCAGACATCGACAGATAACAAGACGGATGAAGGCGACGCTTGACAGCGCGCCTAATCCGCAGCGTTACTGTAGAGCGGCTATGAAGTTATAGCCACAATAATTTGCACCTTGCTTCTGCACATCTAACAAATTTTCGATCCACCAAAATTTCACCGTTAGGCACGAAAGGTAGAATTTAATCCATTGCAAATAAGATTATACTGCTATACGTAATCCCCAATTACTATGATTGAAGAATTTTGCCAATACGTAGCGGTGTTGATAGATTGGCGCTAAAAAAGATAGGCGAGAATCCTCCATTGTTTATGCAGTTTTTCCTTGTGCATAAAAACGTCACCGAAAATGGTCAATTAACCTCTGGCTCGTTTAATCTATATGGCGCTTCATATTTTCCCTTGAGGTGATTAGCTTTTTTTATATAATCACAGGTAAAAACCTCTTGTTTGCATTCGGAGTCCAAATGTTAGAATACTTTACACTCATACTTATTTGCCAACTAATTGGCGAGTTTGCCGTAACCACAATAGGTGCACCATTTCCAGGTCCAGTTGTGGGGATGGTGTTGTTGTTTGTGTTTCTCCTGATCAAGGGTGCAGTGCCCGAACAATTGGGAAATGTATCTAATGCATTATTGAACAACCTTTCATTGTTGTTTGTGCCGGCTGGGGTTGGGGTGATGGCACACGTCAATCTTTTAGGAACCGATCTGTGGCCGCTCTCTGTTGCCATGGTTACAAGCACACTATTGACAGTTGCGGTTACGGCGTTAGTCATGGTGTTCTTGAACAAGCACACTGCCAAGAACCAAGCAGAGGAAGGCGAGGTCTGATGCAGGAGTTCAAAGATATCTGGGCTTATCTCAGCGCCAGCCCTCTGTTGCACCTGACGCTCACCTTGGCGGTATTCGTGGTTGCTTCGAATGTTTACAGAAAATTGCGGATGAATCCACTGCTGAATCCTGTGCTCTTAAGTGTCATAGCGATTGTGACGATTCTATATGGCACTGACACAAGCTATGACACCTACTTTACTGGTGCCCAGTTTGTACATTTTCTTCTTGGCCCTGCCACCGTTGCTCTGGCCATTCCGCTATACAGACAATTTAACCGGATGCGAAAGTCTGCATTAGCTATATTGGTTAGTCTTGTGTTTGGCTCGGTTACAGCCGCGACCAGTGCAATATTAATTGCGTGGTTACTTGGTGCCCAGCCGGTTTCAATAGTTTCTTTGGCACCAAAATCGGTCACAGCGCCTGTGGCTATGGGGATTTCCGAACAATTAGGCGGTTTGCCGTCTCTTACAGCGGCATTGGTTATATTGACCGGTATTACCGGTGCTATGCTCGGCCCGGTTGTTTTGAATCTGCTCAAAGTGCGTGATGGGTCGGCCTTGGGAATGGCATTAGGCACTGCAAGCCATGGCATAGGCACAGCGCGTGCACTGCAGGTGAACGAATTGGCTGGAGCGTTTTCCGGATTAGCGATGGGATTGAATGCCATCGCAACAGCAATTCTTTTACCGCTTCTATGGATACTCCTTTACTAAAGGCGAAAATATTTTATTGACTATCGATTTCATATTTTCATGAGAATTTCATAAAATAATAGTATCAAAGGAGATGAACATGGGAAGAGAAACTGTTTTGTTTAAAAGTGAGGAAAAGAAAACTTCACACGATAGAGTTGAAAATTGAGGAAGAACAGGGAAAGAGGCTGAAGAAATCATTTGAGATTGAGTTGGAATGGATCATTGGAGAAGAACAATCCGATGGTGCAACCATATTATAGAACCTGATGAACATCTATGATTAGTTTAAAGGTATTGTAGAAGCAAGCGTGGGGCGATAAGCAAGATACTGCCTGACACTCATTGGATTATAAAGATCGGGTATTTTACGATTGTTGCTACAAATCCTACATAATTTTAAACTGATCTCAAAAATTCGATTGAGGCACGGAAGATACAAATTGGGCATCAGCTAAATATCAAATACTTGTATATGCATCACACAACCCTCCCCGAATCAACCAGATAGAAAGGTAACACAGGGGAAAACGCAATTCTTGAATTTCAGCGAGTTGACATTCTGCCAAGAAAATCTGCCGGCCCAGCGCTGTTCACAAGACTGATTTTATTTGACTCATAAATGGCATCCAATTATATTCTTTATTTTAAAAGAATTTACGTACCACGGAAGCAAATTTATCTTTTTTCTGTTAAGTATCACCTCTATGATCCCCTTTTTTAGCCCTTATTGTCTGCCGTGGTAAAAGAATTCTTGAATCACTCATAGCCTGTTTCATCATCGGAAAATTAACTATAAAACAACAAGGTGATAGCAAATGCACG
>WOR8_10005480_pt1 | contig 12222 bp, 8 predicted proteins | sample DeeMarSeWOR38_10_FD_19890 | JGI IMG/M metagenome (IMG submission 19890) | reverse complement strand
GGCTTGTGAACGGGCCGGTCTCTAAGAATTCTGTGCGAAATGCGGTAGAGGTTATAGAGCATGGAATCATGTCCGTTTTTATGACCGTCGTAGAGTTTTTCGTAATAAACGGCAAATCCCTCATTCAGCCAAAGATGGCTCCAATCCTTGCACGTGACATAGTCACCGAACCACTGGTGTACCATCTCATGGGCAACAAGGCCCTGGCTCGAGCGGATGTTCTCAGTCTCGTCACTGAAAAGTGTGTTTTCCGTTAAAATCGTAAGTGTCGTGTTCTCCATTCCTCCCATAACAAAATCCTGCACGGCGGCTTGATCATACCTGTCCCATGGATAGGGCACGCCGATCTCTTTCTCATAATACTCCAGCATGTCCGCTGTGTCTTTGAATGAGTTTTGGGCATACTCTATCAGCGAGGCCGGCGTATAAAAAGCTATCGGAATATCTTTGTACTTTGACTCTATCTTCTTCAATTTGCCTGTAACCAGTGCGACCAGATAGTTGACATGAGGTTTTTCCTGGTACCAGGTCACGGCCTTTAATCCACTGTCAGAATCTACCTCTTCGGAAACAAGCCTGCCGTTCGACAAAACCGTCATATCTTTCGGCACCCGGCAGATTACCTCGGAGCTTGAACGCTCGTTGGGATAGTCGTAGTTGGGATACCAGTGCGGAGCCATGTGTGATTCGCCCTGGGTGAAAAGGTGTGTATCCTGCTGGGGATAGCCCATCTCCGGCGTGCGGAAGTACAGCCCCGCTTTAGGCTCGGCTGCGTAAATTATCGTGACAGTCGTCTCGGCTCCGACCGGAACCGCCGGCTTGAAGGTAATCGTTATGTCCTCGTTCGTCACGCTGTAGCCTTCGATTTTAGCGCTGGAAGTAACGGAAGATACGTCCAAATCGATTGCGTCCAAGTGGAATTCAATCAGCGGCTTGGATATCGGAGCGAACTTAATCGTTGTCGTTCCAGCAACGGTCCGGGTCTTGAAGTCTGGAGTCACATCGATGGTAATGTGCAGAATGTCTGCTTCCCGATCCGGGGCGTACTGTGGTTCGGCATTTGTCATGCAGGCGACACATAGCAGAAATACAAAGCTTGTTGTGCGAATCATACGAGCCATACTCTATCTCCTTTACCAAAAAAAGACCTCATCCCGTGATTTCTCAATGAGTCAAGATCGAGATGATATGTCGCTGTGCATTCGTGCAAATATATCGCTATTACACTAACGCGCCAAGCCCGAATTTTGTAACCTTGTATTTGATTGTGTTGTTATGGGACGTTTACTTCTTGGCCTGATCGATCGCTTTTTCAAGAACACCGAAGCCTTCACGCCATTCGTTCAGACGTGTGACGTTATTTTTTTGTGCTACTTCCTTAAACTGTTCGTATGTCACATCGATGGATTCGGGCATTGGCCAATCGGCGCCGGCGTTTTGACATGCCTGGCGCATGTCGTTCCATCGCATTAAAAATACGTACATTATCGGTAATTGGGCGACCTGAACGCGGAATCGCAGGTCGGGATTGTCCATGACAGTCTCTTCGGCGGCTTTCAATCGTTCCCAGCCTTTGCTTAGTGTCTCAAAGGATAAAAATTTTGCCGTATGCTGCGAAAAGCAGCCGAGATGGTCACCGCTGGCCTCGACGGCATCGTGTGTGATTTGCAAATAGTCTTTAATATACGGGCCGGCCGGGCCGTAATAACCGGCGATGAATTCATCGATAAGCGCCTGACCGTCCAGTGATGGATTCCACAGCAGCTTGGCCAGAACCCAGGCGCGCAGCTCGGCCATCTCGGCACCGTTGGATGTATAGGCACCCTGTTCGAAGATGCCTTTGACGTTGTGGTCCACGAAGAACTTTACATTCGGCCCCAGCACACGAAGATTCGGGTGCGGCATGATATAATGCCGAAAGTTGGTCGTATAATCCCATATATAAAGCCGATTGCATATCTTCGACCAGCCGACAATATCGTCGCGGAACTTCTTGTTCCGTTCATCAGCCAACGGCTTGCTGAAAGAGCATTCGATGCTGCACAGCCGGACAATCACATTTGGTCTGGGCTTTGTAATTTTTGGTGGCTTGCGTGTGTATTGATATGCCAGCGTACTTATCGCTACATTGGGAAACTCTTCTTCGATGTCTTCAGCCACAGCATTGACAAAGCGAAGCATAAGTCCCGCGGGACTTCCTTCTTCTTTTTCTATTGCTGCACATTTACTACACTTGCAGTTTCCGTGCCAGTCGTTCTGCGAGACCGATGCAATCGTCGCTGCCGGATTATTCCTCAGACGCCCTTTGAGATTCTTAATCAACTCGGCGCGCATTTCTTCGTTCGTCAGGCAGAGCTGTGCCCGCTCGTGAATCCGTTTGCCGTCGATTTCACTGAACCATTCGGGATGGTCTTCAAAATATTTTTTCGGCGGGATTAACGGGAAGAAAGTGTGCACAAAACCCTCGTATGTATGTTTGCCGCCTCGTTTTTCGTCCAGCCGCTCGCTGTTGCCGTTGCTTTTGTTCCGCACGGCCCAGTCACCATCGAAGGCGTCGAACCAGAAGCTCTCGCGATATTCCAGCGGCGGCACATAGCGAATGTTAAGCTGGCCGATTTCAAGCGTCGGTTTGACTGGAATGGTACTGACCTTCGACGACCACCACCGACAGCCGATGTGTTCTTCAAGAAAAGTATAAACCGCATAGAGCGTACCTCGCGGCCGCCCGCCGGCCAGGATCAAATCTTCGCCGACTGTGCGAATGATAATGCCGTCAGAACCGAGACCCTTAGTGGAAAAATTCGAATCAGCTAATTTTGCCGCTTCGGGGCCTACAAGCAGCCGGGATTGGCCGACGGCAGGTGGGGCTTGAATCTCGAAAGTCGTGCCGGTAATCTGCCGGAGGAAGCTGGCCAGTTCATTCGCGGCGTGACGCTCCGGTTCGGTAGCATTCTCGGCAATAACTATAACGGCATTTGCTGAACCGTCCTGTGCAATAGTCACTACATCGCTTTCAGCCGCTTGAATGCATCCAGCAACAAGTATGAACGCTGCGAGGAGTGTTTTGATTCTGCTTTGTTTTAACATAACTTGGCCTCCTTTGATTGAAAGACTCTATTGGTTTATCCCAATATTATCGTTCGAAGGTCATTCTGCCAAGTATTATGTTGCGTAACTATGCAGGCCGGGGAAAAGCCGGGAGAGATTGACCCAGAGCAGCGTAATGATGATGGCGGCCATGCCGGCGATCGCCCAGAGACTGTTGATTCGAGAGTGCTTTTTGCCGAACATATAGCGGAAGTGGAAATACCCCAGGAAAACAAGCCACGAAACCAGCGACCAGAGCTCTTTTGGGTCCCAGCCCCAGTAGTCGCCCCATGCGAGCTTACCCCAGTAACTGCCGAGTATAAGGCCGAGTGTCAGCAATGGAAAGCCAATGCAAATGATGCGATAAGTTGATTCTTCGGGCCCCAGGAGATTTTCGCCGGGTTTGGGATTCCTGCCGGCCAGTTGGCAGATCGCCTGAAAGGTGGCCTTTGCCATAAAGATATATGAGAACATATATACAGCAACATGGGGCGTAAAGAGCCAGCACTGCAGGGCAGGGGGGAGCTGCTGCGGTTGGGCGTTGAACACGAAGCCGGCAGGGAAAAGCACTATTGCCCCGATGAGCATATCGGCGGCGTAGCCTCCCACTCTCAGGGCACGCCGGCAAAACAATGAGACAGGATAAATCATGCCGAGGCATAAAAATACTTCGAAAAGATTCTGTAGCGGTACGTGCCGGACGTGATACCAGCGATAACCGAATGAACAAACGGCAATTGCGAAGCCGATTAGGTATATAATATGCCCGACTTTTTGTCGGCGGAGAATGGTTGTGACAAACGCCAGCAAATAAGCGGCGATCGTCATATAAACCAATAATCCCTGAATTGTATATTTAATTTCCATTTATGTGTTTTTAGCCTTAAACCTTGAAAAGATATGTCTCAGCCAGAGATGCCAGATGACGCCGAGGCAAAGCATCCAGTAGCCGGCATATACTACGTACAGGCCCGTATCGGAAACGACCTGGAGAACGGTATATTGCCCGGCTTTGTCGTCATACGAACTCTGATAAAAATGATAGCCGCCATAGTGCAGAGGATGGTTCACTTCGATGTCTTTCTTTGCTACGATGTTGCCTTCCCTGTCGATTACCTCAAGCTCGCTTATATAGTCGCTTATTGCCCGGTAGGCGGGGCGGTCGTATATCATCTTGGGCCCGCCCTGAGTGTGGCCGAATCCGGGGTGAAGCGAAAAGACGTGATGTGTTGTCGCCTCCCCCGATGGCGGTGTAATTCGGACCGCAAGCGCTGGATTCAAGCCCGGACTTGGATCTTCGTAGGCTGTTGTCTTGCCGTCCTGGATCGACATCTTGAAATTCTCGAACATTCGGACGATTTCCGCCTTGCCGTGCTCGGCGCCCAAATCGATTTGCCGGCCGACCTCAGCTATTACCTGCTGAACATTACCGTCGGCAGTCTCGATTTGCAGATATACCGGCTGGTAATATTCGATTCGAAAGTCATTCAATTTCAGAGAGAAAGGCAGCTCTTTCTGCTCGCGGATGCCGTCCAATGCTACATGGTTTTCACTACTGTTTTCGTAAATCGCCATTCGGCCCGAGCGGATTTTATCAATTCCGAAGAGCTTTTTCTGAATATTGTGTCCACCCTGTGAGCCCCACATTCCGCCAACAAGAATCAGGACACAGCCGGCGTGCATCAGCAGCAATCCGGGCACGCGAAGAAGCCGGCGAAAAGCTGCGATCCCGGCGATTAAAAGAACTGCCAGCGCTGTCCAGTAAACTGCCAGTGTGGGCTGATTGAAGAACTGCTGCGCCCGCTCGGCGCCGATAAACGCACCATAAATGGACAGGACGGTCAGCACAATAATCAGCACCAGGGCCAGCCACATTATAGTGCGTCTATATTTATACATCCGGTTTCCTTAATATCAATCAACTTTATAAGGTCGATTATGCACAACAAAGCATTCTTTTCAAGAGTTTTTATATACGGACGATTGTGCCTATGGTTCGATTAAACTGTAGTTTGCGGTTGATATTTACCTTTGCAGAAAGTAAAATGCACCGCAATCGAATAAGTAATTATCGGCTATATTTAGCCCCCAAATTAATTTGTGGGTGCCTTTAGAAAGATTTGCATGAAGTCTCTTACGGTAGCAACACGCGGCGGGGCGCTGGCAATCGCTCAAAGCGAGTATGTCATCGCCACGTTGAAAAAAATCCATCCCGGCCTGGAAATCAGAATCAAAGAAATCACAACCACGGGCGACAAGGACAGGCGGACCGCCCTGTGGACCCTTAAAGAGACCGGCTTTTTCACCTCACAGGTAGAAGATGCCCTGACGGCCCATGAAGCCGATTTCGCAGTCCATAGCTTCAAGGACCTGCCAACTGCTCAGCGAGAAGGGCTCACTATAGGAGCGGTTTTCGATAGAAATTTCGTCGAAGATTGCTTAGTTGCAAAAGGGCCGGTCGATTCCATTGACCAGTTGCCGGCCAATGCAAAAATCGGCACTTCCAGTTTAAGGCGTGCCGCCCAGCTAAAACACCTGCGAGCCGACCTCGAACCGACACCTATTCGAGGCAATGTTCACACTCGATTAAGAAAACTTGATACTGACGAATTCGGAGCAATTTTGCTGGCGCGGGCCGGCCTGGAACGGCTCGGCCTGGCGGACCAAATCTCATTTATTTTCGAACCGGCAGTCTTTATCCCAGCCCCGGCACAGGGCGCGCTGGGTATCCAGACCAGAGCTAACGATGCCGAGACGAACGAAATAATCGGTACCATAAATGATGATAATGCTCAAATAACAACCGCCGCCGAGAGAAAGATCCTGACTACAATGCAGTGTGGTTGTCATGCTCCTGTTGGGGCTTATGCCGCAATAACCGGCAGTGACGTTCATATCCGTGCCTTCATCTCGGAGATTCAGGGCACGAATTTCATCAGCCGGGAAATTGCCGGCCCGGTGGAAGACGCCGAAAACCTTGCCGAGAAAATCGCCAGAGAACTCTTAGAGGCCGGCGGTAAAGAAATTCTCGAATCTCTTGAAAAATAATCTTCCCGGTCTTTCCGTGCCCGTTTGACTCTTGATTATCGTGACGGATCCGAGCAGGCCGGCCTAATCTTTCTTTGTGTGCGACTTCAAAACGCTCGTACTCGTATAATTATTATCGCCCTGGTAGTTCGTAATGACGACATCCTTGACGAGATTGCCAACCTTAGGATGATACCAATAATCTTGCTTGTGCTTGACGGGTTGACCTGTTTCGTCTTGAGTCGAGGTTATGACTTGAACGTGCTGGCAATTCTCGAACTTACCGGCCGGTACGGTGATAGTTTCATCCTTAAGACGCTTGGCGATGTACTCAATGCTAAGTGAGAATCCGGCAATATCCATCTGTGTCTTGAGAGTCTTCTGTTCTCCCGGTTTCAAAAGCCAGATAGCAGGGACCGGAGGGGTGAAACCGAGAGATCCCAGGTACTCGATGTCAATCTTGTGGATCATCTTTTTTATGTCGACGTACGTCGTGGTTGGATTGGCGTCTTCGGTGCCCCAGAGAGTTTTTAGCAGGAACTGTTTGTCTGCTCCTTCTCCTTTTATTGCGATTATTTCTACCGTCCGGTCGCCCTGAATCTTAGCCGAAGGATCGGCGAAAGGCCGTGGACCTTCGTGTTTGTAAATCCACTTCTCACCCATCTTCCAATCTTCGGCATAAACATTTCCGCCGGACAAAATTACCAATCCGGCAATAACTAACAGTAAATTGATTTTGTACATGGCTGCCATCCTTTCTTGTTTGTTGGATTTTGGTTTTCTCATTTATTTATATACTAAAGACGGCGCAGATTCAAACATTCTTGCTAAGACAGTAGCTGGAGGAAAAGAGTGGCAATTTGTGTACGGTTTTGGTATAGTCTGAAAAAATTCGTGTGGTGAGTCTCACCCTGAAGGTATCTAAATACGATTCACGAACGACGATACACTATGAAAAAGGGTTTTGTATATCTGGTAGGGGCCGGGCCCGGTCGGGCGGATTTAATAACCGTTCGCGGCGCCGAAGTGCTCAAGGCGGCCGAATGTGTGATTTATGATAAGCTGGCAAATCCGGCATTGCTGCAATATGTAAATAAGGATGCCGAAATTATCCATGTACCCAAGCGGATTGGCGAAGGCTCGTGCACACAGGATGAGATTAATAAAGTGCTGGCTGAGAAGGCATTAGCCGGCAAGATTGTTGTACGGCTGAAGGGCGGTGATCCGTGCATTTTCGGCAGGGTGGCGGAAGAACTCGCTGTGCTGATAGATGCTGGCGTCGATTTTGAAATCGTGCCGGGCGTTACAGCCGCCGTGGCGGTCTCTTCCTATACCGGTATTATGCTGACCGACAGGGAGTACAGCTCACAGGTTACTTTCGTGACCGGCCGGGAAGCACCCGAGAAAAAGGACACTAATATCGACTGGGAAGTGCTGGCAAAATTTCCCGGTACTGTTGTTTTTTATATGGGGATGGGTACCCTCGATTCGACCGCCCGGCAGTTGATAGAAAATGGTAAGCCGGCAGATACTCCAGCGGCGGTTATAGCCAATGCCACGTTCCCTACGCAGCGGGTAGTCAGGGCACCACTTGAGCGAATCAACGAGACGTGTGAACAGCGGAATATAAAACCGCCTGCGATTGTGGTCATCGGTGCTGCAGCAGCCAGCGATACTCGGTTTGATTGGTTAACGAAAAGGCTGTTGTTCGGCAAGAGCATAGTCGTAACACGGGATATTCCTGGTAACGCCGATTTTGCAGCTAAGATTATCCGACGGGGCGGAAATCCGCTGGAATTCGAGACGATACGAATCAAACCTTTAACGGAATCGAATGATTTCGTGCGAATACTCACGCAGATATCGAAGTATGACTGGATCGTCTTCACCAGCGGCAACGGTGTAACTACTTTTTTCGATGCACTGGAAAGCCTGGGCAAAGACGCCCGAATTTTCGGTTCTGCTAAGATTGCTGCTATAGGCGGCAAGACTGCGGACAGGTTGAGTGAATTTGGGATAAAAGCGGATTTTGTGCCGGGAGTCTTTACGAGCCGGGAGCTTGGAAAGCAGTTGATCGGTTTTACGAATTTACAAAGTAAAAAGATTTTGCTGCTTCGTTCAGAGCTTGCTTCTAATGAGCTGGTCGATATTTTAGCTCAAGCCGGAGCGGATGTTGACAACGTTGCTCTTTATACGGCTCAAACATCAAAGAATGATTCCACATGGCTGGTTGAGAGAATCAATGAGGGGACGATTGACTGGCTAACATTTGCAAGCCCATCTTCGGTCGATGGATTTTTCGAGCAAATCGGCAGCGAGGTGGTCAATTCAGGTAAAGTCAAAGTAGCATCGATCGGGCCGGTGACGACTGAGCGACTTAGAGAGAATGGTGTTAAGGTGGACATTACGGCTAAAGAGCACACCCTCGATGGGTTACTTGATGTCATAGAAGAACAGGAAAATAAAAGCTAAAACCTAATTCGAAACAGGAGTTTTATAATGGGTTTTCCGAAGAACAGAATGCGAAGGCTGCGTAGCAGTCCTTCGATGCGAAGGCTGGTACGTCAGACGACTGTGAGCGTGGATGATCTGATTTATCCGCTTTTTATCCGCGAAGGCGAGGGAATTAAGGAGCCTATCAAGTCGATGACGGGCTGTTATCATTTTTCGCCGGACACGATTGCCGCTGAGGCTGCTGAGATAGCGTCGTTGGGAATACCCGCTGTGCTGCTTTTCGGCCTGCCAGCCAATAAAGATGAGATCGGCTCGGAAGCATGGGCTGAGAACGGTGTTGTTCAGCAGGCGATTCGCCAAATCAAAAATGCGACGCCGGAGCTTTTGGTCGTTACGGATGTTTGCCTTTGTGAATTCACAAGCCACGGTCACTGTGGCGTGATAAAAGACGACAAGGTCGATAATGATCCGACCTGTGAGCTGCTGGCAAAGATGGCCCTATCACATGCACAGGCCGGCGCTGATATTGTTGCTCCTTCGGATATGATGGATGGCCGGGTAGGATACATTCGTGAGGCGCTTGAAGAGAATGGTTTCGAGGATGTTGCTATTATGTCATACGCGGCGAAATACGCTTCTGCGTTCTACGGCCCGTTCAGAGACGCTGCCGAGTCGGCGCCTGCTTTTGGCGACCGCAGGACGTACCAAATGGACCCTCCTAATGCCGATGAGGCGATGGCAGAGATTGCTCTGGATATCGCCGAAGGCGCCGATATCGTTATGGTCAAGCCGGCACTTGCTTATCTCGATATTATATATAGAGCAAGGCAACGTTTCGATTGTCCCATAGCCGCTTACAACGTCTCCGGCGAATATATGATGATAAACGCTGCTGCTGCCGCTGGTCTTGTGGATAGAGAAGCTACAATGATAGAATCGCTGACTTCCATTAAACGTGCCGGTGCGGATATTCTCATTACGTACTTTGCCAAAGAACTGGCTAAACTGTTGTCGTAAAACCTGCCGCGTATGTCCTTGAATAGGGCGGTTTGAAGCATACGTACACATCTCAAATAAAAAAGGGCTGTGAACAACCAAGTGCTCACAGCCCGAATTGATATTCAAAATCTACTTGATACTACGGACATTGGACCAACCACTGGTCTGAGTAGTATACCAGGTCATCCATGTCAACGTCTCCATCACCGTCGTGATCTTTACACATACAGCAGAGTGACTGCTCCGGGATGATGTAATAATCTTCCGTTTCACCAATCAGGTATTTTTCCTGGGGTCCGGAGCCTGCATTGCCTAACTCGCCGGGATTGCTGCCGGTCTTCCATGGCTGCTCTGAAAGAGTGATTCTTATCCAGATATGCTCAATATCATCGGGATGCCAGGGCAGGAACGCCGGTGAAGTGATTGTATTTAGCCCTACCGGCAGGTTGTACAGGAACTGGTTCTGCACTGCCCACTCCGGTGCGGGACCTTCGGGACAATCGACAACATCGTCCCAGTCGCCATCACGGTTCCAGTCGCACCAGATATTAACCCAGAGGTCGACGTTCGGATCGACAACAGTGACCTCATATTCAAGTGTAGTCCAGCAACAATTCGGCAAATTCATCGGGACCTTAAGGTCAATCGCATCATCACCGTTATCGTAATTCGCACCGGTACCAAGATCAGTCTTAATATTGTTACGGGGATCCTCATCGGGACCGGTGTCGGCTTCGGTTTCCCTGGTGATTGTTGCACCCAGGTATGCTACTACCTCACTGTTCAAATGCACTGGCCCGTAAGGTCCTGTCCCGCTGCCGTCGTTATATACGGTCGGGAAATTGGCCTTGACTGAGTACGGTAGTCCGGTATGGCCGGCGGGATATGCGTTCATATGTCTACTGTGAGTATTTGTGCTGTCTGGGGCGTCGCCAAGGTCGGTTTTTCCCGGAAGTACTATTCCCGAGCAGCTAATACTGATCAGACCTTCACCGGCCTCAGAGCCGTAGCCACCTACCTCGATAAGGTACTGGTTGCCTGCGATCGCTGCAAAGGTGACTTCCGACTGGTAACCAGCGCCGGCGTCATCGTTACATTCAATCAAATCATTCGATGTCGGGTAGCATTCGCACCCGTCATACACCGCCAGCATCGTATCGAAACCGCTGCCGGCCAGGCTGACGGTGACGTTGCCGCTGCAAGTGGCAGTATAGCAGTACCAGATGTTCGGGCTGGTCATGCATAGCCCGGGACCGTCGAACGTTGCATCAGTCGTGTCGAAAGGCTGGTCTTCAACATCGCCTATCGCTTTCGCATCGTCACAGTCGTCTTTTGACGTCGGAGGAGTAACGCCATCACAACTGACAGTCAAAAAGCCGTGACCTGTTTCGAGATCATAGCCACCGACCTCGATGAGGTATTGGTTGCCTGCAATGGCATCGAATACGATTTCCGATTGACGAGATTCTGAGGTGTCGTCGTTGCACTCTATCATGTTGTCCCAGGCATCCTCACAGTTGCCGCAACCTTCGTACACAGCGAGCATTGTATCGAAGCTGCTGCCCGCCAGACTTACGGTTACCTCACCTGTGCAGGAAGGAGTGTAGCAATACCAGCGATTCGGACTATACATGCACAGATGTGGGCCGTCCTGCGTTGCATTGGTTGTATCGAACGGCAGGTTTGTCACCTCGCCGATCGGCATTGCCTGATGGCATTGGTCGTTGTTGGTTACAGGAGGTGGTGGGGATCCCTCACCACTGACATTTAACTCTCCCTCGCCGACTTCATCTGAATTATAACCTAAAACTTCGAATAGATATTGTCGACCGGCGACCGCCTCGAAGGTGATCTGGGACTGGAGAAAGCCGTCGAAGTCGTCATTACGCTCAATGATATCATCCTCTTTTGGATAACAATTGCCGGTGTCATAAATGACCAGAGCGGTGTCGAACTCGCTGCCAAGAAGGCTAACGGTGACTTCTCCTGAGCTTGGAGCAGTATAAAGATACCAGAGGTTTGGGCTGGTAAAAAAATGGCCCGGCCCGTCGAACGTCGCACAGACGGTGCTAAACTGCAGACTTGATACGTTGCCGATTTCTTTTGCTGCATCACAGTCGTCGTTGGTCGGCTCGCTGATTGACGAGTCGCAACTGATATTCAGAATACCCTGCCCCGTTACCGAAGGATTGAATCCTCCGATTTCTATCAGGTACTGATTGCCGGCCTTTACAGCAATAGTAACTTCTGATTGCTGGCCGCTCGCATCGTCATTCTTCTTAATCAGGTCTCCCGCGCTGGGATAGCAGCCACACCCATCATAGACAGCAAGCTTGGTGTCGAAGCTGCTGCCGGCCAGACTGATAGTTGCACAACCAGTGCAGGTAGCAGTGTAACAGTACCATATATTTGGACTGTTAATGTAATGTCCGGGGCCGTCGTGCGTTGCTTCTGTAGTGTTGAACGCCATGTTTGATACGTCACCAACTGCTTTTGCGTCGTCGCAGTCGTCATTAGGCGGAGCAGCACCGAATGCGACGTTTGCGGCGCCGAGCAGTAGGACCAAACCGCAAACCAACACTAAATTTGAACTAAACCATTTCATAATTTAATCCTCCAAAAACAATAACTGGTTTTCATTTTTTGAAACGTTCC
>WOR8_10005478_pt1 | contig 12226 bp, 14 predicted proteins | sample DeeMarSeWOR38_10_FD_19890 | JGI IMG/M metagenome (IMG submission 19890) | reverse complement strand
CCCTAGTTACTAGTAACCAAATATCATATTAACATGAGCAATTCAAAATAACATACTTTATTGGTGGCTGATGAGAAAGAATTCTGTGATTTGATTTTGCGTCAATCCTTGCAGCCTATCGGATATCATGTTTCCCATGTTATGCGGGCATATGAAGCTACTCAGGTAGCTAACCTAAATAATTCCGATGTATGGATCATTGACCTAAACCTGCTGAACCTATGTGGAAAGTCCTGATTATTCGTGTGGAATTCCTAAGAAATCGATTCCCCCGTGATCTATCTGACAAGGGAAGGGATGGATAGCGATATCATCCGGGCTTTCCAGTTGGGGTTTTGGATTGTCTCCGCTATCCTGTTTGTGATACAGAAGTTCTATCAGCAGTCGAGCGTTTAACAGATCAAGTTCAGACAAAACGGAATTTATAAATGCTGGTTATGAATGATTTTAGTATGGTTCTTGTTAAGTATATTGATATGATCTTTGCTATTCAGATACCCGAGTTGGATGAAGAAAATCTGGAGGAACCGTGCTCATCAATGTACATGTTAAGGGAAACTCTCGCAATTTTTGATAAATCAATTTTTAGTAAGGTCGAAGATATGAACAGTATGAACAGATAAGAATGTCTCAATGAGAACAACTCTATGTATTCAATAAATTCTCTGGAGCCAGCAGTATTCCTGGTGGTCCAACGGGTACGAGGTTAAGATCAGCGATTGTCAGGTCGTTTGTGGAAAATTACCAGGGACGCATTTGGGTAGATTCAAGTGTTGGACAAGTAACTATGTTCATATTTGATCTACCAGTGGAGATAATGTTTGATGGGTTAAAACAGCCTCCGCCGGGGCGGTGAGGATATCCCGACGGAGGCTTTCGCCAAAGGAGGAAACAGCGATAAGTGTCAGCATATAATCTGACTCTTGTCTTTGTTCGCTAGTATCTTACCTCAAATCACTTCGTTTGCTGATTGTCAAAGGTCATCACTTCATTGTGATATTGTTCATATAAGGATGTTACTTTTAGTTATCTGTTTGGGGCATTTCTTCTAAAAAAGAACGGATAATTTGAACCATATTGTTTGAGTCTGTATATGATTTGACACAAATATTTGGATGCGTGTTGCCAGACAACATCTTTGAAACTGGTTTGCCTTGCTCATAAATGCACAATACAGGTTTACCGTGGTGGAGGGCATAAGCGATCTCATAACCGACACCATGTGATGGCGTACTGACCTCAGCGATTAAAACATCTGAATCATCTATCCAGGATGTATCGCGTCTATACACTTCTTGTGGATTGATAAGAGTTTCTAAATCAACAACATCCTGCTGAGATAGGTGTGCGGTTGGTATCGTATGCTTGTCAGATAGAAGTGCATCAATGATGATCTGATATTTAGTTTCGTCTTGCCGTCCACCTGTGATGGAACATGCGAAGTATATATTCACCATGATTAAAAAGAGAAAATAATTGATCCCTGGCTTTTCTCTCGCCAAGATGTGATATAAGAATCGATTTCAGAGCTTTGAATCATCCCAATACGATCCAGGATTATAGCAGGTTCTTTGAGTGAGAAAATTTGTGGTAGCCTAAAATCTCTGAGAACTCTCGGTGAGGTCGGATCACTAATGAGAACATTGACTATTATTTTTGTACCATAAAAATCTGACATTGCGCTAATGTGTGACCATCCAGATTGGTTTGGAGGATAGCGATAGGGTGGTTATTTTGCACGATACTCCTCACGAAGCCTTCTCCACTTTGAATTATGGACTTGATTTCAGTCCAATTTTCGTTCTTTTCCATCTCCGCATCTCTAGTTCAAAATTCCTGGTTGGTTGTGAAGCTAGATTATTGGTATTAGGATCGATAAACAGGAGAATACCTCGACTGCCGCTATAGTTCGGGATCTGCGTCCATATCTGGATGATCACTTCCTCCGTATCTAGTGATAGTCCTTTGAGAAGTCTATAAATGATTGGATGAATTTGAAAATTCCTGATCGTAATAATCGCATAAATCCTGAAGCGGGCATTCAGGACAATTTGGTTTGCGAGCCTGGCAAACTTCTCTTCCCAGTCTAATGATATTAAGGTGTGCAGCGTAATACGCATCTACGGGAAATTGTGATGCTAAGTAATCATGTGCTTGTTCAGCACTCAAATCTTTAGGAAGCAAACCCAATCGACCTGTTACACGATAAATGTGAGTATCTACAGGGAAGGCTGGGAGATCAAACGAAAATAACAAGACAATAGCTGTAGTTTTTGGTCCAACCCCCTTAAATTGCATTAACCACCTTTTGGCTTCCTCTGTCGGTAAGTCGCCCAAGAAATCCAGATTTATCTCTCCACGAGATTCAGTTATCTCCTTTAGAGCGTTTTGGATCCTGGGACCTTTTTGATTCGCCAATCCAGCCGGGCGAATAGTGTCGATTAGTTCTTGTGGTTTGGCATCTCTGACTGCTTCCCAGGTGGGAAATCTTTTTTTAAGTGCTTCGAAAGCTCGATCACGATTGGTGTCATTAGTATTTTGGGAGAGAATTGTGGAGATGAGTTCGTCCACAGGAGGTTTTGGGTCACGCCACTTGGGAATACCGTAATAGTTAATCAGCGCTTGGTGGATGACAATAGCTTGATCGGATGGTTCCATTGAATTCGATAATGTGAAACTATGTATGGCAGTTTGTTATTCTACGATATTCAATTTAAAATTAGGTTGGGAGTGACCGACAACTACACCTCGCCAGTTCTTGAGGTGTGATCGGGGTTTAAATGTGTTAAGGGCTTCCAGGTCAGTCTCATCTAGAGCACCTAGATTATGAAGAATTTTAACAGACACCGCGGGTCGTACCCGATCTCTTAGATCACCATCGGAAATTTTAATAGCGATGCCTAATCCAGGTGATGCCTCATTGAGTGTGCCAGGCATTATCCCGATGCCCTGATAGCCTTCCGCACCTCCTTTTGAGACAATTCGACCCTGACCTATTTCCATCAGACAGGTGTCGAAACGATCTTTACCGGAAACCATTTCGGGAAAAGATGTCATTGCATCGGTGATGGTTCGACAAGCAGTCGCTCTCCCTGAATCTAAACTGGCCGGGTCACATAGACGAGCGAATGCTAACGCCGCATTGTATAAAGGTACGGCGAAATTGGGGACTGAACAACCATCGATACCGACAGAAATATCACCTATTGAAAGATTACACATTTCAGCAAAACATTCAAGAATTCGTTCTTGTATTGGGTGGTTCTGATCAATATAACCTGAAATAGTCCATCCATTCATAATCGCAAACGCAAGCATACCGGTATGTTTTCCAGAACAATTATGGCGGTTGGGTGTGGGTTCTTCCTGACGTATCCGCATTTCATTAGCGGTTGGTTTATCATACGGAGGATGCACTCCACACATTAGATCAGACTCCGACGAGTGAATTTTTTTTTGGATGGATGCAACCGTATTGACATGTTTGTCTGTTCCTGAGTGTGAGGCGCAAATGATAGCAAGTTCGCGTGCAGATATATCGAATTTTTCTACCCCACCACTTTCAACAAAAGGTATTGCTTGAAAGGGTTTGGCTGATGAGCGTAGGTAAGTGATTATATTGGGATCGCCATGGAAGGCAATTAGGTTCCCGATGGAGTCTACAATAGCGAAAGCACCGTAGTGAACAGATTCGACAACCTCACCGCGAATTGTTTCGAATATCGGACGGTATTTTAATGATTTCATGAGGATACATTCGGAACAGATTAATTATCAAACAAAATTTATAATATTGTTGATTAACTCAATCGAGCTCTTCTTCCTCTGCCTGGTAATTACTCGTGTAATATTGGAATAAACCATGTTGCAGCCTGTTCATGAATTGAGTCTTGTGATTTGATGGGATTGAAAAGTCTTTAATCAAACGCTTGCTAAGATTCTCAGTTTTTTCAGGCGGTGAATCTTTTTTTGCCAATCGCTCCAGACCCTTTATTGTTTTATTTAAGAAGGTTCTTTGTGATCGTACCGTTTCTATTGGGATAGGGCCTCCGCGGCCACTAACGATAATATAGTTGCGGTAGCTCTTGCTCAAAATGTTCAATGCTTCAATCCAATCAAGTATGTCAGCTTGTGCTAAAAACGGTGGTTGATTCGGGACGACCGTGTCACCAATAAATACTACTTTCGCGGATGGAACGATCACCCAAATTGCTCCTGAAGAAGGACCTGGGTGATGCTCTAAAATAATCTCATTTTCATTCAGATGAAATAACATTTGTTGATCAAAAGTGATGACAGGATGTATCCATCTTGTACCGATAACTTGATCATTAATTTCCCACTCAGCTCCGCTTAACAAATTGTGACCTTTGAATACCGAAGGACGGAATTTTAACTCCTCAGCTGTATTTGTATGTGTAACAATCGTTGTTTCCATCGCTCGCGATCCTAGCGTTCGATCTGGATGAGGGTCCAAATTAACCAAGAATCTCTTTGTACTGCTGCCAATATTTAACAATGTAGCTCGCCAGGAGCGCGCATCTTCAGATCGTAATGGCGAATCAATCATGATCGTCCCATTGGTCAGAACGATTGCACCTATTGTTACACCCGGGAATGTATCTTCAAAATATATACCGTTTTCTATTTTCTCCATAATAGATTCCTGAATTTGTGGAGTAATTCTGTTTATCAAGGATTGGAAAGTATTAAGTTTTTAGTTAACCCTGATTTTCATCTATAAGATCGCTAGAAATAGGGAGAGAAAAAATGAATCGAGTTCCAGTACGTTGCTGATCATCGATCCATATCTTTCCATCATGACCCTCAATAGCAAGACGACAAAATGCTAATCCAAGCCCGAACCCCTTAGGTCCACCACTTGATTGTAGACGTGTGAACTTCTTAAAAATATTGTCTCTCCGATCCTTGGGAATCCCAGGTCCATCATCTTGAACCCAGATTTGGACTGAATCTCCCTCAACTTGTGCCCCGACGAAAATTTTTCCTTCTGAAGGGGAAAATTTTATTGCATTTTCAAGCAGATTAGTTATGACGCGTTTGATCATATCTGCATCTACCGAGATGAGCGGCAGATCATGAGGTATTTTAAGTATAACTTCCTGATTTTTATTTTGAGCGATTGGCAGAATCGATTCTACTGCTTCGTTGGCTAGCGCAGTTGGTGAAATCTGTTGACGATTTCCAATCGGTTGACCAGCTTCCAGACGATTCATGTCTAAGAGCGAATCTGTAAGACGCTGGATCCTTTCTGTAGATCGAACTGCAATATTGAGGAGGGATATAAAACCAGGATCGCTATCCAGAGGCAACATAGATGCAAGAACGTCAAGGCTTGAGACAACATTTGCTAATGGGGATCGCAGATCATGGTAAATCATCGAGATTAAATCTTCCCGCAGGCTGTCTAATTCCTTTCGTTCAGTAATATCTCTGAGGATCCATTGTAGATGAGATTCTTTTTCAATCTCTACCTCTCGAACATATACTTGAACAGGTATTTTGCAATCATCTTGAGTTATGAGAGTCGATTCATAAGATATGGTTTTTCCAGATGACAGATTTTTAAAACCTTTCCCAATAGATTGATAATCGATGTCATGTAGTTTTTTAATAAGGAGCTGAGTCAATGACTCTTTATTGTATCCAGTGGTTAATTCTGCCTGTCGATTCGCTTCCAGTATTACCCCTTCCCAATTAGTGATAATGATTGGATCGATGCTGTCTTCGAATAATTCTAGATACCTCCTATGAGCAGCTTGTAACTGCTCAAAAAGCTGCGCATGTTGAATTGCTATTCCAGCTAGGCTACCAATGCCAGTCAAAACTCTCAATGAGCCGGGATCAAAACTACCATCAAGTGGATTGATGGCTTCGAGAACCCCAATTACTGTCCCCTCAGATCTAATAGGGGCACAAGCAATGGCTTGTGTATTGAAGCCGGTTTTCTGATCGATGTCTGGATAAAACCTTGAATCCATTTTTGCTTCAGCTACAATGACTCCTTGACCGTGCTGGGCAACCCAACCAGCGATGCCTTGACCAATCTCTAGGCTCAGACCAACTATGCTGTAATTTTCTTCAGAAGTAGATGCTTGGAATTTCAGTTTATTTTCTTCGGGGTCGATCAGTGCCAATGATACAGCCTCGACCCTTAGAACGTGGCTTATTTGTTCCAGTATCCGGTTTAATACATCGCCTAAATTTAGTGAAGCAGTGATGACTTCTGCACTTTCGGCAACAGCAGTCATCACAATTGTTTGTCGTTGACTCTCTGCATAAAGGCGTGCATTCAGGACAGCGATACTCGCTTGATCTGCAATCGCTTGGATCAAAGCCACATGATCAAAAGTAAAGAAACCCGGTGATGGGTGCACTAGTGTCATCACACCAACCAGTTGATCTCTCCAAACGAGAGGAGCGCTCACAGCGGATTTCGGTCCGGTTTTATCCTCTGCATCATCAGGACGTCGAAGCCAGCGCTCATCAAGACTTGTATCCGGTATTAATACAGCTTGACCTTGCCTGGCGACCCAACCAGCTAAGCCATGTTCTAAAGTTACACGCAGTTGATGCGTAGTTTGGTCGTGGACCTGGTTGCCGATGATGATGGCAGACTCTACAGGTTGGCCTTTGTCGTCCAAAACGATGATGCTTCCACTTATAGCATTGACATACTGCATAGATAATAGGAGTACACGTTGAAGAACAGTCCTTAAATCCAATGCAGCCGTGAGTTCCCGGCTGATATGGTAGAGCAACTCTAAAGAAGCCCGAGTGGTTTCTTTATCGTTTTCCTGGACTCTCAATAACTTAATTCCTGGCTTGGAACACACTAGTTCTTGGTCAATGACAATTTTTGAATACGATCGAAACCGGTTTTGGGATCAATGAAGAGTATAGCATACTTACTATTATGTATCGTACGCTTAAAATGTCCTGGGTAAATCCAGCAATAACTCTTCTATTGCTAACCGTGGGTTTATATTCCGGCTTAATCGGAAGATGGTTTGTTCTATCCTAGATAAGAATTGCCGAGATTGGTTCAAACTAAACTGAGAGGCAAGACGAATTATTTCTTCTTCTTGGTCGAGATTAGTGAGTGGTATTGGTGCATCAATTGAAACGACGAGAACATCTCTCCAAAAGGAGAGCCATACTTGTAATACTTCGTTAACTTTGTCTTTATCTTTCGCAAGGATTTCAGCATATTCAAATCGTTCTACCCGCGTAGCAGGGATCATTTTTTGTAGATCGCTGATCCATTTATTGCGCTTATCGAGTAATCCAGGTTCGTCTCGCAAACGAAGAGCGTAACCTGGTCTTCCCCCAGAGAGGTGTGCTAATAGATACGCCTGCTCTGAGGGAAGTTTCCATTTATTTGCCAGACCTAGGTTGACTTCATTCACTGCCAAGGGGCGTAAGCGAAGCACTTCACAACGTGATACGATTGTCGGTAGTAAACCTTCTCCGCTTTCCGCTGATAAAATTAAAACGACTTGAGGAGGTGGTTCTTCGAGCGTCTTCAGCAAGGCATTGGCGGCACTCGGACTGGCTTCCTCGAATCGCAACAGAATTGCGACTCGATATTTTGCGTCATATGGAGAAAGGGATAGCTCATGCTGTAACAAACGGATTTGATCAACTTTGAGGGTTCTACCTTCATGTTCAGCTTGTACAATTGCTAAGTCGGGATGTTGCATCCGATTAATCAATGAACAAATGCGGCACTCAAAACAAGGTATACCAAGGGAAGTTGTATTTGGACAGTTGAGCGCTTGGGCTAATCGAATAGCCAATGTCCTTCTACCTATGCCTCTTGGACCGGTAAATAGGTAAGCATGACGAACAGCGTCTTTTGAGATTTGATCGCGTAAAATCTTTACAGCCCATTGATGACCAATTAAGCCCCAATTCATATGGTGATTTTAGCGCAGAGAAGTCGACTTGGCAACTAAAGTTAAAGCATATCTGTTGACACGACCTATAGCTAACGTTAGAATCCCAGCACATGGATTATTTTCAAAATCTGAATCCTCAACAGCAACAAGCTGTGATGGCTACTTTCGGCCCTGTTCTAGTTTTGGCTGGTCCTGGTTCCGGTAAGACGCGGGTATTAACTCACAGGATTGCATACTTGATAGGTGCTATGGGTGTGCCTGCATATCATATTCTGGCGGTAACCTTCACGAATAAAGCAGCCAGAGAAATGGGAACCCGGGTAACAAATTTGCTCGATGAACAGACACAAGGGTTGACATTAGGTACGTTTCATTCCACTTGTGCACGTATCTTAAGGCGGGAGTCAGATAAATTGCCTATCGATTCGAATTATGTTATTTTCGACGCTGATGATCAAATACGGGTGGTCAAACAAGCTTTGCAAGATTTGAATATCGATGATAAGCAATATCGCCCAGTCAGTGTTCATGCCGCTATTTCAAATGCCAAAAATGAGTTAATTTTTCCGGATGATTATAAAGATCAGTCTTATCGTGGAAAAGTGGTTGCCAAGGTATACCGCCGTTATCAAGAGTTATTATTAATTAGTAATGGCGTTGATTTTGATGATTTGTTATTGTGGACAGCTTTCTTGTTGGACAACTTCCCAGAAATCCGTCAGAAATATGCTCGACGCTTTGAACACGTGTTAGTAGATGAATTCCAGGATACCAATCAAGCTCAATATGTGCTTCTGAAGCATCTGGCATCATTTCATAACAATATTTTTGTTGTTGGCGATGTGGACCAGTCCATATACCGTTGGCGAGGTGCTGATTACCGAAATGTGCTGCGCTTTGAAGAGGATTTTCCAGATGCTCAGATTATTTTATTAGAACAGAATTACCGCTCGACGCAAACCATCCTTGATGTTGCCATGGCAGTAATTGACCGTAATCCACATCGGAAGCCAAAAAAATTAAAAACCAGCCGGGGGCAAGGAAAAAAAGTAGTATTTTATGAGGCTTACGACGATCGCCAGGAAGGCCAATATGTAGTTGACACGATTACCAGCTTAGTGGCACGGCACATAGCAAATCCGGGGGATTTTGCTGTTATGTATAGGACCAACGCCCAGTCGAGGTTATTGGAAGAGGCATTCTTGCGTGCAAACTTGCCGTATAAATTGGTGGGAGCTCAAAGGTTTTACGGACGAAAAGAAGTTAAAGATATTATTGCATATTTGAGGTTGGTGTATAACCCAGGAGATGAAGTGAGTCTGTTCCGGGTAATAAATATCCCTCCTAGGGGAATTGGCAATAAAACTGTTATTGATTTGCAAATTCTCGCTCAAAATGAGAAAGATAATCCGGGAAAAATTTTGATCAATTTGTCTAAAGGGATCGAATCGGAGTATCGGCATTCTTTCACAAAACGAGCAGCAACTGTGTTATCTAAGTTCGGGGAGTTATTAACAAACTGGACAGAACTCGCGAATCAACTGAGCGTACTTGGATTAATGGATCGCATTATCGAAGATGCAGGTTACCATGAGTATATCGATGATGGAACAGATGAGGGACACGATCGCTGGGAAAACGTAGAAGAGCTTCGCCGGTTAGCTGCAGAATATCAAGATCGAGGGATTGAATCCTTCCTGGAAGATATTGCTTTGGTGTCTGATCAAGACACACTAAACGAAACAACGAATGTGCCGACTTTACTGACACTTCACGCAGCGAAAGGGCTAGAATTTCCAATGGTCCTGATCGTCGGGCTGACTGACGGCATCTTACCCCACGTTCGGTCATTCGAAGATCCGGAAGCAATGCAGGAAGAACGGCGATTATTTTATGTTGGTATTACGAGAGCAAAAGACCAGTTATATTTGATATCTTCGTTGAACAGGAGTTCTTTTGGTTTTACAGAGCCTGTGGAGGAGTCAAGATTTTTATTAGATATCCCTGATGGATTCTTTTTCAATGAAAGAACTACACGGTCCCATAGCCGCTGGAAGACGGGTATTTCTTCTACCGAACCTCGTTGGGGTACCAGCGTATCTAAACCTGACGGAGATCAAACACCACAATATTCACCAGGCTCGAGAGTGGAACACCCAGTATGGGGGGAAGGGATGGTTTTGAATAGTAGGATGCAGGATGATGAAGAGATCGTGGATATATTTTTTGAAGATCTTGGGCTTAAGAGAGTCGCAGCCTCGCTTGCGAAGTTAGAAATAAAACATGATTAATGTCTTCACACGTTATGAAACGCAACGTATAATGCAAATGAGATGCCAATCCTAGATCCTAACTCGATAGAGTTCATCAGCCGAAGCGCAGAACAGACCCGCCGGGTGGGTATGCGCCTTGGATCATTCATTGGTGATGGGGTTTTAATATGTTTAGAAGGGGAATTAGGTTCCGGTAAGACAACATTCGTTCAAGGACTTGCTGCAGGATGGGGATCATTGGACCAGGTCTCAAGTCCAACATTCGTCCTCGTCAATTTATACCGGCATCCTGGTGGAAAACGTTTTTATCATGTAGATGCATATCGTTTGAATAGTGCGCAAGAGGCATTAGAGTTAGATCTAGAAGTCATGCTAGCAAGTGGATCGATGGTGATTGAATGGGCTGAGAAAATCGAGCCGATTTTGCCACAAGAGCGATTGTGGGTCACTTTACGTGATATTAGTCGTGATCAACGCGATATGATTTTTACAGCTCAAGGGAGATATTATCATTCCCTGTTGAAGATTTTCCGCCAGCGCCTCTATGGAGGAATGTAATGTTAATGGCGATTGACACATCGACTCGTGTGATGGGTGTTGCCCTTTATGATGGTGTTCAGGTAATCAGCGAAGCAACATGGGTAAGCAATGACTATCATACTGTTGAGCTCGCACCTGCTGTGGATCAAATGCTTTCAAAAGTAGAAACAACTGCATCCGAGATCAAATCGCTCGCAGTTGCTATTGGTCCGGGTTCGTATACAGGGCTCCGGATTGGCTTAGCGTTGGTGAAAGGATTATGTCTTGTTAGTCAAATACCAATTGTGGGTATCCCAACGTTTGATATTTTAGCAGCTGCTCAACCAATACTGGATACACAATTGGTTACAGTTCTACGCGCGGGAAGAGGTCGATTAGCGGTAGGTTGGTACAAGCCGAAAACCAATAGATGGGTATCCAATGGAAAAACCGAAGTGATCACCCCGGCAGAGCTTTCTGGAAGAATTACGAAAACCACTCTCGTTTGCGGTGAGCTGACAGAAAATGAGCGCAAGCTGTTGGGGCGTAAGCGTAAGAAAGTGGTTCTCGCCTCGCCTGCAAGATCGATTCGGCGTCCCTCATATTTAGCGGAGCTTGGCTGGGAACGCTGGCTTTCAGGCCAGATTGATGATCCGGTGACCCTGTCTCCAATCTATTTGCATTACAATAATCCAATACCCGGATAAATCTCTGACTTGATTTACCTTATCAAAGTTATTTTTTCGCGCTATGCTGTTAGAACTGGTTTGTAGTAGTAACTAATTATATTTAGCTCTGAGCTTTCTTTCAATGAATCTTAAAATCCGTCCAATGATAGTGGATGATATTGAGTATGTGGAAGAGATCGATCATCTATCGTTTAGTTTACCGTGGCCAGATAATGCATATCGTTTTGAACTCTTAGAGAATTCGGCCTCATTATTGTGGGTAGCAGAATCAGTATCCCCGAGCGGAGTGAGTAAGATATGTGGTATGGTCGTGATCTGGCTGATTCTCGATGAGACTCATATTGCTACGCTCGCTGTTCATCCGGACTTCAGAGGACAAGGAATCAGTAAGCAATTGTTAAAGGTTGCACTGGCAGCATCAGCAAAGTGTGGAGCACAAAAGGCAACACTTGAAGTGCGGGAGAGTAATCATATTGCACAGGAAATTTATCGTGACTTTGGATTTCAAATTGTTGGTAGACGTAGGCGATATTATAAAGATAATCGCGAAGATGCAATTTTGATGACACTTCAAAGTTTGAATGGATTTGGCAAGAATATGAAAGGAGGTTGTGTGTGAAATCTGATCAAGTGTTAATGCAGGTATCAGAAGAGACATCTATTTGTAAAAAGTGCGAGCTTCATCATTCTCGAAAGAAGGCGGTTCCTGGAGAAGGACCACCCGATGCTGAAATTTTATTTATTGGTGAAGGTCCGGGTTTCCATGAAAATGAACAGGGCAGACCTTTTGTCGGGGCAGCAGGCAGGTTCCTGGAGGAGTTAT
>WOR8_10009392_pt1 | contig 12227 bp, 13 predicted proteins | sample DeeMarSeWOR38_10_FD_19890 | JGI IMG/M metagenome (IMG submission 19890) | reverse complement strand
CAGCAGGGTCTCGGTCGGCGAGCATCTCACCGGGCGTGCGCAGCGGCTGCGCGGCGCCGACAACGCACGGGACCGCCAGGGCGTGAAGCGCATTCATTTGCGCCACCGCCTCGACATCCGGATTGAAGCGGGGCTGCGGTGGCGCATCAATGAGAATGCCCCGCAGCGTGAACGCGCCGCGCGCTGCAAGGGCATAGACGCAGGCGAGGTCCCAGTGGTCATCAGGATCGTTGTACGGGCGGAAGAGGTCAGTCTGGTGGATGATACCCGTTGGCATGGCACACCCCCCTCTTACCCGGAGCGCCGGAGCAGCTGCTCCGGCATCCGGACGGCAACCACCTCGCCCCGCGCACACACCTCACCGGAGGCGGAGAGCGTGGAGTGGACAATAACCTTGCGGGCGCCGACCTCGAGGATCTTTCCACGGACCTCCAGCGTGACGCCCAGCGGTGTCGGCCTGAGATAGTCGACTCTGAGGCTCGCGGTGACAAAGCGCAGCGGGGGGTGGGTATCCATCGCACGCCCCTCGGCACGATAGGCCGCCGCCGCCGCGCTCCCGGTACTATGGCAATCAATCAGCGAGGCAATCAACCCGCCGTAGACGTACCCGGGGATGGCGGTGTGGAAGGGAGCGGGGTCAAAGCGCGTGAACGTCTCCTGGTCGTCCCACCGCGTCTGGATATGATAGCCGTGCGGATTCAGCCTGCCGCATCCATAGCAGTGGCTGAGGTCCTCGGGGTAGTAGTCCTGAAATGCGGTCGATTCCATGGGGTACACCTCTCGATGAGCTCACTGGCGCTCGATGCTCTGGAGGTCGACAACGCCTTCCTCCGCCGGGGCGGCAGCTTCAGCGAGGAACTCCTCGAGCAGCGAATGCGGCTGAAGCAACAGGAAATCGGATCCATCGGAACGATGCCGCACCCCTTCGAGGGCAAGCTCCACTGCAAGCTCGCAGAGATCCCGGGACGCGCTCCGGCTCACCGTTCGAACAGATCGCCGACCGAGCGAAGGCGGACGTTCTGCTCTGACAGTGCAAGCCGATAGCGCATGATCTCCTGATCTTCGGCAAGGACATCCTCCGGCTTCGGTGTGCTGTACCGAATCGGGCTTGGCAGATTCTGCACCAGGGCCCGACGGAACTCTTCCGCCCCCTGTGTGACGATCGCAATCTGCATTGACCTCAACTGCCAGTGCTTCCGGATCGCGGCATTCACCTCCTCGAGCGTGAGTTGATCCATCATGCTGCGGAAGCGTTCCAGATGGCTTCCGTCGATAGCATAGAACCGGTCGTCGAGGGCATAGCCCAGCCGTTCCATGGTCGTCGGGGTGAGGAAGGACCGGGTGAGCTCGAACTCCCTCCGGCTCATGCCGTCTTCCACGAGGATGGCGAACTCCCGCAGCGCTGCCCGGAGCGCAAAGTGGCGCGCTTCATGTGGGACGGGGCGGATCCAGATCTCGAAGAGCTGTTGCCGTCGGCCGACGTTCTGTGGTGGCTTCGTCCGACGCCCCCCGTTGGGGAAGTGTTCGATGTAGGAGTAGTCTCCGTAGTTCAGCCCTCGCGCCTCCCGGATGACCTGGAAGAGGTGGCTGCTCTGGTTTCGGTGTTCGCCGAACCAGGAATTGGCGATCGCCAGTGCGTACCAGTCGCGTGTTCCCCTGCGCGCCGTGATAGGGAAGCCCATGCTGATCGCTGTCGCCGGTGCGTCCTTCTCGACGATCGTCACGAAGAACCCGGGGCGCGTGGCCGGGGCCGGAGGAGGAACCTCCACCGGCGGCCCCGGCGGCAGGCTGAAGAGATCTCCCCGCAGGCGGGTCAGCGTTGCCTGGTCGTACGACCCTCCGATCCCGAGAACGACGTTGTCCCGGGTGTAATGCTTGCCGTAGAAGGCACGAATATCATCCAGCGTGATACTCCGGAGCCCCTGGACAGTCCCGGCAGGCAGATGTCCGTAGGATGTCCCCTCAAAGACCGTCGTGCCAAGCACGGCCTTGCCAAGCTCTTCGTCGTCGGCATAGCGGAGGGTGTTTTCCAGATAGTTCAGGGCCTCGCTTCGGAGCCGTTCAAGATCCTCGGCCTCGAAAGCGGGCCGGAGGATGGCATCGAGCAGCAGTTGGGTGTATTCCTGGACAGCGGGTAGAGATGCGCCAGCACCTGCTCATAGCTGTTCGCGCGCGTTGCCCCCTCGGTGAGCATCGCCGATGTGAGGGCAGCGAGCCCTTCCTTCCCCACGAGATCGTGTTGCGACCCAACCGCAAACCAGATCCGAAATGACACCGTGGGGTCCTTCCTCACGGGAAGCTCAACAACACGCGACAGGGGCAGGGCATCCTCTGCTGCAGGCGCGCCGAGGGTCATGACCGCCAGAAGAGAGAACACGAGGGTGTGGCGCATGGTCATGATCCCGCTCCTTTCAGCACCACCACTGTCCGACGGTCGGGCCTGTAGTAGGTGCGCGCAGCCGACTGGATATCGTCCACCGTGACCTCATCCATGGCAGCGTAGAGTCGGTCTAGGACCTCGATGCCGCCCGAGATCGCCACCATGCGCGCGAGTCCTCCCGCCACCTTGTTCGGGGTATCGAGGTTCATCAGGAACGCGTACTTGTTGTGGCGCTTCACTCGTTCCAGCGTGCTTGCATCGACGGGCTCCCGCTGGAAGTTCACGAGCGTCTGCTCGATCGCCTCCTGGACCAGCGGGATATCCTCCGCCCGCTTGACCGTTGCCGTGATCTCAAAGAGGGGACAATCCCGGTTTCTCGGGACGGAGGAGGAGAGCTCCTCAACGGTCTGGTCCTGCAGATAGAGCCTCCGGTAGAGCTCGCTCGTTTCCCCGAATGCCAGGTCGCTCAGCAGCAGGGCTGCGACATAGGACCGGTCGGCCGGATCGAACCGCGCGCCCTTGTAGGCGAGGGTGAGGATCGGAAGGGTTTTTCCGGGGTACTCAACTGCGGCCGCACGTTCCCCCTTCTGCGGTGGTTCCTCGTTCACCGCGGGGGCCTCGTAGCCGGGTTCCCAGCCTCCATAGTGCGATCGAAGGAGCTCGAGGGTTTCCTCCGGCTGAATATCGCCGGCGACAATCAGCACAACATTGTCGGGGCGGTAGAACCGGCGGAAGAACGAGAGACTGTAGTCATAGGCTTCGGGCATCGCCTTTATGTCCTCCTCGAACCCAATGACCGTGTGCTTGTAGGTGTGGACATCGAATGCACGGTTCTGCACCGTTTCATAGAGGAGCATCGAGGGGCTGGTAATGCTCTTGCGGTATTCGCCGTAGACCGCTCCGGCCTCGGTCTGGAACGCCGCTCGTTCATAGGAGAGGTTCTGGAAGCGATCGGCCTCCAGGCGAACCACAAGCTCCAGATCCTCGCGGGCAAAATTCAGGTGATAGGCCGTGTAGTCATCGGTTGTGTAGGCATTGGTGCTGGCGCCAATACTGGTCATCAAACTGTCGTAGACCGGGCCCGGGTAGGTTTTCGTACCCCGGAACATCATATGCTCGAAGAAGTGTGCGAATCCTGATCTTCCGGGCTCGACCTCGTCCCGGCTGCCGGTACGGACAATGGAATAGTAGGCCACCAGCCCGGGGCTCTCCATCGGGATCATGATGATGGTCAGCCCGTTGGAAAGCACCTCAACGCGGGCGTCATAGGGAAAGATGGAGGGAGGTTCGGGAGTGCATCCGGAGACGACCAGGCCGAGGGCAAGGATCAGCGTCAGCTGCGTCATGCAGACATTCTCCGTTTTTCTTCTAGTCCTCAATCACCGCGGCCGTTCCGCTGGCGCTGACCATCAGCATGCTGCCGTTGGCGCCGATGGTTTCATAGTCAAGGTCGACGGCAAGCACGGCATTTCCCCCCAACGCTGCCGCCTGCTGGGCCATCTCCTGGACCGCCAGCTCCTTGGCCCGCCGAAGCTCCTGTTCATAGGCGGCGGAGCGTCCACCGACGATGTCGCGGATATTGGCAAACAGGTCTCGGAAGATGTTAGCGCCGAGGATGGCTTCCCCGGAGACCAATCCGAGGTAGCGTGTGATGTGCTTTCCTTCGACAGAGTGTGTTGTCACGACAAGCATGGCGCTCTCCTTTCACCGTTCAGAAGCTGTCCGTGCGGCGCAGGTCAACGGCTACCGGTGCGCCTGCATCACGGAATCGACATGCTGGACGCCGAACTGTGTCACTCCTCCCTTTGCAATGATGGCAAGGACCATCTCGGCCAGCGCCATCAGGGATGCGCCCGTGATATTAACCCCATGGAACGGCTCCACATGGACGTCTCCCGCAAAGGGAGCGTCCCCGTCCAGACTCGCCTCCAACGCCGAGAGCTTGCCCGTGAAGGCATACACGGCCGACTGGTACGTCGAGCAGGAGACGGGCGGGTTGCTCTGGCCGTGCACAACAAACCCGGGGGGAAGCGCTGAAGGATCAACCATCCCGTGCCAGTGCGCCAGCGCAGCCCCGTTGCGCGAGAGCATGCGAGGGAATTCCGCCTCCGGTCTGACGCGCAGCAGAATGCCTGCCACAACAGCATTGGCGGCCGCATGCGCCAGGATGGTCAAAGTATCGTAGGACGGCTTGCAGTCAATCCTTGTGTCCACACCGGCGGGGGTCTCAAAGACGACCTGACCGTCCACCAGGCCGAGCAGCACGACATCCCGCCGGATATCCACATGGGACTTGTCGCACCCTGAGCGGGTCGTCAGGACCCAGACGTCGGGGACTTCTGCCACGAACTGCCCAGAGCCGAGGTGCACCTCGACATAGCGGCGGGAACCCTGGCGCCAGAACCCGTTACTCCCGTTACTGTCGGCTCCAAAGAGCTCCCCGGCTTCTTCTCCGGTTAGGGCCGGGACGATCGGAACCGGAAGCTGTCGAGCCAGGAAGCCGTAGCTCATTCCGGTGCGATGGTCGAGGAAGGCCGCCGCAATCCGTTGGTAGTAGCGGTTCCGGAACGACAGCGACTCCAGCGAGGTGTGGAACAGCATGAGGCCCGTTTCCGCCCAGAGGGGTCCGCTCCGCTCGAAATCCTGCGCAAACCCCGCGAACCCGTTCTCGGCGAGCTCCAGGGACCCTTCCCGGAGGTCGAAGTCCGCGGCATGCGGTGGCACCACCGGCGCGGCCAGCTTCGGGATCAGGACCGTGCGGACATGTTCCTTGAAGCGGCCGTCCTCGCGAAGCTCGACAATCGCGCCGTTCATGGTGCACACGGTCCACGTGTCGTCGTCGACATAGATGACGACGTTGATGATGCTCCAGGCAAGTGTTGTCACGACGCTGTTCAGCTTCTCCTGGAGCCCCGCTGCCGCATGCGCGGGGCAGGGGCCATCGATGATGCCCATAATGGGTGTCGTGCGGAGGTCGCTCACATGGTCCACGGCCAGGTTTCCCGTGGCCATCTCTCCGGCGGCAATCACGACCAGCCGATCTCTGAGCCTTCGACGGGACCGGTCAATCAGGACCCGGTCATAGGCATGCACCGTGACGCCCAGATGCAGGAGGACCTCCTGAAGCCGCCGGGCGAATTTCTGGACGCGGGGCGAGGCGTCAACGTGGGGGAAAAACGTGACCTCGAGCTTCGCCTCGCGGGTGACATAGCCCAGTTCCTCAGAGCTCTCCGGTTCAGTCTGCCTCATGGCGTGTGTTCCTCTCCTCCGAGCTTGAACAAGCGGACCAGCCAGTCTCCGAGGGGGGCCCAGAGACTTGCCAAAACAATAAGCAATTTCGGGCGCAGAAACGGGACCACCATCTCCGCTCTCCTCCGGCGGATTCCCCGGACAATTGCCCGTGCCACCAATGCGGCCGGGATCTTCGCGGAGATCCAGGGCACCCTTAGGGCCGCGATCATGGGGGTGTCGACCCGTCCGGGCAGGACCGTTGTCAGGCGGACGCCGGTGCCTCTGAGTTCCTGCCGCAGGATGTCACAGAACCCTGTCAACGCGAATTTCGATGATACGTAGACGCCTTCCGGGGGGAGCCCCTTCTTGCCGTCGACCGATGAGACCACCACCAGGTGACCCGACCGTTGCGCGAGCATCAGCGGCAGGACGCGGAGCACGAGCCGTACGACGCCGTAGAAGTTCACGCTCATCACACGTTCATAGTCGGCGATTGTGGTCTCGGCAAGCGGACGCCGCAGGATGGTCCCCGCGCTAGCGACGACAAGGTCGATCCGCCGCCATCGGGCCAGCGTCTGATCGACGAGCCGGTCGATCTCCTCCCCACGCGTGACATCCGTCTGGACAACCAGTGCCTGGACGCCGTCGGCCCGGAGTTCCGCCTCCAGGCTACGGAGCCGGTCCAGCCGTCGGGAGGCCAGCACGAGCCTGGCACCCTCCCGCCCTAGAGCGCGCGCGGTTTCTCGGCCAATGCCGCTCGAGGCCCCGGTGATGATGGCAACTTTCCCGGCCAGTGCCGGTGCTCGCCCCGAGTTGGATTCGGCTCGCATCGCTCAGGTGCTCGGTCGCACCATGGCGACATGGACGATCCCGTCCTCCTGGTACGGTTCCCCCTCCCGGACAAACCCCATCCGCACGTAGAAGGATTCCACGACACGCTGCGCCGCAATGTGGACGCGCCGTTTCGGGTAGCACTCGCCGATCATCCGCAGTCCCTCCTCCACCAGCAACCTCCCCAATCCGCTGCCCCGGAAGCGAGGGTGAACGACGACGCGTCCCAGGGACGGATGTCCCTCAGGATGGCGCGGGGGAAGGGCGCGCAGGTACGCCGCCAGCGTACCCTCCGGAGATCTGCCCAGCAGGTGCCACGCCTCGTGATCACGGCCATCGGCATCGGGAAAGACGCACTGCTGTTCAATGATGAAGACTGCCTGGCGGAGCGCAAGAATGTCATAGAGATCGTACGGCCCGAGTTTCTCGAAGGTGCACCACCTCCAGTGGATCTCCCCGCTCATGGGCGAGGTTCCGCACCGGCAAGGTCGGCGCTTCTCGCCCAAAACCGCGCACGCAGCTCCCTGTCACGGGCAAGCGGTGAGGGTTCCCGGGGAGCGGAGTCCACGAAGTACTGCCCGCTGACGCCATCGAGCAGCGGTGAGGAGGCGAGGAAGACGGTGGTCGCCGCGCCGCGTGGGACCGAAGCCCCGCTACTTCCGGGGAATCCCTCCTGCAGCAGTTTGGTCGCAATCACGCCGGGATGGAGGGTATTGGAGCTCACCGCCGTTCCGGCCAGGCGTTCGGCTAGCTCCAGACTGAAGAGCACGTTGCCGAGTTTCGAGAGTGCATAGGCCTGGTAGGGGTTGAAGGATTTCTCACCCTGGAGGTTGTCGAAGTCGACATGCGCCCGACTATGGGCAATGGAGCTGACGGTGATTACCCGGGCGGACGGTGCGTGCATCAGCAGCGGCATCAGCAGGGCTGTCAGCAGATACGGGGCAATATGGTTGACCGCGAAGGTCATCTCCAGACCATCGGGCGTGAGCTGTCGGCGTCGCATGTAGACCCCGGCATTGTTCACCAGAACATCGAGGACGGGGGTCCGCTGCTGCATCTCTCGGGCACAGTGCCGAATGCCGGCCAAGGTTCCAAAATCTGCGATCACCGTGTGCACACGCTCGGCGCCAGTCGTCGCCACCAGATCCTCGCGAGCCTTGCTGCATCGCAGCGGATCGCGTCCATGAAGATAGAGCGTCGCGCCCCCGCGGGCGAGTGCCAGAGCGGTTTCACGGCCGATGCCATCGGTCGCGCCCGTAACCAGAGCGGTCTTCCCCGCCACCCAACTGTCGGCGACTGGCTCATCCACAGCACCCATAGTACGGAAGATCAGGAAGAAGCTCAACTACGCTCGGAAGACCACCGCACCGGCAAAGACGGTCATCTCCACCCTGGCATCGGCGATCCCGGCCGGATCGATGGCGAACAGGTCGCGGTCGAGGACGACCATATCGGCGTAGTAGCCTGGTGCGATTCGTCCCTTCACCGACTCCTCCCATGAGGCATAGGCTCCGGCCACCGCATAGGCCCTCACTGCCTGCGCGACGGAGATCTTCTCGGCGGGCACCCATCCATCGGGGTGCCTTCCGTCGAGGGTCCGTCGTGTGACCGCCGCGGAGATCCCGGCGATCGCATCCAAGGGAGCCACCGTCCAATCGCTTCCGAAACAGACGCGCACCCCGGCCTCGATGTACGTCCGGAAGGGAAACGCACCGGCCAGTCGCCGGCTCCCGATGCGCCGCTCGGCCCAGACACCGTCATCGACGGCATGGTAGGGCTGTCCCGAGACGATCACCTCCAGCGATCGGAAGCGGTTGAGATCCTGGCGGCGCAGATGCTGCGCATGCTCGATTCGAAGGCGCCGGTCCCAGCGCGGGTTCACCGCAACGATCTCCTCAAAGAGAGTCAGGATGCTATCAATTGCCCGGTCACCGATGGCATGGATGGAGAGCTGCAGGTGGTGTCGGTCTGCCTCGAGAGCCCAGCGCCGGAGCCTCCCGCTTGTCAGCACTTCCATGGCCAGCCCGCTTGTCGAGGGATCGTCCTCGTACGGGTCAAAGAACAGTGCGGTGCGGGATCCCAGTGAGCCGTCGGCGAAGGCCTTGAGGGATCCCAGGCGGAGGGTCTCACTCCCGGATCCGGCCCTGATGCCGTTCTCGATGCACCACTGGCACTCTGCGATCGGCAGGCGTGCGAAGACGCGACAGCTCAACCCGCCCCGCTCTTCCATGCGCTGGAACGCAGCGAGATCAGGGCGGAGAGTAATATCGTGGATCGAGGTGATCCCGTTCCGCTTTGCATGATCGAGGGCCACGGCCAGGGCGCGGTCGTAGGCTTCCTCTGAGGCTGCAGGGACGACAGCGTAGACCAGGTCCATCGCAGCATCGCGGAGAATGCCGGTGGGCTCGCCCGTTTCCGGATCGCGATCGATGGCCCCTCCCGGAGGATCCCCCATTTCCCTGGAGATTCCAGCGCGCTTGAGGGCCGCACTGTTGGCCAGACCCATGTGTCCGTCGAATCGGCGGACGAACACCGGGGCCGAACCGGTGAGCCCGTCGATCCACTCCCTGCGGGGAAGTTGCGCGTTCTCCCACGGTTGTTCGTCCCAGTCTCCCCCCGTCACCCAGCCGCCAGGGTGTTCTCTCACATACTGTTGAAGCGTCGTCACAAATGCGCCGGGGCTCCGGCACGGGCGAAGGTCGATCCCCTGCAGGTGGAATCCTCCCTCCAGGAAGTGCGTGTGGTTGTCAATGAACCCTGGGAGCACAAGCCGTCCGCCCAGGTCGATGACCTCGGCCCCGGGCCCCGCCTCGGCCCTCACCGTGCGCGTGTCTCCCACAGAGCGGATCCTGGACCCCTCGGTGAGCACGGCTTCGGCCCACGGGGCTTTCTCCGTCAATGTAAAGACGCGTCCGTTGATCAGGCAGAGTGCGCCCGTCATGCCCGGTTCTCTGAACTTGTGGCAGGCGACGCCTCTTGACGCCGCTTGTAGTAATAATAGATCGGGAAGCCCGTCAGAATCAACACCAGGGCCGACAGGACGCCGCCGGCAGGATAGGCAAGCACGGTCCCGACGGCGAGGGCCAGCTGGACGAGGACCGACGCGCCGGCCATGACGCCCCCCAGCGGGGCCCGATAGGTTGGACTGTAGCCCGCTCGTCGGCGCAGAAAGAAGTACGATCCGTAGACCAGCCCGTTCTGGAGCGCATAGGAGAGCGTGAAGTAGCCGAGCAACTCTTCGATCGATCCCGGGATGAGCAAGAGAACCGCCAGCGAGCACTGGATGAGGATCGAGTAGTGTGGCGTGAGGAAGCGGGGGTGGAGACGCCCGAACACCGGGAAGAACAGACCGTCCCGCGCGATGGCGTATTCGAGTCTGGGCTGCGCCATCACCGTCGCGTTCAGCACGCCGAGCATGGAGACGAAGGCAGCGACGGCGAAGATGGCCCCCGCATAGGAGGAGAGCGCCGGAAGGTAGGCGAAGGGGTTGACGAACGATCCCCGCGCGACGACGAGGTCCGCGAAGGGGACGATCGCCGACGTGCACAGTGCGATCAGCGTATAGGCTGCCACAATCAACAGGAGGGATCCAATGAGTGCCCGGGGCAGGGTTCGCCCGGGATCCCGCACCTCTCCCGCCATGTACAGGATGTTGATGAAGCCGGCGTAGGACCAGAGCGTCGATGAGACCCCGGCAATCAAAATTGCCAGAACTCCCCGGTCGCGCACGACGGGATCGACGATCTCCAGGGTGAAGACGCCCGCGTGCAGGGCCAACAGCCCGATGACGACAATCGACAGCAGCGGCGTGAGTTTCGCCGCGGTCAGGACCACCTGGACGACCCCACCGAGCCGGACGCTCCGGTAGTGCAGGGCGGCGAAGGCAGCGATCAACCCTGCTGCCGCCAGTTTTGCCGTCAGGGGATCCTCGGCCAACGGGGTAAAGAAGTTGAGCACCGAGATGGCGCTCAGGGCGATGATGGTGAGCGTCGGCGTGTCGCTGGTCAGAAACGCCGTCCAGGTATAGAGAAACGCCAGGAAGGGTGAGCCCGCCTTCTGCAGGTAGGTGTAGGGCCCCCCCTGGACGGGATCGGAGGTCCCCATCTCGGCGAGGACCAAGATCTGCGGAATCCAAATCAGCCCACCCAGGAGCCAGACGAGGATGCTCATGCCCGGGCCTCCGGAGAGCGCCGCGACGATCGGGAGGCTGATGAACACCCCCGAACCGATCACCGTGCCGATGATCACGGCAGCGGTCTGCAGGAGGGTCAGTTGTCGTTGGGGGGCCGGATCGTGCGCCATCGAACTGTTGCCGCGATCACCGGTGATCGTCGGTGAGCCCAACCTAGCAGAAAACCCCTCTACAAGCAACCCGTTGCCATTCCGGGTACTTTGTGCTACCTTTGGTCGCACCTCATGTTCCTGCCCTGCCACCACCTGCCATCCAGAGGAAAGGACCACACGATGCTGGTTATCGTGAAAGACTCCTATGACGAGATGAGCCGGGAAGCGGCGCGCATCATCGCCGATCGGCTCAGGAAGAAACCGGACCTGGTGCTCGGGCTCGCCACCGGGAGCACTCCGCTCGGCATGTACAAGGAGTTGATCCGGATGCACCGGGAGGAAGGGCTCGATTTCTCGAAGGTCACCACATTTAATCTTGACGAGTATGTCGGCCTGCCGCCAGATCACGATCAGAGCTACCATTACTTCATGAAGCAAAACCTGTTTGACCACATCAATCTCGACCCGCGCTTCGTCCACGTTCCGCAGGGTATGGCCAAGGATGTCGACGCATTCTGCGAATGGTACGAAGAACGGATCCGTCGCGCCGGCGGCCTTGACATCCAGGTGCTCGGGATCGGTGCCAACGGACACATCGCCTTCAACGAGCCCGGGTCCTCGCTGGGATCCCGCACCCGGATCAAAACCCTAACGGGGACGACCAGGCAGGACAACGCCCGCTTCTTCGCCTCCATGGAGGAGGTCCCCAAGTACGCCATCACGATGGGAGTCGGGACGATCATGGACGCAAAAGAGCTCCTGCTCCTGGCGAACAAGCAAGGCAAGGCAGCCGCGGTGCAGGCTGCCGTCGAGGGTCCGGTCACCGCCAGCTGTCCTGCCTCTATTATCCAGATGCACCGCAGTGCCTTCGTTGTGCTCGACAAGGATGCCGCCTCCACGCTGACCGGACTCTACAACGACACCTGGGAATCCAAGATCTTCCCCTGAGGAGTGACGATGGCCACCCAACTCTGCATCTTTGAGGACAGCGCCGTCACCCGGCTTCATCCGCTGGTCTACACGCGGCCGGCCTGCGATCTCCGCTGCGGCGTGCTCACGCTCCGGGAGAAGATCGCGCACGCTTATGCGGAGATGCCCCTGGCGCTCCGCGTTCGTCCCTCTCTGGCACCATTGGTGCGCGAGCAACACCGGGGGGCAAGTGTCAACGAGTCCGTCGGCGACGGGTGTCTCTTCATCAACGGCCGTGTCCTTGTCGATGCGGCGTTTCGCACGGCCGTCGCGCCGGAGGGTCCGGACCTGGTCTTTGTCAGCGGGGGAGTGACGGTCGCTGCGCGGCTGAGCGGCAGGAACCTCCGGGCGGCGTTGGAGCCTGAGACGGTGTTCCTCGATCTGACCGAGCTCACCGGGATCGAGCATCAGGAGCTGTCCGCCACGCTCATCAGCTATCCGTGGGATCTGGTTGCGCACAATGGCGACCAGATACGGGCCGATCTGGAGATTCTGGCGCCCCGCGCCGGATCACCGAGGGCCGGGACGGTCT
>WOR8_10005471_pt1 | contig 12231 bp, 13 predicted proteins | sample DeeMarSeWOR38_10_FD_19890 | JGI IMG/M metagenome (IMG submission 19890) | reverse complement strand
GTCGGGAAGATCGATCCGGTCCCGAAACACAACGGCCGACCGGAGAGAAGTCCCCCCTTGGAGAGGGCAGAGAAAAAAGAAACTTCCTATCGGGTGTATGCCACGACCCGTTAAAGGATTGTCGTCGTGACCATCCACAAGCCAGAGCCGATAATGCACAAACCGATGACTTGGCTTACCCGGTGCCCTGCGGGAAAGACCTTTTCGACCAGGACGTACACCGCGATTGTCGCCACCCAGAGGAGATTCATCACCCCCGCCACAAACAGCAGCGCCATGAGAAGCCAGCAGCAACCCACGCAGTAGATGCCGTGATGAACTCCCATGAAGAACGCACCCTGGTTCCCTTCCCGCCATCCGGTCCGGAAAAACCCGATCGGAGAACGACATTGGGCCAGACATGCATGTTTCAGGGATGTGAACTGGAAAATCCCAGCTCCGATCAGCAGCATCCCGCCCAGAAGCGGGTTGTTGCTCACCATCATCGGTGAAAGGAGGGCGGCGCGATGAAGTCCCCACTGGGCGGCCGTGGCGACGGCACTGAAAACGGTCCAGACCACGAGGTATCCGGCGAGAAATGCACCCGTTGCAACAATGGAACCCCCCGTTCGTGACGAGTGCGGTTTATTCTGGAGAACGTGAGAATCATGGGCGTCGCGGAGGGGGTCATCATCGCTACCATCATCACCGCCCACATGACGAACATCAGGACGAAATCGATTGTCTCCCATCCCTGCATCCGGGGCATGGCCATCTCCATCCCCATCGATTTATCCATGCCCCAGCCAAGGTACAGCATGTACGCCCAGGAGATCGCTGCAATGCACACAATCCCCGAGATTACGATGGCTCGGTCCCGCTTCAGGACCGCATCAGCGCCCACCGGTGCCACCCCTTGCTATCCCTCGTAGGAAAAGGGCGAAAAATACCCGTTTTTCCCCGAAATCTCCCAGTGAAGACCATGATCTTGATAACGGAGCTTTCCGGACTTTGCCACCACCGCTTTGTAGCCCGGAGCAATGCAGAAAGGATGACCTTCGATGGTGACGTCTCCCCCCCCTTGCCCTTCGATTGCCTCGATTTCCGCATCGGCCACATTGGAAATCTTTAATGTTCGTCGCTTCCCGTTCGCGGTGTATTCGATCGGGACCTGTTTTATCCCCAGCACGTCGCCGACGAAGGAAACCAGCATCGCGGGATGCCCCCCTGCCTGACCGGTAAATATCTGGGTCAATGCATCTTTCTGTTTCTCGGACGCGTTTTGATCGAAATACAGGGCCGCTCGCCATTTCACTTCTGCCATATGTCCCGGAGAGTGCACTGCAATGGCGACATTCAGGTTTCCCAAATCGACATTTCCATAGTTTCCCTTGTCGATATGCCAGCCGACAAGGACCGTGCATTCTCCCCCGGTCGGAGCGTTCAGGAAAACACAAGAACAGGCTATCTCGCAGTTGCATGCCTCACAGTAAGTTCCAGTCAAATTCCACTTTTCGGCCATGATCCACCTCCTTCCCCCAAAAATTTTCCATCCTGGGCGAGGCGCGAAAAATTAGATCCTAAGTGTCAAGATGGTGGATACAGAAACAAGGTTTCCTCGTTGGGGAAATTTCCGGCATCCCGGAAGGCGAGGTCCTGCGATCCTCTTCACTGCGCACCGCCAGGCGTATGCACGGGAGAGATCGGCCCACATTTTGTTGAGGGGTTACGAGGAGATGTGAACCTTGCCTCATCTGCCCCCCCTCAAATCGGACCGGGTTGCGTTAATGCTTTTCAGGCCGGAACAGACAGCCGAAGCGCGGCGCCAGGGTCTTGACGGAAAATGCGTCCGGCCGTTCAATGGTTGATTATGAGCTCCGCGTCGGCTCGGGCCTTTGGATCGGGATCCCCCTCCAGGCGGAGAAAGCGGATCCGCCCCCTCGCATTCCGCCTGGCGATCATCGGCGTATTGATCGTCGCGGCCTACCTCGTAGTGACCCATTACCGCACGCGCGACTACCTCCCGTATTTCCGCGAACACAAGGGGCGGTTGGTCTCGTCGGTCGTGTCGCCTCCGGAGCCGCGCGGCGACGGAGCCATCCACCGCGTGACGCTGCAAAACGACCGCGGGCTCGAGGTCGACGCCTTCGTGAAGATCCCGCGGGCGTCGGCGGCGCCGCATGCCGCCATCGTCACGTTGGGAGGACTTCGCGGCGGCGTTCACGCCCTCGAGTACGTGGAGGACACCGGCGATTTCATCGTGCTCGCGATGGATTATCCTTTCGAGGGACGGCGGTCCAAACTCTCGACGTGGGAGGTCCTGCGCCAGGTTCCCGCCATGCGACGTGCGGTGCTGGATACACCGTCGGCGACCATGCTCGGCGTGGACTATCTCTATCAGCGACCGGACGTGGACCGCGATCGCATCGTCCTGATCGGCGGAAGCCTCGGCGCTCTCTTCGCTCCCGCGGTGGCCGCGGCGGATGATCGGATCACGGCGTTGGCGCTCCTTTTTGGAGCGGGCGACCTGTTCACACTGGTCGACGCGAATCTCCCGCTGCCCGCCCTCGTACGACGGCCCGTGGCCTGGGGCCTCTCGGCGGTGGTCTCTCCGCTGGAGCCGCTGAAATATATCGGGCGGGTCGCGCCTCGGCCGGTCTTCATGCTGAACACCACCGGAGACCCCCGGATACCGGACCGCTGCAGCCGTCTTTTACAAGCGGCCGCGGGGGAACCGAAGACCGTGCGATGGATCGACAAGGGGCACGTGCACGTCCGGGACAAAAATTTTCGGCAGGACATCCTCGTGGCGGTTCAATCGTGGCTGGCGGATATCGGATATGGTGCGGCCGCGGAATAGTCCGCGCTCAATCCAGCACCAACTCCTTCCGCCACTCCTTCTGCTCCTTCCGGGGAAGAGGAAGAAGAACGGGGCTTGAGTTGCAACCGTAACTGCTTGTAATAAAACACTATATATGCAATTATCTCTTTTCATTGAGGAAAAGGCTAAATTTTATCTTTAACGTTTTTGATAGGTTACTAAGCGATGTGAACGACTTTGATTCCTCGTGGGCACGATTTGGGCACATGATTTGAGCCGCTATTTCTGAAATAAAACACCCACCGTGCCCGAATAACCCGGTGGGTGTCACTAAAAATAATTCCTTCGCGCCGGGATTAGAACAGGGGTGGGCGACTACGACCTTCTCAGCCTACGCCCTCCACGATCCGCATGTCGCGCTTTACCGTGTCGCCCAGGACTTTGAGCGCCTCCTGATAGGCAGGGCTGTCGTGCGCGTCCATCGCCTGCTTTACGCTGTCGAACTCGACGAGCACCGTGCGCTGATTGATCCCCTGCTCATACACCTTCGCAGGGTTGCCCCGGGCAAGATAGCGGGCGCCCGCGGCCTGGAGCGCCGGCCCGGCAAGCTTCGCGTACGCCGCGAGCGCGTCGGGGTCCTTGATCGAGTGGTAGCAGACTACCCAATAGGCTTTGACCATCGTTCCCTCCTTTCGTCGGTGGACATTCATTTTATGGTTGGGCGATGAACCGGTCGTGGGCAATCAGTGTCGCTCGATCATGCAAAGGTCATGCTGCAAAACGGCGCACCGCGTCGTCGTTCCAATCCACTCCTGTGCCAATTGCATCGCTGACAACCGCCATGCCCTTCTCGACCCGTAGCGGCTCCGCAAGGATGGGGTTCCACCAGTCGGCATATTCAAGCCAATGCGCCGTCGGAGTGCAGCACAGGAGGCGCGCACTGATCTCCGGCCAAAGGTGGTTCGACACGGGAATACCTTTTGCTTGCGCGAGCGCAGCAGCCCTGAGCCACCCGGTCACTCCGCCAATCTTCATCACATCGGGCATGACAAAATCAGATGCCTGCGCCTCGATGGCGTGCCGCATGTCCAGCGTTCCCCACCAGTTCTCTCCGCACTGGATCGGGGTTCGTGCCTCGCGCGCGACGAGCGCGTGACCGGCGTAGTCGTGGGCGAGCGTCGGTTCTTCAACCCACGTGAGGCCTTCGTCGTCGAGAACCCGCAGTCGCTCTACGGCCTCAATCGGAGTGAGGCACTGGTTGTAGTCCACCATGATGACCATGTCGTTACCAGCGGCCTTGCGCATGGCCCGCACAACGGCGACGTCCTCTTGCACATTGGGGTAGCCGATCTTTGCTTTGATGCCCGTGAACCCTTGCGTCGCCCAACGTTCGGCGGCCTTCGCGCAACCTTCCACACCATCGTACCCGACTGCGCCGTAGGGGCGCACGGGCTTCTCCACCCCGCCCAACAACCGCACCAGCGGAATGCCGTGAACGCGGGCCAGCGCATCCCACAGTGCCATGTCTATCGCAGCGAGCGCGATACCGACAAGGCCTTGCGTCCCAAGCAAGCGGAATCGCTTGGCGAGTCTTTGCTCGATATCGACAGGAGCCAGCACTTCCCCTTTCACCAAGGTCTCAAAATTCTGAATCAACTCAGCAGTCGGCTTGAGCGCAGCGGGCGTGTAGGTAAACACGATGCTGTGCCCGCTGATTCCGGCATCGGTGACAACGTCCGTCAAGACCAGAGGCGACTCGGTAATCACGCCGCTCGCGGTTTTATGGGGTTCCGTCATCGGCACGCGGACCGCCCGCACTCTGAAGCCTTGAATCGTCGGCGACGAATCTCTCGGCATATCCTCCTCCTGTGATCAGTACGCCCAACGCTCAGGCCAAGCTGCGGGGGCTCAGGTGCTTCGCCTGGGCAGCTGACCCGCCCCCTATGGACGGTTTTCCCGTATCTTAGTGTAAGAGCCCTCCCGGAGTCACCATTGAACGATAGGGATTTGGAGATACCGGGCCCGGGGATGCGATCGTTTCGGGAACCGGAGGCCGGCATCTCAGCGCACTGTGGGGACGTACTCCGTTGGAGTGCCTTCTCCATTGCTCGATCAGGATGGTAGCCTCCTTCATCGTGGTGAAGATCTCCCGGTTCAAGAGCTCGTCCCGCGGCTTCCACTCGACGTATCCATTCTCCCAAGAACTGCCTGGCTCGATGAACAGCGTTCCCACTCCGAGAGCGCTCCGTAACAAATTGAAACTATTGACATTAATGGCATTTTTACTTTTCGTTGAGGAATTTTGCTAATATTTACTTCAACGATATCGATTGATTACGAAACATTTCCCCTGTCCCCATCTCGGACCGATTTAAGGGGGTCAGGTCACTATCCCTTGCAATTTTCCCCACCGTTGGTTAAATTCCATTCATCTTTTTCGATTCACCCTACTTGTCCATCGACAATTCTTCATTCCGTAAACGTCCAGCCCTGGAGGAACCATGAAGAAAACAACCGTTTCCCCTACCAATCAGAAGTCTTCGGCCCCGGACGATCCCCTCTTCACACAGCACCTTACAAACCATTATGGTGCCCCCGTTTCCATCGAGACAGCGCGCAAGGCGACCGCTGCGGCTATCGCCGAGGGGAGGAAGAACGGTTGGACCGTGGCAGTTGCGGTTGTCGATCCGGGCGGCATACTGGTGTACTTCGAGCGAATGGACGGCACCCAGACCGCCAGCTCCGACTTCGCGATCGAGAAAGCGCGCACAGCCGTAGGCTTCAAACGTTCGACCAAACTGCTCGAGGACCGGATCATGAAAGGTCGCCTGCAAAACCTCAGTCTGCCAGGCGCCCTATTGGTCGAGGGTGGAATCCCGCTGATCGAGGACGGCCGGATCGTCGGGGCGATCGCCGTGAGCGGAGCACAACCCGAGCAGGACGGAGTCTGCGTCAAGGCCGCAATAGATGCACTGGCCGGGGAGAAGGCAGGGGACAATTTGAAGGAGATGTGAGCCGTACCCAGGCCTTTGAAGTCACCTTTCCTTCCGGATCGGCAAGGGAATTAAGGGCACATCCCGAAAAAACCTGTCTCACGGACTTCCCCCGGACACTAAAATCATAGAATTACGGCTATTTCCCTATAATTATCAGGCATGGGAGCGCTGGAGAGGATAAGATTGGAATCGGTTATTGACCTTCGGGCGAGATGGCGCCACATAACACATCGAATATATTGATATAATTTGCGTTTTCGCTTCCCGTTGAGGAATTTTATAGAAAATTATCTAAACGATATCGATTGGTTACGAAGGGCTGTGAACCACTTTGATTCCTCGTGGGCACAATTTGGGCACAGGCGAACAACTTCCCAACACAATAAAACAGTGAACACCAATATTACTATCTTGAAAACGATAGGCCCGGTTGATGTCCTCTGTCGCGTATTCGCACCTTCGAATACGAAACAAATGCTGTCAAATGGAGAAAGGAAACAGCCTTCTAATTCCTTTCCTCGTTCCGCAGCGCACGTCCGTCTGACTTGCGCAAAGCTCGGAGTATGATTATTTGATCCTCCCTTCTTATAAACGAGTTACCATTCGACCTTCATCGCATAACTCGGGTAGGGATTTCTCTTGGCGTCAAGAATATACCGAAGCATGGAATTCACTGTCGTTGCAGCGTCGAGCCGGTAGATCTCCAACTTCATGAAATCGAAGGCAGGCATAGTCGGATGTCCAGGAAGCGCGGGAAGATGCACCGTAGCTGTGTCACCGGTCATCTGGACGACACTCCAAGGAAAGTAGATATCCCATGAGAGCGAGCCACCGGCAGCCAGCAATAGATGTGCGTAATCGATGCGGTCGGTGCCGCTTATAGTCGCAGTGAAGGTCCTATTTTGGACGTCCACGGCCATGCTGGGGCCATCAACGACCCGGTCGAGGGGGAGGAGAGACACCGTATTGTCGGAAATGTTGAACTCGGTCACGACCTCGGGCATGACGGGTATGCCGCCCGAGGCGAGATACCAGCGGTCCGCAGGGAACTGGTCGGGGAAGCCGAAGGTACCCGACATCCCTCCCAGATCCGCATCACTGCTGCCGATGGGAGAAAACATGACACCTTTCCGCTGGGCCATAACAAAGGGCTTGTCGGTTGTGAGGTCATTCGTGGCGGTCCAGTTCCTTGGAACACGGGTCTTGAAGGCGCCGAGGTCCATGCTGACATTGCCCACATCCGAAGAGGGGAAGTCGAGCTTGAAATCGTAGCGCGTCAGCGGCTCTTCTAAGCTCGAGGAGCGGTAGTTCACTAAGATGTTGGCCATGCCGTCAGTACCGACGATATCGTAAAGCGTGACGGATTGGGCAAGAACCTGGGGGGTGCCGGTGATGGAGAAGTAGTTGTCGATGAAATAGGCGATGTGGGCCTCATCGCCGGGGACGGCGTTTGTGAGGGTAGCACGGACGGTTCCGCCGCCAATGCGGTTGTCCGTGTTGTACGTATTGTTGCCGACCGGCATATTCATATATGTGAAGTAGAAGGTTCCCGACATATCCAGAGTCACATTCGCCTCGGTCCTCGATTCCTGACCAAGATCCACGACACCATCGCCGCCGCTGTCATACGGCCCGCGGAGGCTTTCATCAGCATTTTCCACGTACCATTCGTTGAAGAAGTCCAGGTTCATGATTTCCGACGTATCCGTGTAAGTAACAGTGAAGTTGGACGTTCCTCCTCCCCCTCCGCCTACGGTCCCACCAGCTGCGCTATCTCCTCCTCCTCCACCACCGCAGGATGCCAGGGAAAGGAATGCCAGTAACGTCAACATCAAAAATCCTTTACGATATCCCCTCATTTGGTGTCCCCTTTCGTACGTTCATGCCTTTGTTTCAAGAGATTTTGCGATGAACCAATTTTTAAATGAGCAAGATTCATACCGCAAGAAGACAACCCCAGACGGAATGTAATTAGAACGGAACTACATGAAATCATTACGAAATTATGTCACGAAGGGATTTCCTTCTTTAAGGTGGAGGGGCGACAAGGATCGCCAGAGAGACAATTTTTTGACCCTTTCCGGGAAAACCAATGAAGAATAATGAAGAAGGTTAGTACGGATGAAAAAAACCGACCTTCGGGCCGGTTGCACGCAGGTAATCCAAAAGGGGGCAGGTCACCTCTTCAACTTTCCCTCGAAAATCTCCTGCCTGTATTCCTCCGGTTTTTCCTTGATCCATGAATTCTCCTCGCGAGAAGGAGAAGCAGGATCAATCCGTAGGAACCCAATATATCAATCGGGATTGCATCACCGGAAATCCCGGTCATCGTGCAACCGCCACCGCCGCCCCCTCCCCCACTGGTCGCAGGAGGAGGAGCAGGAGGAGGAGGATTGGAGATCGTAACTCCTGGCCCTCCGTCGTCGACAATGGTTCCGTTGGCAACAAGATCATCGTCCCCCATCTCTCCGTCGGTGAGGCGCAGTGTGACGACAAAACCGTCAACGGTCGCACCGATGCCCGTTGTACTGTCATATGCAAAGTTGTACCAATGCGCCGTTGCCATCAGCGGCGTCCGACCGTACTTGTAGAACACGTCCGGCATATCTCCATCAACGAACATCTTCACAATGGTATCTCCTCCGGTGGGGACCCCGCTCACCGTGAACGTGAAGAGGCCATATGGCAGGGATACATCGGATGGAGCGTCGCTTGGGGGATTGATGGCTTGTACGTCCGTCATCGGATGCTGGGATTCGAGCGTCACGTAATGGATCATGTCGTACGCCAGCAATGATGCAACCGTGTTCTGCTGCCAGTCCGGGGTACCGTCCACGTTGCCGTCGTAATTTCCATCCAGCCCGTTTGGTCCCTTTTCTTCGTTATCCGGCACTCCGTCCCTATCGGTATCCGATTCGACGTCAGGGGGTATCGTCAGATTCACTGACTGGTTGCTGTTTCCGTTGCCGTTGCTCGTATTCGTGAAGGAGACCGTATCGCTGTACAACCCTGCCGCCAGGCTGTTCGCGCCGGAATTGATCGAGACCGTTACGGTGGCACTCGCCCCCGCCGCCAGTGTTCCCCCCGTGTTCGACAGGGTCACCCACGGCTGGGTCTTCGATGCCGTCCAACCGATCGGGCTGCCGCCGGGATTGGACAGGGTATAGGACTGACTCGCCGGGCTGAACGGACCGCCCTGCAACCCCGAGGAAGACAGGCCGCCGGAGGGGGATACCGACAGGGAGCCCGGGATGGGGCTCTCGGTGAAATTCGCTGTCGCCGACCTCGGGGAACTCATCGTCGCAGACGTCGGGTTGGCCGTCCCCGTCACGCTTCCGCTCCAGTTGCTAAACGAGAATCCGCTGGCCGCAGACGCCGTCAGCTCCACCGACTGACCGCTCGTATACCAACACCCGCCTATGCAGTTCGGAGATACACTTCCCCCGCCCGGCGGGTCCACCCCCGTCGTCAACAGGTACTGCGTCGTGAACGTAGCCGTGTAGGTCGAAGAAGAGGATGGGGCCACCGTGTGGGTCTGGCTCCCCCCGTCGCTCCACGACGAAAAGACGTACTGCGTTCCCGTGGCCTCGCTTTGCGGAGAGGTGGTTCCGATCGTATGGCTTGCCCCCGGCGTCCAGTTGAATGTTTGGGGGGACGTGTAGGTGTTCCCATCCACGGTAACCTGACGTCCTGAGGGAGACGTCGCAACCGTTACGGAAACCGGAGAAGTTGATGAAGGATATAAAAATGTTATTCCATCGATATCGTCCTGATCCAGAGTCCTTTTTTTTGTTTCCCCAAGGCTTGCATAGGGATACATGGTTTTTTCCGTGCCAGAAGGACCACCGACATGCCCTAAACTCAGCGAATGCCCCAGTTCATGGGTACCCACGTTTTGGACATCGTACGCATCGGAAGTACCTGTCGTATCCCAAGGTTGATTGGTGTTGAACATGATATCGGAATCGATCATCTCCCCAGTGGTGAGATACCAATAAGCGTTTTCTGCCAGAACGCTTGGATCTGATATTTCACCAAACGTTATGACATTCGTAAAATCTAAAAACCCGTGGTCGCTGGATGTTGTTTGCCCGTCGTAAGCAAAGGTAAACGATGATGTGGATACATCAGACCATGCTTGCATCGACGCTTGAATTGCAGCGATACTCCCGCTTGGTCCACCCGATGGATTGATTTGATATCCGACGAGCGTAGTATCCCAGGAAATCTCAGTGCCCGAATCTGTCGTATTCACAACGTATGCTTTGGAATGTTCTGCAGAAAGGAAGGAGACAGATACGATCAGGGCTGCTGCCAAAAAGAATTTTCTCATTTATATTTCCTTACTTCTTCAATCAACAGGTCAACGGGAATGTCATAATCCACGACGTTCTCGTTTCCTGCCACCGAAAATCCTTTTTTTACCGCTCTGTTATCTTTCGTTATGGAATATTTCCCCTGTGCTTTGCCTGTTATTTGAAACATGTGAAGATTTGGTTCTTTTTTGGATTTTTTCAAAAACAGAAATACATTCTCTCTCTTTTTGAACTCCGCCTGGTCAGAGATCTTCAGACCGATGTTATCCACTTCGCCGCCTCTATACATCAGGGTGACATTCTTGTTTTCAGAAGAACCTTTATGGATGTTTTGGATCTCTACGACCGCGTAGGTGTAGATGGTCGTACTGGTCTCATCCCATGCGGAGTAAACATCAATCACCGTTCCATCGATGATTAAATCAGAATCTTGTGTAAGTTTTTGCGTGCTTATTCCAAGCATCGTGGCATACGATATTTTCATGGATGGGACAATAGTCAGAGAAAATACAATAATAAAAATAATATAAGTCTTGTGCAGAGATGTTTTCACTGATACCTCCGATGACCAATCTGGGACATAAACGTCCTTGGGAAACCCCTTTTCCACTCCGAAAACGACAGTTTTTTGCGCGGGGTTCGCGGTCCGTGGGGACCTCGGGACGGTTACCCTACATGAACCTTCCCGGAGCCGGTAGGTTCTGTCAAAACCCCGGGAATCCGTTCCCGTTCAGCCCGGAATTGCACCTTAGATTCTTCTCAACCCGATGCCCACTTCTTCGGGCGGCTAACATTCGACCAACCCGTTGTATATCTGCAGGACCAAAAGCTCAAAATGGTCCCAAGCGGGAGTCTGAGAGAAGACAGATTCCGCAAATTACTTATCGGAAAAAGAGATTGGGAAAGTGAATGAAAAGATGACCTTCGGGGTTCGTCCCCGAAAATTGATCGGAGAAACGCAGGATCGTCGGTGTGGAGCGTAAAAAAAAAGGGGCTACGGTTTCCCGTAACCCCTTCAATTGATTGGTAGCGGGGCCTGGATTTGAACCAGTGACCCTCGGGCTGTGAGTAATGGCCGTATCTTATTGATATTAAAGATGTAACGAAATTTAAGGCGATTCCCGCAGGGGAGGCGACACGATGACACGGATGGACGCCAGCAAGGCTCGGGACGAGTTCTCCGACGCCCTGAACCGCGTCGCGTACAAGGGGGAGCGGATCGACGTCGAGGAAGCGAAGAAGTCCCTCCGGGAAAACCGGAAGCTCCCGAAACCGATCCGGAAGCGGATCGGACACCGACGCGACATTTCATTGTGCTCCATCTCCTCTACTGCATTTCCAAAGGGGGGGATTTCCTATACTCTGGAAGGAACGCTCCGCGGACCTGTGGGTCGCGGGTACTTTGTCGCAAGTGAGGGATTCCGTGTCGAACATGTGGAATCACGCAGCTGGTGCTCCAACACCCGCCGGGGAGCCCCGGGATCCCCGGCCCCCCTCCGTGAGGAGCCAGGACGCCGCCATCTGGGAATACGCGGCCCGGAACCGGCTTCTGCGCGGCCGGGGGACACCGGCGGATGTGCCCGGGGACGCGCAGACACCCGCGGCATCTCGGTCAGGATGGACGCGACGACGCCCTGGCAGGGGCGCCCCCCGAACGGCTGCGATGGCGGAAGGCCTCTACCATCGGATCGCTCCCCCGGGCCAGAAGTACCCCCTGCGTGCGGTCGCCATCATCCGAAGACTGCTCCAGGAAGGTGCACCGGAAGAGTTCGTTCTGGGAAAGTACCGGATGCACACTTGGGCTTGCGGCGATCTCGGCGTGACGCCGATGCCATTCATTCCCTACATGGCGGAGCTTCTGGAGGTCTTCCTGCTGGATGCGCAGGCTGCCCGGTCAAGGTCGTCTTCGACGCGATCCGCGCCCTGATGGAACCGCCGCGGCCTCCCTCGCCCAGGCGGTGAGTTCCTCGGCGTCCTCGAGAACCTCCTCCGGAACCTCGAAGTAGTTCTTCAGCACCTGCGTTTCGCTCGGCGCGAAGGGGCCCATCCCGCTCCTTTCGTACTTTCCCCGCGTCCCCTCGTCGGTCTTGAAGTAGAGCCGGCCGTCATACACGATGCC
>WOR8_10007888_pt1 | contig 12233 bp, 9 predicted proteins | sample DeeMarSeWOR38_10_FD_19890 | JGI IMG/M metagenome (IMG submission 19890) | reverse complement strand
CGTCCGCCATCTCCGAGAGGCACCGCACCCCCGCGCGTTCCGCCTCGAGCAGTTCCTGCATCCGATCGATCATCGCACCCTCCGTAGGAACCGGGACGAGGCGGTTCAGAACCCGGCCGCCCGGTTCAGTTCCGTCAGGATCTCCTTTTCGTTCACGTTGTGCATCATCGCGCTCTGCTTGACGCTCTCGGTCGCCTGGCCGGGGCAGGAGAAGCAGCCCGCCCCGTAATACCGCCGGAACACCTTCTCCGTCTCCGGATACGCCGCGAGGATATCGCCCAGGACGCTGTCCGCGCGGATCGGCTCCCCGCGGGAGAGTTTCCCTCTGCGCGCCGCACCCCCTGCAACGCCGGTCCGGATCCCTGCGTCGGCCGCGGCCGGGCGGGGTGTTCCCCCGGCGGCGGAAACCAGCAAGGCGACCATCGGCTCGAGATCGACGTTGTGCCGCTGGCACGCCATCCGCAAGGTTATGGGGATCTGCTTCACCTGCTCCCGGTGCTCGGGGTTCCCCAGGGAGGCGAACCCGTTCGCCACGAATACCTCCACCGTCTGGGGCCACCGGGTCAGAATCTCCCCCACCCGCATGTCGGGATGGATATCCACCTGCGGAGGGGACGGGGCAGGCGGCGCCTGCGGACGGACGGGAACCTCCTCCTCCTCTTCCTCCTCCACCTCCGCCGGCGCGACGAGCATCGTCACGCCGAGGTTGATCACGAACATCGCCGCCGACACGACCGAAAGCCCGGCGAACAGGGCGAACCCCGTCGAGGGGCGCTCCGGCGCCGTGGCCACCATCCCGATCAGGCCGACGTTGGCCACGTAGAAGTGGAACGGGACCCACGAGGGCCAGTGAAGCGTGCGGCCGTTGAACCGGGGCAGGATGAAGTAGCCCACCCCGTAGATCATCATCGACATGAACCCCAGCAGGTTGAAATGGACGTGGGCGAACCGGACCCACCCCGCAGGCGCGGCGGACCCCATCCAGGCGCCCAGCGCGGCCGCCAGCAGGAAGTATACGAGCGCAGCGACAACGAATCCCTTGGTGTACCGATCCATCGTTCCTCCGTTGGTCCTTCCGTTTCGTCGGCGGGGACGTACGCCCCGCCCTCTCTGGTTAGAATTGCCGGCCGGGGGGAAGGATTCGCCTGGCCCCCGGCCGTTTCCTCATGCCTCCTGTTTCGCAGGCCGTAAGGTCAAAAGGTCCGTGACGGTGGTGAGCAGCCCGATCAGGAAGAAGACTCCCGCGATGATGGTCACCAGCATCCACAGCCGCATGTACGACTGGGCCGTCATGTACCCCATCCCGAGCACCCTCTCGATGTACGCCTGCAGAACGCCGGCCACACCGAAGGTGAGCCCCATGATCATCATCGCGACGTTCATCGTCCAGAACCCGTACGTTCCGCGCCGGTCATCGAAGACCTCGATCCCCTTGATCTTCGGCATCGCAAAATAGAAGGTCGTCAGGTTCAGCAGGGCGTAGGCGCCGAAGAACGCCAGGTGGCCGTGGGACACGGTGACCTGGGAACCGTGCGTGTAGTAGTTGATCTGCGGGAGCGTGTGCGCGAAGCCCCACACGCCGGCCCCGATCATGTGGAAGACGGCGCAGCCGATCGCGTACGTCCAGACGAGCGGGTTGCCGATCTGCGTCTTGCGCTCCTTGACGTGCATCATCGTGTCGATGACCATGAGCAGGATCGGGAGCGGCTCGAGCGCCGAGAAGATCCCGCCGATCCAGAGCCAGTACCGGGGGGCGCCGATCCAGTAGTAGTGGTGCCCGGTCCCGGCGATCCCCGTGAACATGAAGAGGCCGATCTCGACGTAGAGCCACTTCTCCACGACCTGCCGGTCCACCCCGGTGAGCTTCATCAGGATGAACGCCAGGATAGCCCCCGTGACGAGCTCCCACGCCCCTTCCACCCAGAGGTGGATCACCCACCACCAGTAGTACCAGTCGATCACCTCGTTTTTGTAGAAGGGGATTCCGAACAGGTAGAGGAGGGCGAGGAAGACCAGCCCCCCCAGAAGCGTTCCCTGGATGACGGTCCACCGGTTGGCTTTCAGCATCGTCATCCCGATGTTGAACAGGAAGATCAGCGCCCCGACGACCACCACGAGGTCGAGCGGCCGGGGGATCTCCAGGAGGGGGCGTCCCTGCGTCCACCCGAAGAAGAAGCCGATCAGCGCGACCACCCCGGTGACCAGCAAGGCGACGAGCTGGAAGTAGGCCAGGACCGGGGAGTAGATCTCCGATTGCGTCTCCTCGGGCACGATATAGTACGCGCCTCCCATGAAGCCCAGCAGCATCCACAGGACCAGGAGATTGGTGTGCATCGCCCGCGCCGTGGCGAAGGAGAATACGTCCACGATCTCCTGCGGGATGGTGAAGGCGTAGCTGCTGCCGAGATAGAGCCCCAGGAGAACCTGCAGCACGAACAGCGGAAGCGCCGCCACGAAGTACCAGTAGGCGATTTTCTGGGAACGGTATTCCATCAGGTCCTCCTCATTTCAGATTGGAAAGGAATTTCGCCACTTCCTCGAGCTCCCGGTCGGAAAGCCCCGTCTGCGCCGGCATCATCGCCTTCGGGTCGACGCTTTTGGGGTCGCGGACGTACGTCCGGATCTGCGTCGCGGAGAGCTCCCGCCCGATCGTGTCCAGAGCGGGCCCGAAGGTCCCCCCCGTTCCGCCCAGCGCGTGGCAGTTCATGCACCCCTTGGTCTGGAAGACCGCGGCTCCGGGCGACACACCCACCGTGGCCACCATGGCCTGCTCGCCCCGGCTCAGGCGCTTCTTGCTGTCCTGGGGGGGCCAGTCGTTGTTGTTGATCTCCCCCACCCAGGTGAAGAAGGCGACCAGGTCCTCGATCTCGGCATCGGAGACATTCAGGTTGGGCATCTTCCTCCACGAGTTGGCGAAGGCCAGCTCGGGGCTTTTCACCCGGTACCGGATCCCGTCCGCCCCGATGCGTTGCACCACCTTGGTCAGGTCGGGGGCGTAGTAGCCGCCGAAACCCAGGATCGTGTGGCAGTCGTTGCAGTTGTACTTCTCGAACGCCCGTTTCCCCGCCACGACCTGTTCGGACAGCTTGTCCACGTTCGACAGGGTCGCTACCTGCCGGTGCGTGTCCCAAGTGGCCGCGAGGAACAGGACCGCCGAGGAGAGCGTGCCGAGCAAAAAGATCCAGAAAGCGGTCTTCTTGGTCATCCGGCTACCTCCTTTTCCGTTCCGGTTTTCTTCGGTGAACCAGGTCCACTATGGATCCTCCGGGACCCGTTCGCATTGACGTACGTCAAGTGCCCCCCCCGGGGGAAAATCCGGTTTGAGCGAACGGAGTTTCCCCGGTACTATTGACCCACAAACCCATCCCTGGGGGAGGTGGACTTTGGAGAAGCTGATCACGGGGATCCACCGGTTCCGGAGCCGGTATTGGGGCGAGCACAAGGACCTGTTCCGGAGACTGGCCGACCAGGGCCAGTTCCCGGAGGCGCTGTTCATCACCTGCTGCGACTCCCGCGTCGTTCCCACGTTGATTACCCACGGCCAACCGGGGGACCTGTTCATCTACCGGAACATCGGGAACTTCGTCCCGCCGTACACGGAGAACCTCCTCGACGGGACAGGGGTCGCCGCCGCCGTCGAATACGCCATCCTGCATCTGCACGTCCGGGACATCGTCGTCTGCGGCCACTCCGACTGCGGGGCGATGAAGGCCCTCCACAAGGACCGGAGCCACTTTGCCGAAACGCCCCATCTCGCGGAGTGGCTGCGGAACGGGGAGAGGACTCTCGAGGTGGTCTCGGCCAACTATCCCGGGCTGTCCGGGGAGAAGAAGTTCGCGGTGACCGCCGAGGAGAACGTCCTGGTCCAGATGGAGAACCTGCGCACCTACCCCGTCGTCCAGAAGGCGGCCCGGGAGGGGCGGCTTCACGTCCACGCCTGGTTCTTCGAGATCGGCACCGGAACGGTCTTCCGCTACTCCCCCGACAAGGGCCAGTACGAGCCGATCTCCTTCGGGGAGGAGTAGTCGGACTTGCGCCCCGCCCGGAAAGCACCTGCAAGCGACGGCGCCGCTCTCCGGGGGGCCCGGCTCGCGGGGGATTCCACATCCGCTACGCTCGCGACCTTGCGCCCGCTCGCTGCCGGTTCCGCTCGCGGGAACCGGGATCTCGCTCCACAGGCCGCTTCGTGGATTCCCCCGCATCGCCCGGGTCCCCGGTTGCCGGCGAAGCAGCCGAGGAGGCGCAAGCCGATCCCTGGTCCCGGGTGTCTTCGGTAGACAGGGAGACGGAAACCGGAGGCCCCTCCGGTGAATCGAATCTGCTGAGGAGACCAAGATGGGGGATTTCCGCACGGAAAAGGACTCGATGGGGGAGGTCCGCGTCCCCGCGAAGGCGTACTACGGAGCGCAGACGCAGCGGGCCTTCGAGAACTTCCCGGTGAGCGGCGTCCGGATGCCGCTGCCGGTCGTCCGCGCCGCCGCGATGATCAAGGGATTGGGCGCCGAGGTCAACGCGGGCCTTTCTCTGCTCGACCCCTCCCTGGCGGCGGCGATTGCGAGGGCTGCGCGCGAGGCGCTGGAGGGAACGTTCGACGACCAGTTCGTCCTCGACGTCTTCCAGACCGGCTCCGGCACCTCGACCAACATGAACGTCAACGAGGTGCTTGCCAACCGGGCCAACGAGCTTCTGGGGAAGCCCCTGGGGGGAAACTCCCCCGTCCACCCCAACGACCACGTGAACCGGTGCCAGTCGAGCAACGACGTGATCCCTTCGGCGATCCGGATCGCCGCACGGATGGAACTGGCGGGGCGTCTCGTCCCGGCTCTTTCGTCCCTGCGGGACGCCCTGTCGTCCAAGGCGGAGGAGGTTTCCGACGTCCTGAAGATCGGGCGGACCCACCTGCAGGACGCCGTCCCGGTCACGCTGGGGCAGGAGTTCTCCGGGTACGCCGCCCAGGTCGGTTACGGCATCCGGCGGGTGCGCGCCGTCTTTGCCGACCTCGAGGAGCTTCCTCTCGGAGGGACCGCGGTCGGGACGGGCCTGAACGCACACCCGGAGTTCGGTGCGAGGACGATCGCCGGGATCGCCGCAGCCACCGGGGTTCCCTTTCGCACCGCGGAAAACCGGTTCGAGGCGATGGGGGCGCAGGACCCCCTCGTCGCGGCCAGCGGAGCGCTCAAGGGGCTTGCCGCCTCCCTGATGAAGATCTCCCACGACATCCGGCTCCTGTCCTCCGGGCCCCGGTGCGGGATCGGGGAGATCGACCTTCCGTCGCTGCAGCCGGGCTCCTCCATCATGCCGGGGAAGGTGAACCCGGTCATTCTGGAAATGGCGATCCAGGTGTCCGCGCAGGTGATCGGCAACGACGCGGTCGTGACCCTCGGCGGCTCGCTCGGGATCCTGGAGCTCAACGTCATGCTCCCGGTCATGGCGAGGAACCTTCTGGAGTCGATCGGGCTTCTCTCCTCGGCTGCCGGACTGCTTGCCGGGCGGTGCGTCGCGGGGATCACTCCGAACCGGAAGCGCTGCGGGGAGCTGATCGAGCAGAGCCTCGCGATGGTGACTCCCCTGGCGGTGAGGATCGGCTACGACAGGGCGGCGGAGCTGGCGCACGAGGCGTACCACACGGGCAGGACGATCCGCGCCGTTCTCCGGGAGAAGAATGTGCTGCCGGAAAACGAAATCGAAAAGATTCTTGACCCCCGCTCCATGATATAATCCGGGGCTTGTATGGACACGATAACGCACGGACTCACAGGGTGGCTGATATCCCGGGCCATCCCCTCGGATAGCGGCAGACGGTCGGCGACGGCGGCGGTGGTCGTGGGATCGATCCTGCCCGATGCCGACAACGTGACTTCCTTCCTCGGAAGCGAGAGCTATCTCCGCCTTCACCGGGGACTCTCCCACGGGTTCGCCGGGATCGCCGTGACCTCCCTCCTGATCGCCCTGCTTCTCTACCGGTTCGGGAAGTGGAAGGACCTGAAGAAGCTCTACCTCCTGGTGTTTCTCGGCCAGTTCTCGCACGTCGCCCTGGATCTGCTCAATTCCTACGGGACGCAGATCTTCCAGCCGTTTTCCGATGCCCGGGTCTCCTTCGACCTCCTGTTTGTCGTGGATCTGGTCTTCACGGGGATCATCGTGACGGGTCTTCTCCTGTCGCGCCGCCGGGCCGCACCTGCGCAGGCGGCGATCATCGGGTTGTGCGTCTATGTGGGCTTCGCGACGTTCATGCACTTCCGGGTGGAGGACGCGGTCCGGAGGGCGGCGGAGGCCCAGGGGGTCCCGGTGATCTCCGCCGCGGCGCTGCCCCGCCTCCCCGAGATCGACATCGGCAACGGTCTGGCGACGTTCCGGCTGGTCGGAGAGGCGTGGGCGCAACCGAAGGACAGCGGGCTGCCGAACCTGCCGATTCCGGATCACCCGGGGAAGTATCCGTTCCCGGCAGGGCCGTTCGCGTGGAACGGGTTCATCGACGACGGAAAGACGTATCTCCGGGCCGAGGTGGACCCGTTGTCCGGCGCGGTTGCCTGGAAGCAGCGCGTGCACAGGGGCCGGGACGTGCCGGAAGTCAGGGCGGTCGAGAATATCCCCGACGTGCAGACGTATCTGTGGTTTGCCCGCTTCCCGGTGGTGCAGACCTCCCACGCCGGCGGGAACACCATTCTGCTCTTTTCCGACCTGCGGTTCGGGGAGGTGCCGGGGCGCCGGCGTCCCTTCGTCCTGCGGGTCATCGAGGAACCGGGCCGCTCTCCGCAGGTGAGCTGGGGAGGCTGAGCAGGAGCAGAAGCGCGGACGACACGACCGCGAGCCCCGCGCTCACACCGAAGGCCGCGCGCGGCCCGTAGGCACCCCACAACACGCCGAACATGATGCTCGCAGGCAGAGCGGACATCCCCACGGCGAGGTGGAACCACCCGAAGGCGGTCCCCCGCAGCGAAGATGGGACAAAGTCGGCGACGAAGGCGCGCTCCGCCCCCTCGGTGGCCGCCGAGTAGAGCCCGTACACGAGGAAGAGTGTCACCATCCAGGCGGGCCCCTCCACGATTCCCCAGAGCGTATAGGTCGCCGCGTACACCATCCACCCCGCAACGATGATGCGTTTTCTGCTCCACCGGTCGGAGAGGATTCCCGCATAGGTGGAGAGGGACGACTTCACGACGTGGAACGCCCCCCAGAGCAGCGGGACCCAGGCGGCGGGCACTCCCGAGTCGACCGCCCGCAGGATCAGGAAGGAATCGCTCGCGTTCCCGAGGGTGAACAGGGAGACGATCAGCAGGTAGCGACGGAACACGGTGGGAAGCCCCCCGGAAAGCGGGAACCCCGTGCCGGGGCGGGAGCTCTGCGTTCCTGCGTCCCGCACGAAGAGCAGGAGGGCGAGGACGGCGGCCGCGCCGGGGATTGCGGCGAGGAAGAAAACGGAGCGGTAGGAAAGCCCTGCACCGGCGAGGAGAAGGAACGCGGCGAAGGGCCCGAAGACGGCACCCAGGTGGTCCATCGCCCTGTGCAGGCCGTACGCGCGCCCCCGGTCCTCCGCCGGGACGGAGGCGGCGATGAGGGCGTCCCGGGGGGAACTGCGGATCCCCTTGCCGATCCGGTCGGAGAAGCGCACCGCGAGCACGTGCCCCCAGGCGGAGGCGAATCCCATGAGAGGCCTTGCCACCGAGGAGAGGAGGTACCCCGCGAACACGAGCGGCTTCTTCTTTCCGACCCTGTCCGACCAGGCGCCCGAAAACAGCTTCAGGAGCGAGGCGGTGGCCTCCGCCACCCCCTCGATGATCCCGAGGGCGGCGGGCCCCGCGCCGAGCGTGGCCGTGAGGAAGACCGGCAGCAGGGGATAGATCATGTCGCTGGAGAAGTCGGTGAGAAGGGAGACCACCCCGAGAGCGATTACGTTGCGGGGAAGACGGGTGCGGGCCATCTGTGGATCACTCCGGACGTTCGTTCTTCTTCAGCAGGCGCATGCCGTTTCCGATGACGAGCAGCGTCGTTCCCATGTCGGCTGCCACGGCCATCCATAGGGTGGCGTATCCGGATACCGCCGCGACGAGGAAGCCGGCCTTGATCGCCAGGGAGGCGACCACGTTCTGCCGGATCACCGAGACCATGCGGCGCCCCAGGACGACCGCCTCCGGAACCTTCCGGAGGTCTTCGGCCATCAGCGCCACGTCGGCCGTCTCGATCGCCGCCGGGGAGCCGGCGGCCCCCATCGCGATGCCGACGGAGGCCAGGGCGAGCGCAGGGGCGTCGTTTACGCCGTCCCCCACCATGGCCACCGTCCCGTAGGAGGCGACCAGCTCCTCCACTTTTCGCAGCTTGTCGTCCGGCAGGAGGCCGGAGAGGACCTCTTCGATGCCGACGGATTCTCCCGCCGCCCGGGCGACATCGTCGCGGTCCCCGGTGAGCATGACGACGTGCTTCACCCCGAGGGATGCAAGCGAATGCACCGCATCCCTCGCCTCGGGCCGGACCTCGTCCTCCATTTCGAGAATCCCGGCGATCCCCTGGTCCGTCCCCACGAGGGTGATGGTCCGGGAAGCCCCTTCCCTCCCGGCGGGAATCAGCGTTCCCGTCGCGCCGGAAAGAGAGCCGATTTCCTCGAACAGCCGGGAATTCCCGACGTACACCCGCCTTCCTTCCACCTCCGCCGAGATGCCCCGTCCGTCGAGAACCGTGAACGTCCGCGCGAGCGTCCCCCGGGCCGCCTGCGCGATCCCCCTCCGGCGGGCCTCGTGCCGGACCGCCTCCGCGGCGGGGTGCGCCGAGCCCGCCTCCACCGCTCCCGCCATTCGCACGACCTCCGTCTCGTCGAACCCTTCCGCCGCCACAACCCGGGTCACCCGAAGTTTCCCGCGGGTCAGGGTGCCCGTCTTGTCGAAAGCGACCGAACGCACCTTCCCGAGCGTCTCGAGGTGGCTCGCACCCTTGACCAGGATCCCGTCACGGGTCGCCCGGGTGAGAGCGGTGACCGTGACGACGGGGGCGGCCAGGACGATCGCGCAGGGACAGGCGATGACCAGGAGGACGAGCGCCCGATAGGCCCACTCGCTCATTGCGCCGAATCCGAGCGCGGGGGGAACGATTCCCACGAGGAGGGCAGAGACAAGGACGGCAGGCGTGTACGCCGCCGCGAACCTTTCCATGAACGTCTGGATCGGGGCTTTCCTCGCCTGGGCCTCCTCCACCCTGCGAAGGATCAGCGCGATGGTCGATTCCGACAGCGGACGGACCGCCTCGGCCAGCAGGAGGCTCCTCCCGTTCACGGTGCCCGCGTAGAGCGGGTCTCCCTCCCTCTTCTCCACGGGAACGGACTCCCCGGTCAGCACGGACTCGTTCAGGTCCGAGGCGCCCTTGAACACCGTCGCGTCCACCGGAACGCGCTGCCCCGGGCGGATGACGAGGATGTCCCCCTCACGGACCTCCTCGGCGGGGACGGACTTCTCCTGGCCCCCCACTCCGCCCACGCGAACGACGGCGGATTCGGGGGCGAAGGTGAAGAGGTCCGCGGTCGCCTTTCGCGCGCGGTCGAGACTCCGGGCCTCCAGAACATTCGCCAGGGCGTAGAGGGAGACGACGACCCCGGCCTCGGCCCACTCCCCCATCAGGGTTGCTCCGCCGATCGAAATCGTCATGAGGGCATTCATCCCCAGGGACCGGTTCCGGATCTCCCTCGCGCCCTGGGCGGCGATCCGGCCGCCACCGGCGAGAATCGCGGCGAGGAAGAACCATCCCGGCCAGGGGGAGGAGGGAGAGGAGAGGAACAGGACCGCGCCTGCGCAGAGCAGCGCGGCGGAGATCCAGAACGTGCGAAGCGGACCTTTCGTCGCCTCGGGGATGTCGGCGTGGCGGAGCGCTCCGCCCAGCAGCTGGCCTTCCATGCCGATGGCGCGAAGCGCGGAGAGGATCTCCTCGGGATCGCACCGGTGGCGGACCTCGACCTGGCGGGAGAAGAGGTGAAAGACGGTCTCCTCCACGCCCGTCAGACGTGCCAGCGCGGTCCGGATCTCCTTCTCCTCGTCCGGGCAATCCATCGCGGGGACGAAGATCCGGGAGACGGTGATCTGCCGGTCGGAATCCATTCCTTTATAGTAACAGGAAGACGGGGGCGCACTCCTTCGCCTCCCTCATTTCGATGGCCCCCCCCGCTCGCGGGACCTGTGCCGGTGCGCTCCCTGGGATCCCGGAGGAGGATTCCTGTGGCCCAGCGCCCGCGGGAGGGGGTTCCGAGCGGAGCTTCTCGGGGAGAAAGGACGAGCGCAGACTTGCGGGGGGTCATCGCAAGTCGAGCGGATTCGCCAAGGAGCTCCCTCCGAGGGTGTGGAGACGGTTCCTGCGCCCCTCCGGATAGGGAGGGATCTGCGGGGCTACTGCTTCCTCCCGACGAAGATTCCCTTCTCGTCGGAGTAGGAGACCACCCGCCCTTTTTCGACCTGGACGCGGTAGTACTCCCGGGCCCGGGGGAACGCCGTGAGGAACAGGGATTCGACCTCCCGCTGCACTTCCGGCGATTGGCCGGTGCGGGCCACCCATTCGGCGAACGGGTGTTCCTTCCACGCGCGGGAGACATGCAGGAGGAACAGGCCCGCCGGCTCGAGGATCTCGTTCCACTCCTCGATCCGGTAGCTTCGCACGTGCGAAGGGTCGCGCACCTTCTCGACCCCGTTCAGGAACGCGTCCAGCGCCGGGTCGTCCGGCACCACGCTGTCGATGATGCCGACCAGCCCCCCGGGGCGCGTGACGCGCATGATCTCCTTGACGGCCGCCGGAAGGTCCGGGAAATGGTGCGGCGCGATGCGGCAGGTGACGCGGTCGAACGACTCCGGGGCGAAGGGGAGGTTCTCCGCGTCGGCGGCGACGAACGCCATGTTGGCGCAGTTCCGTTCGGCGGCGAGCGTTCTCGCCTCCCGGAGCATCTCCGGCGTGAGGTCGGAGGCGACGACCTTCCGGATCCTGGTGGAGAATGCCACGGCGGTGTGTCCGCCGCCGGTGGCCACGTCGAGAAGGAGCAGGGAGGGATCCAGGGCAAGGCGGGAAAGGAGGATCTCCCGGTCGTCGGAGTCGGAATGATCGACGCTCGTCCGGTACCGCTCGGCGACCCCCGAGAACTGGTCCCGGGTCTCCTGTTTCGTCGGCGGTTTCATCTTCCCGGGTCCTCCCGTAACCCCGTTCCCATTTTCCGACGGTGCGGGAACGATTACAATGGGAGAGACCATGGAGGAGCGTAAACACGAAATATCCCGCCTGTTTGCCGGCCCGTTTCCCGCCCTTGAAGAACGGCTCCTCACCCGTATCCCCGAAGCGTTCGGCCGCGTCCGGGGCCGGGAGGACGTGGTCCTGGTCCCGTCCAACGAACTCCGGGAGCACCTTCTGCGACGCCTGGCGGGGAGGTGGGAGGGAAACGCGGCGGGCGCCTCGATCATGACGCTGTACGACTTCGCCGTCCGGCTGCTCAAGCACCGGGGAGTCTTCCCCCGCGAACTTCCCCCCGCCCAGGCATCCGCGGTCATGCTGGCCATGGTGCGGGAGGTGTACGGGGGCGGGGAGGGGGATTTTGCCGCGATCTCCGGGACGCCGGGGTTCGTGCCCGCCCTCTCCCGCACGCTGGCGGACTTCGAGGAGGGGTGGCTGGGGGAGGAGGTGCTTCGGGAGGCGGAACGGCGGGCACGCGCCGGGGGGAGGGAGGCGAAGGCCCGCCGGTGGGCCGAGTGGCGCCGCCTCTTCCAGGCGGCAGAGCGGAAGACCGGGGCTGCGGGGGGGGTATCCCGCCGGAGAATCTTCCAGGAGGCCATCGCCGGGTTCGAGCAGCCCGGCTATCCCTTCCGGGTGACCCTCTACGGGTTTTACGACTTCACCCGTCTGCAGTGGACGCTCGTCGACGCCCTCCTCGCAAGCGGCCTCCTCGACGAGGTGTACTTCCCCGGGATGTTCCGGGAGGATGGGTCCCTGTCTCCGGCATTCGCCTACGCGGGGTTTGCGTGGGAACGGCTGCTGCGGGCCTTCGAGGGAAACGCGGAGTTCCTTCGGGATCCGGTATCCCCCGCGGTGGGCGCGATTCGCGAGAGGATCTTCTCCCCCCCACCGACGGCCGCAACCGGCCCGGTTCCGTTTTCCGTCCTGTCCGCCCCCCACGAAAGCGGAGAGGTGCGGCTTGCCGCGAGAACGGTGCGGGAGTGGCTTGACGCGTATCCCGGCGGGGATATCCTCCTGGTCTCCCGCCGGTTCGCGGAGAGGCT
>WOR8_10005469_pt1 | contig 12233 bp, 7 predicted proteins | sample DeeMarSeWOR38_10_FD_19890 | JGI IMG/M metagenome (IMG submission 19890) | reverse complement strand
TGTGCAAAGTTCTGTTCTGGTCTGCTGGTTAAGCTTTGACCCGGCTGGATTAGCCAGCTTGCCCACATCAGCCTCGTGGCGCACCTACAACCCGTTATCTACCTATTTTTGAAAGTTCCTGTCTCGTAAGTGTCTTGTTTACAGGAGCTTATGGAGGCATAAAAATTGACAACGTTCAATCCACTGGAAGGTTTGTATGCCGCGGTCACTCAAAAGGACAGGGCTGGCGAACAAGGCGATGGATGGTTCCCAGATCGGAAACTAGGCATTGAAGAAGCAATCGAATTGTACACCCTTGGCTCAGCGTACGCCGAATTTATGGAAGACCGCAAAGGCATAATCAAAGAAGGTTACCTGGGTGATGTCGTGATATTCAATGGCAATTTAATGACCATTCCTCACGATCAAATTATGTCCGCAAAAGTAGATTATACAATCGTAGGCGGTAAAGTTGTGTACAAACGAGAAGGATCAGAAAAATCGTTTGGGTATCGCCACGCTTATGGTGTGAGTAAAGTATTGCGTAAACGATGATAGGATTAGCCCTAATGGGATATAGACATCGTAGACAGAGCAGGGATAAGGCCAAAAATAAAATCCGGGTGATTATATGTGGTCCAGATAAAATTGGAAAAGAACTGAAAGATGTCTTAATTATCCCCAATTATGCTAGAGATTAAAACTGCATTTTTTCCTGCATAACCAATGAAACGGGGCCTATACCGAATTGTTCAATATAGGCCCCGAACTAATGCTAACTCGTTTAGCTTAATAGTAGTTCAGCACAGTTTAGTCCTTCAAAATAAACATGCTATCCATACCGATAAAGGTTCTCCTCAATCAAAAACTTCGATCTTGCTGTGTTATTGACCGGCAAGGAAAAGAACCTCTTCCTTGGACAATGCCCTGTTGTAAATCATGATTTCATCAAGCATGCCATCCAGTAAACGGCCCGTCTCTTCCGGATTGTCACCCAACAGAAGAGGGAATTCATTGGTATCAATTCCATCGAGATCAGGATTGGAAGCATCCGGTTCTCCATCAATATAGACGGTGGCGCCTACATTGGTATCGTAAGTTGCAGCGACATGATACCATTCATCGAAGGCCAGTTCAGTTGCCGTGTTTGCGGCCAGCCAGCCTCGGCCACTACCCGAGAATGCATAGTGAATGCCTGTAGTCTCGTTATTAACACCAAGTCTCCAGGCATTTTCGCCCTTGGCAACCATGGCCATCCACGCAACAGGACGCGACCTGATGTTTACCCATGTCGAGACGGTCATTGCATCGGTAAAGCTGAATTCCGCGGCACCGCCGCAGTCCACGTAGTCGTCACCGTTGAAATCCAATGCCATACCGACTACGCCTTCTACGAAAGTCGGATCACCTATTGCAACTCCATCGAGACCGTTGCCTGAACTATCGGTCAAATCGTTCTCGAATTCATAATGCGCAACCAGGCTGTCAGTGCCGGGATCGACCGGAGCACGAAAACCTGCAAGGTAAAGAACCTCACCGGCAGATAGAGCCCTGTCGTAGATACACACATCACTCATCAATCCGTTCCAATTCTCTAATTCATTACCCTCGTTGTCACCGCCAAAGAAAAGTGGTTGAGGAAAATCCAGGGGTTGTGTGAACACCCTTGAGTTGTGTTCAACACCGTTGCGGTAATACGTCAACTGGTCCCCGGTTTTCACTACAGCATGATGGAGCCAAACGTCAGCAGGAATGTCGTCATATTCCAGGTTGTCGTCGGGATTGCCGTTCATGTGCCACTCGAATTTGGTCGGTGTGAACTTAATGAACTGACGCGGCACAAAATCTAATGCATTCTCGTCCATCCGGTTACCGAGAATAATATCGTTGTCAAGCGTGTTTTCAGCTTTTTGTTTCGCCCAAAAGGCCCATGTAAAGTCGTTGGTCAGTGTCATTTGGGGAATTTCTCCGGCACGAACATAAGCACCATCGGCCGTGCCGTTAAAACTAATGACTGTACCACGTTCCGGGTCGTCCACCCAAACCGAACCACCATCACCTAAGCCACCGGTCTCAGCGTTGTAAATAGTTCCATGAATACCATTACCGGAGCTGTCATTTACGTCGCCGGCCAGTGAGTAGCATGCCAACAGTCCATCGGTGCCGGGATCGACCGGAACAACTGGTATCATATACTTGACTGCGTTGAGGAACATCTTCTTACCTGCCTCGTTCAAATTTAAAACACCTACCGGGGCCGTATTGCCGTCCGGAACGGTGTATGGATCGTCTTGTGTACCGGCCATGAACAATATACGAGGTCCGCCGGCAACCTGGCCGGCGCCTTCAAAGTACTCAACTCCGGCTTCCCACTCCACTATCCACGCAGTGTTGTAGACGCCTAACGATTGGGCCAACAGCGTTCCATTGCCCACATCAAGGATGTCGTTCAGGAAGGATGTATGCCCTGAAGCGACGTTCGGATCCAAAATCTCTACGAGGCCGTCCTGATCCACGGGAACACCCTTAAAAATGGGATGCTCAGGATCCAGCACAAGCATCAACGGTGCCCCTGCATCTTTATTCGCGCTGTTGGAATTCATCCAGATCCATCTGCTGGTTCTGATCATCCAGGCATTTGTACAGATGATCGGCGTAGTAATGGCGTTCCATTTGGCAGTCTCATCTCCATCATACTCATTGGTGGCCATGCCACGGCTGGCAATGATAAGGTCCGCGGCTTCCAGTTCGGTGATATCGTTGGCATCCAGCGGATCAATCCAGTAGCCCGGTCGGGCATCTACTTCGTAGCCTTCGGCTTCAAGCCATTCGATCCAGCTCAGATCGTCCTGTACGCCATTCTGGTCCATGTCCTTGACACTCGTTACATAGATGATTTTCGGCCCTGCCGGCTCCGGTTCGGGCTCGGGCACAGAATCGGCCGAGAGAAGCATATGCCCATATCCCATGCTCTGATCATGAGCTGCAAGGCCTGTCCAGCTCATTTGATATTCTGTATCACCATCGTCGATGTCGGTGTCGTCAATACAGGGGTGGATACCGATAGTATTGCCTACTGAAAAGTCCAATGCCGACATCTGTGCGTATTCGATAGAGGCTTCGCAGATGTATCCATCGGCAGTTACGGAGGAAGCTACCTGTAGGTAATCAGGCACGCTTTGACCAGGACCATCCATATTACACCAGTTCCATGTCTGGTTATTGGCGTTAAAGCCGTACTGGTAATGTATGGTAGGATTTGTCCAACTATGAACTGCCTCTGCGTCTGTCGTAGCGAAAAACATTTCTACACAGTCAGAATTCCAGATACTGGCGTCGGTTTTATTCATGGCTAACTTTTCGTCTTTCACCACCACCGCCATGTAGATGTTCACGTCATCCCATAGCATATAGAACTCTGCGCTACAATCCTCAGGACCGGTCCAGATATCCTGCCCTGAACTCAATTGCTCTACCGCATCAAGAACTGCCGGGGTCATAGCTTCGAGATTCCAGTCACTCAGATCTCCGTCAATTGCATCAGGAGTACCCCTGAGACAGTCTATCATAAGCGGTTCTCCGGTTGTTGGGTGTACAGGTTGGGCCGAGATAGCCAAACTCAGGCTGAGCAGAGCGACAATTCCCACCAAAAAACATTTCTTTGCTAACATTTTCGTTCCTCCTAATTTTATCTGAAAACTGATATGAAATTTTGCTCCGGCTACACACCGAAGCATTAATAAGACAAATCAAATTTCTAAACTTAATCGTCCTCCTTAAAAAATTAATATAACCTTGCTTTAGCCACACACCAAAGCATAGAAAACCTCCGACAAAACAAATAAATTCTATCCGTATTTGTAGAAGATGTTTTTCGCGATTTGACATCACCTCCTTTCTCCAATAAGCTGAATTTGAATTGCTAATTGAAAAAAACAAAACCTTAAATAGACCATAGAATTTCGACCTGTTGTGAGGTTGGAAATCCAATAATGCCTACAGGTTTATTTATACAAGATTAGTTAACCTAATGTCAAGAACAAAATCCGAGACATATGCAAATATTAAGAACCTATTTACTATGGCTATTTTTGCCGGCTTTTTCTTCTTTATATGTTCGATCTGGCTTAAAGGAAAGGCTGTGGAGGCGGGTCTGAGAAACAATCTTCGTCTAAGGTCGATTCAGGTCAGGTATCCTACTTTTCATGCTTCAGCGGGTTCGTAGTGTTTGAAATAGCTGAGTCAAATTGATACAATACCTTACGTTATTTTTTTTACGATAGCTCCTGAGATTGGAACATATCTAATGTTCCTTACTGCAGAGGCCTTTTCTAAAAAACAAGTAATCACCACAATTGACAAGATACTGAATGAATCTGTCCGGATATAGCACACACAGAAACATGGCGGTGGGAAAACACATTCATCATATGATGGAATTGAGATACCGATTGAGTCATTGATAGTAGTAATAACTATGTAATCTGATAAATAAAATATTGTGTGACCTTAAACCTACGAAGATTGGTAGTGTCCCAAACTGCCAGCGTTCATCATTCCTTACGATTTTGGATCGGTTCCAATGTGATTCGGAAGTCTAACGGATATCAGGTACTCTCAACTTGAATTTCAGAGTATTGACCAACCTGTAGTAAACTTGTTATAATATAATGGTAACATCAGGAAATGTTGCCATATCAAAACAGATAATTGTTTAGTGAATCTGGTTTGACTAAAGGTCTTGTTGAAAACTATGTAATTACCTATATAGGAGCCACGTGTGAGAGAGCGGTGTAGGAAAATTGCACTCCTTATTATCTCTATTGCAGCACTAAGTACCAATATTTCCGATTCGGGCAATTTAGCAGCTGACTGGAATCAAGCCAATCTATCCCTGGTCATAAACGAAGTGATGGCCTCAAATACCAAAGCGGTCAAGGACGAACAAGGCCAATACGATGACTGGATCGAGATTTATAATTTTGGAAGCGAGGCTATCAATATCGGCGGCATGTATCTCACAGACGATTTGGCTGAGCCTACCAAATGGCAGATTCCAACTAACAGTCCTTCCGATACGACAATACCAGCTCATGGATATTTGTTAATATGGGCTGATAAAGATACAACCGATACGGGCCTGCACGCAAACTTCAAACTTGACGCCATGGGCGAAGAGCTTGGCTTGTTCGATAGCTCTATCTCAGGAATGGACAGTGTAGCTTTGATTGACTACGTTATCTTTGATGAGCAGACCGCTGATATTTCCTATGGCCGTTATCCGGACGCCAGTGATAACCTATTCTTTTTAGTTTCTCCTACACCAGGTGCCGAAAATACCACAGGGTACTTAGGCACTATAAACGAGCCTGAATTCAGTCACCAGCACGGTTTTTGCAGTGAGCCGTTTTCTGTTGCCATTACTACTAAAACTGAAGGTGCCATGATATATTATACACTTGATGGCAGTGAGCCGTATGTCGCTGAGATTGGTGAACGATTATCAACCGGTATTCCTTACACAGATCCTATTCTCATCGATAAAACCACCTGTATAAGGGCCAAAGCGGTCAAGGAAGGTTGGAAGTCCTCGGAGACGATAGCTTGCAGCTACTTTTTTTGGGGCGATGTCATACAGCAGCCGGTTCATCCTGAAGGTTTTCCCGATCGATGGAGTTCAAGGAGCGCTGACTACGAAATGGACCCTGATATCGTATATAAAACACTCTACCACGACAACTTGAAGAATGCTCTGACATCTATTCCCACCATGTCCATTGTCATGAACAAAGACGATATGTTCGGGATTGAAGGTGTTTACTCAAACCCGCATGAAGAAAAGGAAAAACCCGCATCTGTTGAACTGATATATCCGGATGACACACAGTATGGATTCCAAATCAACTGTGGTATTAAAATAATAGGCGGTGCGTCTCGTAGTATGAGCAGTAAAAATTCCTTTCGCTTGCTTTTCAAGAGTATCTACGGACCTTCAAAGCTCAGATTTCCACTCTTTGGCTCAAATTCTGCGAGTGAATTTAATACGATTGTCCTGCGATCCAGCTTCAATGATGGATATGGCTGGAGTGGTGCAAGATATTATGAACAATACACACGCGATGAGTTTATACGAACTTTGCAGCGAGATATGGGCCATGTGTCCCCAAATAGTATTTTAGTACACCTTTATATTAATGGTTTGTACTGGGGGATCTATTTTCCCTGCGAACGTCCGGATGCTTCCTTCTCAGCCAGCTACTACGGAGGAGAGGAAGAAGACTGGGATACGTTTTCACACAGCGGCATAACCCTCATGGAAGGCAATAGCTCGGCCTTAAATCAGATGACCGCCTTGTGTCAGCAAGCCTCCAATTCATACCAAGCCTATCAGCAGCTTCAGGGCAATAATCCCGATGGCTCCCAAAACCCTGATTATCCCTGCTTGTTGGATATGACGAACTATATTGACTATTTAATTCTGAATTATTGTGTCAATAATGAGGACTGGCCGTGGAACAACTATTGGTTCGCTCGAAAACGAACCGCCGACAGTACAGGCTTCAAATTCTATAGTTGGGATTCAGAAATATCTTTGTACCTGCCGCCTCGGGCGCATATGGAACTCGACCGAACTACTGATTTCAGAAATATAGGGCAATTTCACGGATACCTTATACGGAATAACGAATATAGATTGTTTTTTGCTGACCGCGTGCATCATCATCTTTTCAACAACGGTATCCTGACTCCGGATTATATGAGCCATCTTTATTTGGACATTGCCAAGAAGGTCGAGATGCCGGTGATTTGTGAATCTGCGCGCTGGGGCGACATGCACCACAACCCGCCACTTAATCAGGATGACTGGTACAATATGCGCGACTGGCTTTTGGATAATTTCTTTCAACAGAGACATGATATCGTTTTGCAACAGTTAAAAAACGCAGGTCTTTATCCTGATGTTGAAGCGCCGACATTTTATGTGAACGGTGTGTATCAACACGGCGGTCATGTGGATCAGCCGTCCAGTCTTACAGTGGAGAGTTCATCCGGGGCGATATATTATACCCTGGATGGATCTGATCCACGCCAAATGGAGATTACGTCACAAGCAGAAACTAGCACTCAGCTCGTAACGGAGAGCGCTGCCAGGAAAGTATTAGTACCTACTGGTACAATTAGTGAAGACTGGAAAGACAACCTTGATTTCGATGACTCCACTTGGATAAGTGGCACGGGCGGGATCGGATACGAAGAAGGCTCCGGATATGAAACACTAATCGATATCGATGTAGCAGCTCAAATGTACAACGGCAATACCTCCTGTTACATCCGTATTCCATTTTCCGTCCATAAATCTCCTGACAGTTATGATTTTCTGACGCTGAATATGCAATATGATGATGGATTCATCGCATATATAAACGGTACCGAAGTCCAGCGAGTGTTATTTACCGGAATCCCTGCCTGGAATTCCCGAGCTGACAACAATCATGAGGCCCAGGGAATCGAGTTCTTTGATATATCAAGTCATCTTAGTAACCTGCATCGAGGCAACAACATCCTTGCCATTCAGGGTCTAAATGTCTCCGCCTCCAGCTCCGACTTTATTATCTCTGCCGGATTGACAGCGGGACAAAGTAGTTCTCCTATTGAAAACGGGATTTCACCTGCCGCTATTGAATATACAGGACCTATCGTGCTGACCAAGAGCACACAACTTATATCACGAGTGCTGGACAGCGGCACCTGGAGTGCTATGAACGAGACGACCTTTGCGTTTGGTCCTGTTGCGGAAAACCTGCGTATCACTGAGATTATGTACCATCCACAAGATACCGGTGATCCCAATGATCCCAATGAAGAATTCATTGAACTGAAAAACATCGGAACCGAAACTCTTAATCTAAATCTGGTGAAGTTTACAAACGGAATTGACTTCACCTTCCCCGATATCGACCTTGCAGCAGGGCACTATGTAGTGGTGGTAAAAGACCAAAAGGTTTTTACTGCTCGATACGGTACAGACATCAATGTCGCAGGCCAGTATTCCGGCAGTTTGGCCAACGACGGCGAGAGGATCAGACTGGTAGATGCTATAGGCCAAACCATATTGGACTTTGAGTACAGCGATAATTGGTACAGTATTACTGATGGCAAAGGGTATTCTATTACTATAATTGATGCGATCAACACAGATCCCAATAGCTGGAATCAAAAGCATTCCTGGCAAGTCAGTGCATACCAAGGAGGCTCACCTGGCTAAGAGATATGGGTCAGGTCTATCTTTTTTAACTATTCAGTTGTAGCCAGTATTTTCGACATGTCTTTGGCCGCCTTTTTTCCTCATTTACCAGACGACTTAAATAGGTCGGATTGCCTATTTATTAATGATCGCTTAGCAGTTGACTGCTGACAATGAAACCGATCTGAGATTTTCTAGGGAATATAATCATGTTGCACATTGAGGACGATGACAAATTTCAGATCAACGACTAACATTTTTATTAATAATAGCTTATGGAGTTAAGAATTTTGGGGAATAGGTAGATATTGGCGAATGGCGTTTCGAGTTGTAGAAAATATGGAACGACCGGCCCCTGATTGTAAAGGTCGTCATAAGTCGATAAAGCTTATGCGACATGGCGGTACGTAGCCACCTATAATCACGGGTTATCCCTAACAAAATCCTGAGAATTTCTATGCTTTTCTATACTAGCCGGCTCCCAGTATCAGGTTTTCGGCTGATGCGGGGATCCGCTCAAGGTCAAAGCCTTCGAGATTCCTGCTTATCTGGGAGGATGGCTACCAGTAGAAATTCCATAACAAAACCAAGAAGACAAGCATAGCTATAGCAAGAGACAACAACAGAAGATACTTCTTGGGTATATGAAGCCTAGCTTCACAAGCTTGTCCTGCATTTCTTCCAGCATCATTGCCACGATTCCATAGCATGGTTTTTTGCACTTTAAGTGTCAATTATTAACACAATCTCAAGTGGTCAAAACAATTATGTGCATCATAATACATCTTAAGTTATAATCGAGCGTTGTAAGAGCACAAGATTTTAATGGATCTATACAAACATATATTTGGAGAGAATTGAACTATGAAAAAATATCATTTTCTATCATCCATTCTGTGGCTTATCATAGGTTTGACATTATGCTTCAACACGGGATGTAGGAAAAAAGAAGATGAGCCCACAGGCAATACTTCACCTGCAGATGTTAAAGAGGTAGAACCAAGTCGGGCTGTAGCTCAAGTAGAGGAAAATGTCCAAACGCCCATTGAGGTCAAGCCCGCTCCAGATGAAAATACTATTGTCGAAGGATATGCTTTTCCCACTCTGGAATTCACCAGTCTGAGCGGTGAGCAGATCAACATGGCCAATCTTAAGGGTAAGGTGGTGTTAATCGATTTCTGGGCAACGTGGTGCGGTCCCTGCCGTCGGGTTATGCCGGATCTGGTTGAGACGTATAAGGAGTATCACGGTAAAGGATTTGAAATCATTGGCATCAGCCTTGATAAAGATCGAACTCAGTTGGAAAAGTATATGCAGGCCACAGGTATAACCTGGCAGCAGTATTTTGACGGCCTTGTGTGGAACAATAAAATATCCAAACGATTCGGTGTTAGGGGCATCCCTCACATAGTGCTGCTTGACAAAAACGGTGCCGTACACTTCAACACGGATTATGACAATAATAAACCCCCTTTACATGGCCTTGAGTTAAGGAATGTAGTGGCAGAATTATGTGAAGCCCCAATATCGTGATACCATAACCGTACTCAAAGAAGTTAAGGAAGGCAATTGATAGATTTTTACAATATTAGCAGGGAAGGGAAAGCAGGATATTTTGAATTCTATAACAAAACAGCCAACATCAAGAACATGTTTTTTATGTGGTCGTGAAAACAATTATGGACTAAAAATGGTATGGTATAACAACCCGGAATCAAACCAGGTTGAGGCAACTGTTACCATACCGGAACAATTCAACGGATACCCGGGAATTGCACACGGAGGAATTGTTGCTGCGATTTTAGATGAGACTTCGGGTAGAGCTGTAATGTTAGATGGCAATTTTGATAATCTGTTTGTCACCTTGAGACTGAATGTTACTTATAGAAGGCCGACACCAACCAATACGCCTCTAAAGGCAGTTGGATGGCTGGAGCACAAGGGCAATAGGGGTATGAAAGTAGCAGCAGAATTGTCTTTGCCCGATGGAACGGTGACCACAGAATGTAAAGCTGTGGTTGTACGACCGACTGGTGAAATATCTGAGAGCTGGGAACCTGAAAGAAAGTTCTGGCGTGTTGATAAAGATGAGGATGACGCTCTTAAATAAAACTTATAGTTAAAATTATAATGTGATTTTTTGAGGTATGTTTGCATTTTATAACGTAAATATTGGGATGAAAAATACGGGAATGGGTTCACATCTTGTGTGCACTGCGTCAATTTATCATTTCTTACTCCGAATAGGTGCGGCGTATTAAGACTTTTGCAAATATCTCAATGTTGCAAACAAAATTGACAATGCACATATAGTCCATTCTCATTCTTTTTGTTGAAATAGTTCTATTGAAATTACAAAGGAGAAAGTAAATGTATTATTTGAAAAAGTTTAGATGGATTAGTCTTGGGCTCGGCATTGGGTTTATTATCGTCATTATATCAGTGCTCGTTACAGCTCAAGACGACGCTGAGATAAAGGCTCTGCAGATATCCCAGGTAGATTTAGAATTATTGAACAGGATACGTGGGTGTCGACCAGCTGACCTGTGTGATGCGATGGATGCTATCGGCCTTGTGGGAGTAGGATCTATGTCTCCGGAGATGCGACCGATACGCCCATGTATTTCATTTGCAGGCTATGCATACACCGTAAAGTATGTTCCTACCAAAAGGCGTGTAAAACAATCCAAGTCATTAGAGGAATATCAGAAGGAACTGAGGGCTTGGGGAAAAGAGGTATATGAATTCACAAAGGGACTTCAGGATGCTGACAACATCGTTTGTGTCGTCGATATGCAGGGGATGCCCGTTGGTCTATGGGGTTCACTTATTGGTATGGAGATGACGCACAACAGCTTGGAAGGAGTTGTGCTTGATGGAACATGTCGTGATTCATATGAGTGTAATATTGAGGGTGTAAACGCTTTCTGTACGAAACGCAGTTATAACCATCCGTATGGACGTATAGAACTCGATGGAGTGAATGTTCCCATAATTTGTGCAGGCGTGAAGGTAAATCCGGGCGATATTATCTCTGCTGATGATGATGGTGTGCTGGTTATTCCACGCCGGAAGGCTGAACTTGTCGTTGAAATCGCTGAAAAGATTCTTAGCAATGACCAGGAACAGCGAGCCAAATGGTACAAAACGCTACAAATTCCACCGGATGATACTCTTGGCAAATTCAAATGAGTTTAATGTCGAGTTGACAATGATGTTATCGGGATCGCGGTTGATATGATCACTCGTTATGGTGTTATACTTAGATAAGGTGGGATTCATTATGATGCTAAAAAATAACTATATTTATAAAATTAACGAACTCTCTTCTGGGAATTTTAACACATTTATGAAAAAAGCACTTATTGTAGTACTGACAATATTTGTATTCTCCTTTCAACTCTATGCTCAAGAATCTGCTTCGCTGACAAGAAGTAATCCTGAAGCAGAAGGAGTTTCATCATCTGGAATTATTAGTTTCTTAGATGCCATAGAAAACAGTAAGCATGAGTTTCATAGTTTTATGATGCTACGACACGGTAAAGTCATTGCAGAAGGTTGGTGGGATCCTTATCGACCTGATTTAAAGCATACCCTATATTCTACCAGTAAAAGTTTTACTGCTACAGCTGTGGGATTTGCAGTGGCTGAAAAAAAGCTTACTGTAAACGACAAAGTCATCACTTTTTTCCCTGATGATGTGCCCGAAAAAATAGATCCTTATCTGTCTGAACTCCGGATAAAGCACTTATTGAGCATGAGTGTGGGACATAAAACAGATCCAACATGGGAGGTCGCCAGCAAGAACGAGAACTGGGTCAGTGCCTTTTTAGCAATACCAATCGTTCATGAACCTGGGACCAAATTCTTATACAATTCTGTTGCTACTTATATGCTTTCAGCAATTGTCCAGAAGGTTACAGGGGAAAGAATTGTTGATTATCTAAAACCAAGATTGTTTGATCCGCTGGGTATATATGGAATGGATTGGGAAACTGACCCACGTGGT
>WOR8_10005466_pt1 | contig 12235 bp, 8 predicted proteins | sample DeeMarSeWOR38_10_FD_19890 | JGI IMG/M metagenome (IMG submission 19890) | reverse complement strand
CCATGCCCCAAGCGTACGAATCCCCATTGAATGAAGTTTATGAAATACATCACGTGCATCAGCTTCTCGCACTTTACGATAACCATGTTCACCCGCAAATTTAGATTCCACACCGATAAACACGGCACCTATTCCTGTCTCTGGAATAGCATCCCATCCATAATTACTTGCGAAATGCCAGATAAAATCAACTGAACCAAATCCCGTCCAATCAACATTCTCCACTAGATCCTCATTTTGCTCCCATTTTTCCTTTGTTTTAACTAGCCAACGAGGGTGACGGAAGTGATCTTCCTCGATTACAAAAACTGAGGAAAGTTGCTTGAAATGTTTACGATAGAGTTCAACATGACTTACAAAATCTTCAGGTGAAAGAAGTTCAATTCGTTTTTTCCCAAACATTTCAGTAGTTGAGCAAAAATCGCAGCCGCCAGGACAGCCTAATCCTGTTACCAGAAATCCAAGACCACCTCTAGGATACTTGTTGAGAAAGGCAGGGGCACCACCGCATTTTGGCATTAGCTTCTGTTGAATAGGGCGGTTTATATCTTCCCCTAAAAGGTTGCGAAGAAATTCTACACCTTCACCTAATACGACATGATCTACGTATTTCTTTTTAGTTTCTTCATCATATTGTGCTGCAAAGGCTTGAGCTCCATAACTTCCTAAAAGAATTTTGGTTTCTGGGGAGTGTTCTCGTACATACTTGCACATTTTCATAACCATGTCAAGGTGTACTGGGAAAGCACTTATCCCAATAATAGCATATTCTTTATCCACTTCCTCTGTAAAATTATTCCATCTGGGATATTCAAGAAGAGTAGCTGGAGTATTGACATTTTGTGCAAGAATGTGATTAGCAAAACAATGGGTGTGAGATACAAGAGTAAAAATATCATCTCCATGAGTAAAACGTTGACCGGTAGCATCTGTGAGAGAATCGTTGGCAGGTAGTGTTGGATAGGGATAGCATGGGGTTGTTAATAAAATTCTATCTGTAATCATAATTGAATCCTCATCAAGTTATTCTTATTTTTGATATTTCTTTCAAATATTCTAATTATTGTTATTATTTATTCCCATATTTATATAGATTTCGTAGGCTTGAACCTTTATTCTTAATAATATTTAGGTTTCATGGGCAATTAGTATCTTTAATTAACTTTTTATTTTTTTTCGTGTTATCTTTCCCATGAACGAGGCAGAGTATAAAAACATACCAAGACCAGATTATCCAAGACCACAATTTGTAAGGGATGAGAATTGGATAAATCTCAATGGGGAATGGGAATTCACCTTTGATGATTCGAACGTAGGGTTAAAAGAAAAGTGGTATAAGCAAGCAAGAAGCACTGTTTTTGACAAGAAAATTATTGTGCCATTTTGTTTTCAAAGTAAATTAAGTGGGATCGAAGATTCTTCTTTTCATGAGGTTTTATGGTACAGGAAGGGATTTAGAGTACCAAAAAGATTTATTGAGAAGAGAATTCTTCTTCATTTCGGGGCGGTTGATTATAGTTGCACCGTATATCTCAATGGGGAATGTGTAGGTTCCCATGAGGGAGGTTATGTAGGATTTTCATTAGATGTCACGGATTTCATTGAAGAAGATAATGTGTTAGCTGTAAGAGTAGAGGATTCAAGCCAGGATCTCGAGATTCCCAGGGGGAAGCAGTATTGGAGGCAAAAAATTGAGAAAATTTTTTATCCGAGAGTTTCGGGTATTTGGCAAACAGTATGGCTAGAATTTGTATCTTCGGAATGCCACTTAAAAAAAATAAAGATTACTCCTGATATCGAGAAATCTGAAATTATAGTAGAATTCAATATTTTTGGCAGAAATTTCTCAGAATTATCTTTAAAAGTGGAAGTTTTATACAATAAACTATGTATTTGCGGTGAAGACCTGAAACTAGATTTCCTAGGAAAATTACAAGAAGCTAGACCCAAACAAGGAAAGGTTTTTTTAAAAACCCCAGATCGGTTCAAATTGAAAGTTACTATCCCAAAGGATGAGTTGCATTTATGGGATATTGAGCATCCAAATTTATATGATCTAACCTTGAAGATTACCAATGAAACCTCAGGGGCGACCTATGACAGAGTAAAAAGCTATTTTGGGATGAGAAAAATAGCAATATCAGGAATTAAACCCGGTTCTAATAAACAAGTTCTGTTAAACAATAATCCAATCTACCAGAAATTGTTTTTGGTACAAGGTTACTGGCCAGATGGATTATACACCGCTCCTAGAGATGAAGATATTATAAAAGATATTCAATATATTAAGGATTTTGGGTTCAACGGGTTAAGAACTCACCAAAAAACGTTTGATCCTCGATTTTTATATTGGTGCGATAAAATGGGGGTTCTAGTGTGGGGAGAAATTGGAAATAGTTATATTTTTACAGTCAATTCTCAAATGAGGTTACTAACCCAATTTGTTGAGGAAATTGAACGAGATTATAATCATCCATCAATAATTACATGGGTACCTATTAATGAGTCGTGGGGCGTTCAAGGCTCCAAGAGAGATTTTAAGCGGGTTTTTTACACCCTTTCTCTCTATCACTTAATAAAATCCATTGATCCAACAAGATTAGTAGTTGATGATGATGGCTGGTGGCACACTAAAACTGATTTGTGCACTCGTCACTTCTATATTGATACCAAATATTTACCTCAAGATTTGGATGATGAAATAAAAAGCCATAAAAAGTCGGCGCCAAAAGTATATCTTAAACCTTATAAGTATAACGGTGAGCCAATAATTTACAGCGAAATAGGAGGATTCGGTTTTGATTTTTATGGAACCGTTGAGGAAAAATGGGGTTATGGGAACCTATGTGAAAGTTCAGATGGACTATTCGAAAGGATATTGAACTTGATGACGGAATTTGATAAAAGGAAAGCCTGGATTCATGGTTTCTGTTATACTGAGCTTTATGATCAATTTCAAGAGATAAATGGTTTTTTAACGTTTAACAGGAAACCGAAATTCCCCCCATCTAAGCTGAAAGATAAATTAGATAAGATGTTTTATTGATAAGTGAGTATCTTATGACAAAAATTATCACAAAGACATTTCAATCTGATGCTGGTAAGCTAGTGTATCATAAATTATTAGGACGTAATACTGATAAGGTAATTTTATATATTCATGGTTTAGCCCCCATATCTTCTCTTTATACACAAGCATTTGTAGATCAATATTTCCAATATTCTCTTTCTGATTACTCATTTATAATCCCTCATTTAATAGGATTCGGTGATTCAGCAAAACCGAGTAAATTAGAAGATTATAGAATGGAAAATCAAGGTTGTTATCTATACGATCTTTTACTCTCAGAAAATGTTGGTAATGTCGTGATAATTGCAATTTCTATGGGTGGTCCTGTGGCGATATCCCTCATAGAAAAGATAAAAAACCAAGAAGATAACAAACTGAAAGTAAAGGGATTATTTTATCTTGAGGGCAACCTTGATAAGAATGATACTTTTTTCTCCGCAACAATTGCTAAACACCCATTTGAACATTACCGAGAGCAGTTCGACACTTGGATCAACGATATAATCGAAAAATCGAGACCAGGAAATAAAGAAATCTTGGCAGGTTACCGAGCTATCGGTCCCTTCGCTCTTTGGGGAACTGCGCATGATCTGGTTGAAGTATCTGTAAGTAATCAGTTATTACCTCGTCTACAAAAATTAATTGATTTTCCAGTATATTTTTTCTTTGGGGAGAAAAATAGAGGAAGGTTTACATCAGAATCGTTAGTGAAAGAACAGAATCTACCTGTTGTATATATTCCCAATGCTGGGCATGCAATGCGACAAGACAACCCAGAAGGTTTCTGGAAAATTGTTAAAGAACTGCTTAAATCTTGTTTTTAACAATTTTAAACATTTCTAGAACTCAATATAAATGTCGAGAACTCAATATAAATCACCATAAAATAGAAACAGAAATAATAATAAGGTATCTAAAAAATGTATTTATTGAAAAAAATTACTTTTTTATAGATTTTGTATCCCTTATGAAAGAAAAATTAACAAGAAGAGAAATAACCCGTCAAAAAAATAAGTTATTTTCCAGATTAGCCGTAGCAGCAAAACAAGCAAAGGATAAGGGAGGTAAACCGTTTATTTTCCACTTTCTCACTACATTACGATGCAATTGCGATTGTGAGACGTGCCTTTGGAAAGACAATTCTTCCAAAGATGAGTTATCCTTAAATGAAATTAAGCGTATTTATTTAGAAGCAAGAGAAGCTGGTTTTTTTGTATCCCTTCTTTGGGGAGGTGAACCTACCTTACGTCGGGACATAGCAAATATTATAAAATTTGCCAAACATGACGCTGATTTTGGTTTTATCGGGATAGTAACCAATGGATATCTTATCCCACAAAAAATCTCTGAATTTGGGGCTGATCTGGATCTGATTCTTATATCTCTTGATTCCCCTATACAACAAGAACATGACAAAATTAGAGTTTTACCGGGACTATATAGTAAGATAATGGAATCTGTTGATTTAATTAAAATTAATTATCCTCATATCTCTTTGCAATTCAGTTTTTCAATTAGTAAATATAACATCCATCGCGTTGATGAGATGATCGCACTTGGTGATAGATTAGAGGTTCCTATAGCGTTTAATGTGATAAACACTATACGTCATTATTCAACAAAGGATATAGATGAAAAAGGACAACTCTCCGCCAATAGTCATGAAATTAGTGATGCATTTTCAAGAATCTTGGAAGCTAAGAAGAGCGGATCTCATGTATTAAATTCAGAAATGTATTTAAAACATTTTATTGGCGGTAAAAAACCTTATCGATGCCATGCCAGAAAAGTCTTTATGTTTGTTAATTCTAATGGCGAAATTGAAGACTGCCTTAGATTAGATAGCCCGATAGCGAATTTACGACAAGTATCAGTAAAAGACGCTATGAATTTACCACGGTTTCAACAATTTTTAGAAGAAACAGAAAATTGTGATAGCTGTAATTCTCCTACAATGATAGACACAAGTTATGTGTGGGAAGATTGGAGCTTATTAACAAAATCTAGTGGAATATCTTTTGGTTAATATAGATATTAAAGAATTGAAATCTTATCTTCTTTTAAAAAATCCCGTCCCACACTAATCTCTCCAATTTGTAAGGATCATCCACTAATTTTACCTCAGATCCTAAGATCATTGTAGACCTATTTTTTAGGTCATAAGGTTTCCAAATCGGGATGCCATCATGGCTCGGATTCCCATTTTGTGCAAAAGAAATCCAAGAGTTCATCATTTTTTTGCTAAGAATATCGGTTTCCTTACTTCTTTTCGGTGTAATCCCCCTTGGTCTATCACCAAGTGTTCCAAAAACAAAAGCAATTTCAAGTGCATGGCATGCACCTAATTTCCCTCCCATTTCAGGCGATTTGTAAGTAAAAAGATAAGAAAAGACGTTAGGTTGATGTTTGCATTGAGCTTCTGCGAGTCGTATACCTGAGACTCTGAATCTGAAATCTGTTGAAATTGCATCCAGAATATCTTGAGGTTCTGCAGGATAAATACTCTCACGTGCTCGTCTGTAAGTCTCGATGATTTTCTGAGTTACTCTTTCGTCTTGACTAAAGAGGTTTATCATGTTATGGGTTCTCTTCAATAAACCTTCCTCATTCAGTACTGTCCTTAGAGGGGTTATAGCCGTATACAATTTCATCTCATCTTGATTGGTTCCTACTATAAGATCTATATCTGACGCAACACCGTCCCGAATTGCTTCAAGGGGATGTTTTTGTAATGTTTTTCCATCGATATAAACTCCATAAGGAAAATTACTACCTTCTGCGCGTGCCTCCAATTCCAATTTAGTTTGAACATCCACAATTTTTTGGGTAGGTACCGTCCTCAATATGTCAATGTCAAGTTTTTTTAAACCTAACTCAGTCCTGATACGATCCGCGCCTCTAATTCCAGACTTGGGATGATAACGCCGTGGATGAGCAGCTCCACTTTGAGAAATTACCCGATTAAACAATCCTTTTGCTGCAGGCATAGCCATCAAAGTAGAAACTGCCATTCCACCAGCGGATTCACCAAATATGGTAACATTATCAGGATCCCCCCCAAAAAGCTTAATATTTTCTCGAACCCATTTAAGTGCGGTGATCTGATCCAATTGCCCTAGATTCGCAATTTCATCTTCAATAAATATATAACCGAATATACCAAGACGATAATTTATCGAAACGATAACAACATTACCGAGGCTTGCTAAATATGTTCCATTCGTGCCTGAACCACTACCAAAAGAAAATCCGCCACCATGTATCCAAAATAATACAGGACGCTTTTCATCATCTGTTTCTGGTGTCCACACATTTAGAGTTAAACATTTTTCTTCATCTTGTAGCGGGGGCGGCCGTGGGGTAAAAAACGACTCTCTCTGGGGTACAACAGGACCGAATTTTGTACAATCAAGTACGCCACTCCATGGTTCTTTTGGGATGGAAGGTTTGAACCTTAAATCTCCAACTGGAGGCTCTGCATAAGGGATTCCTTTGAATTTCTTTATCCCTTGTCTTTCATATCCTTCAATTTTACCCTGTTTAGTTTCAATAATTATTTTTTTCTCCATTTTAGATTCATCTCCTTAATTTAACTTGGAACTATAAATCCATAAATGTTATTATCCTTTAAAAAAATTTAAAAAAAAATACTAAGTTACGCTTTTATTACTTCGATTAACTTCGGAAAAATTCGAGTATAATGAACCGCCATACAATGAACCCCTGCGAGTAATCCTTTGGACTTTAATTCTGTAATAAATGGCTTAAAAAATTCATAATTTAGTTGATCATAGATTTCTTTTTGCTCTTTCTTGTCGCTAACATCAGTTTTTACTCGTTTCCATCGTGCTAAAATGTCTTTTGGTACATCAACGCCAGGTACGAATTGATCAAATCCTTTCGCGATTCCATAAGACTTCATTGGAAAGATACCAAGGAATATAGGAACATTATATTTATTAACCTCCCTTAAAAAATCTACTGTCATTTCAATATCGTACACAACTTGAGTCTGAATAAATTCTGCTCCTGCTTCTGCTTTCCGCCCAATCTTTAATATTTCAGCTTCCATTGGGTCCGCATTTGGATTAGCAGCTCCGCCCACATGGAGTTTTGGAGGGTGTTCGATTTCATGACCGTTAATTGAACCTTTGTCAACCATTTCTCGTACAAGTTTAATCAATGTTGCTGAGTCTAAATCAAAAACAGGTTTTGATTCAGGACAGTCACCTAAAGCAGTATGGTCACCTGTAAGGGAAAGCACATTATGTAATCCTAATGCCTGAGCACCCATTATTTGCCCAGCTAGTCCAATTTTATTACAATCACGGACTGTTAATTGCCACACACATTCAAGCCCAGTTTCTCTTTGAATAATATGAGATGCTGCAAGAGAATTAATAGTCACAATTGCTAAAGGACTGTCAGTCACATTAGCAGCAACTACATATGGTGCCATCTCTCGTGCTTCTTGAATTGTATGGGAGAGATCACATGTTTTTTCTGGTTCAAGCTCGCCTGTTAATACGAATTCTCCTTTTTTAATATATTCACCTAGTTTGGAGTATGTTTCTGTTTCTTTCATCTCTTTACCTCCATACTACTTCTCTTTGATGACCAGATTCGCTCCAGTCGACTGGTTCTCTTAATTTGGTAAACAAATCTAATCGTCCTAATTCCTTTAAACGATTGTAGATTAACACCCATCCGCAATCCTTTTCATAATTACCAACTTCACATTTTCCACGGACCATTCCACCACAAGGTCCGTTCATAAGAGATTTGGCGCAGGTTGTTATCGGACAAATTCCCCCCGTCTCATTTAATAAACAATCACCGCATCCTCGACATCGCTGATAAAAACGACCAATTCTTTCCGTCATCCCCATAAATTCTGTGTTCGTCGCAATAAACACAGGAATGTTCGGATGTTTTCTTTGAAGCACCTGTGTAATACTTGCAACTCCCAATCCGCAGCTTAATGTCAATATTGCATCTATTTCACCTAATTCAGCATCGATTTTTCGAAGATCTTTCATCATAACCCGATTATCACAGACTTCTTCAGGGACCATAGTAGTAACTACTTCAAATCCCTCTTTCTCAAGTTTTTCTGCCATCTCTTTGGCTCCTTCAGTACCCCCTGTTTGACACATTGCCGCACAACTCCCACATGAAATAAGACCGATTTTATTTACGTTTTTTAATGCACCCAAAACCTCTTCAAAAGGCTTTTTTGTTGTTATTATCGTCATTCGTAACTTCACAAATTTTCTGGTTATTCTAACATTATTTGTATTTTTTAAACTATGTATTGAAATTAATCAAAATATTTCAAGTTTTCAATTATAAAATGTTATATTTTCAAAAAGAAAATATTAAAAACAAAAATTTGAATGAACACAAAGTTGTGTTTTTCTCATTTAAAGAGAATTAGAATCGTTGTTACTCCCATCTAGGGGCATTCTATAATAGAAAACCTTATAATGGTAAAGGGGGTACTTCATTATCTTTCCAATTATCAACAACAGGAAAAGTCCACCATTCCTCGGGGATATTAGAATACACACCATATTTTTCTAACCCCATAGTGAAGGCCTTAACATTTAATTCCGGGGCTTGAATGTGATGTTCTTGAGGATAGAAATATGCGCCAAATCCACCATTTCGAGTTCCGAGATTACGAACCATATGCCAAACTTCTCGTTCACATTCTTCTGGTGTTCCTAGAGTATAGACCGATTGAATATTAATACAACCCCATAACATTATCTTCCCTCGAAATTGATTTAATTCAGGGTAGCCTGTCATCCGAGGACTATCAAGTTCTAACGCATCTAATCCCCAATCAATAAATAAAGGGATTAGTTGATCAATTTTACCACAACAATGTAAATGAACATCGCACCCCAAATCATGAGCATTTTCGATTAATCGTTTATATACTGGCTCATAAAAATCTCTGAATAATTTTGGACTGAAAAATGGTCCGTTTTGTTCACCTAAATCATCATAAATGACGAATCCATGAGGATCAGCACCATATTTAACCCACATATTTTCATAATCTACAAAGATATCAGTAAGGATGTTTAAAAGATGCTTAAGATTATCCTTATTCTTGTAATGATCAATCAAGTATTGGTCAAAGCCACGCATAGAACTTGCATAATAAAAAGGTCCCAGTCCTAAGCTGCACATGAGATATTGGTTTCTTGCTCTTTCTTTACTACGCTGAATAGAAAATGAGTATCGATCTTCTTCATCAAAATTCGGTGTGTACTTTTCAAAATGCTCCTCTAGTTTACTGTAATCTGTCATTGTAGGTCTTCCAGGGTGTCCCATTGTATTGATACCACCAATATTCCATATAGTTCCAAACTCATCAATGTTTTCCCTTGGTAATTTTACCCAATCATTGTATTTAGGATCTTCAGCCCATTCTGGCTTTTCCCATTTCCATAATCCATACCTTATTAAATTCCCATCTACATGGGGGAATAACCCTATTTCATTCTCATAATGCCCTGGTTGCCAATTTTTTGATGGTAAAGCAAATAATGAATACACATCACTACCTCTGCTAAATTTCCATACTGGGACTTTATCTGGGCTTTTGAAATTGAGAGCAGCTCGTACTCGTTCTATTGAGTTAAACGTTTCCACCTTTCAAATCGAATATTCAATTGAATGTAGTAATCTAAATTTTATTAAAACTTTTATTAAATATCAAATTTCAATTTATCATAAAACAATTAGTATGTCGAGAAAATTTCAATGACAAAAATAGAGTTCCCTAAAGATTTTTTGTGGGGTACCGCCACTGCTAGTTATCAAATCGAAGGTGCCTGGAATGAAGATTTCAAAGGTGAAAGCGTTTGGGATATGGTTTCTCATACTCCCGGCAAAATTAGAAATGGTGATACCGGAGATGTTGCCTGTGATCATTACCATCGTTATAAGGAAGATATCCTATTAATGAAGCAACTAAATCTAAATGCCTACCGATTTTCAATATCGTGGCCTCGTATCTTCCCTATGGGAAGAGGAAGTATAAATGAAAAAGGGGTGGAGTTTTATGATAATTTAATTAATGAATTGATAGCAAATAATATTGAACCCGTCGTAACACTTTACCACTGGGATCTTCCTTTAGCTCTTCAAGAGATTGGGAGTTGGAAGAGCCGTGAAGTTGTAGATGCCTATGTTGATTATGCTAAATTTATGTTTAACCATTATGGCGACCGTGTAAAGAAATGGATTACTTTCAATGAACCTGAAATCTTTACTGTAACTTTTTTCGGTGGTGGGGTTTTTACGGGAGAAAGAGATCTTAGAGGAGGTTATATTGCTTCTACAAATGTTAATGTTGCTCATGCAAAAGCCGTGAACGCTTATCGTAATTCAACTTATCCAGATGGAGAAATTGGGATAACTCTAAACCTATCACACGTGTATCCTAGAAAGGAATCAACTTTAAATTCTCAAGCTACTCATTTCATTGATGGGATTACCAATCGATGGTATTTAGATCCCGTTTTAAAAGGTTACTATCCTGAGGATATCCTTAGATTTCTAAATACTAAGTTCAATTTTCCATCAATACCTGAGGAGGATTTAGTGCTCTTAAAAGATAATCCTATTGATTTCTTGGGAATAAATAATTATGCTTGTACATGGGTTGCAGCAGAACAACCAGAAGATCTTACGAGTGTAAGAAAACTAATAAGCACGGAAAGGGTTGAGGGAAGGGAGTATTCAAAATATGGGTGGGAAGTATGCCCTAAAGGTTTCCACGATTTGCTTGTAAGAATTGATAAAGATTATGATCATCCCATTATCTATGTAACAGAAAATGGGTATGCTGGTGAAGATGATAAAATAGTGAATGGCATTGTTCAAGATGATGATCGGTTAAATTATCTTAAAGGTTATTTTAAGGCTGCCCACGATGCTATTACGGAAGGAGTAAAGCTAAAAGGGTATTTTATATGGTCACTACTCGATAATTTTGAATGGTTGGCAGGCTTTTTCATTCGCTTTGGATTAATTCGAGTAAACTTTGAAACACAAGAGAGAATCTGGAAAAAAAGCGCCCAGTGGTATAGAGATGTGATTGCTCAGAATGGATTTAATCTAGATTAAAAACTTTGATTTTGAAGTTACAATAATAAGTTTGAACAATGAATATATATTTACCTTTCTATTCAATTTTCCCAGAAATCTTAGTCATCCTAGCCAACCTAGGCTAGTCAACCTGGGAAATTTAGACATTCTTCATAATCATAGGAAAACACGAAGAGATTAAAAATGGGAAGGATTAGAATAAATATGAGTTTTAAAGAGAAATATAACCCAACTTGGAATTCTTTAAAAAGGCATAGAACTCCAGAATGGCTCGATGATGCTAAATTTGGTATCTACTACCATTGGGGCATTTATTCAGTCCCTGCTTTCGGACCAAAAACGGCCAAAAATGGGACTTGGTACGGTCATGCCATGTATCTCGAGGGAACGCCCCAATATAAACATCATACAAAAACTTACGGTCATCCCTCGAAGTTTGGATACAAGGATTTAATACCTTTATTTACAGCAGAAAAATTTGATCCCGAAGAATGGGCAAAACTCTTTAAACAAGTGGGAGCCAAATTTGCAGGACCAGTATGCATTCACCATGACGGTTTTGCAATGTGGGATAGTAAGGTGACGAAATGGAATGCTGTTCAAATGGGACCCAAAAGAGATACAGTAGGTGAAATGGAAAAAGCCATCAGAAAACAGGGATTGAAATTCATGGTAGCGTTTCATCATGCTGAAAACCACTGGTTTTTCCCTCACTGGAATAAGAATTATGATACATCAAATCCGGAATATTCGGGATTATATGGACCAATCCACGATGATCATTCAAAAATTAACTTACAATGGAGATGGACTCATCAGGCCAAACCAAGTAAGGAATATCTTGATGATTGGAAAGCAAAAATAATTGAGGTTTTAGATAGCTATAAGCCTGATCTCATATGGTTTGACTTTGGATTAGGGAAGCTTCCTGATAAATACAAGAAAGAAATGCTTGCATATTACTTCAATAAAGCTGAAGAGTGGGGAAAGGAAGTTGCCGTAACTTACAAAATACATAATCTACCTCCAAATGTTGGA
>WOR8_10005465_pt1 | contig 12235 bp, 9 predicted proteins | sample DeeMarSeWOR38_10_FD_19890 | JGI IMG/M metagenome (IMG submission 19890) | reverse complement strand
CAATTACATACTGCGTTATGTCCCGCAATAGCACTAATGAACCAAACCGTCTAATAGGATCAGCTATTGGTGTTGCAGTTCCTCGGGATCGAAAACATTATGGATATATCTCTGAACATCATAGCTTTGGTGAAGTTGCTCAAAAAGCAGGTGATTACGCTGAGGATTTAGCTGCCTCTATGCTTGCAACAACTCTTGGTTTAGAGTTTGATCCAGATAAAGCATGGGATGAAAGAAAACAAGAATACAAAATGAGCGGGCGATTTGTTAGAACCCAGAGTGTTGTTCAAACAGCTCAAGGAGATAAAAACGGTTTATGGACCACAGTTCTTGCAGCTGCAGTTTTTATAGAAAAATAGTTTTAGAATTTTTTAATAAAAAGGATTTATAAACATGTTGGTATTAACAATTTACAATTTCTGTAGGAAGTGGTTTTATGATTAAGGAGTTTAACAAATGGTTTGAAGATCTAACGATAAATGACGTACCAAGTGTTGGTGGAAAAAATGCATCACTAGGCGAAATGATAAGAAGCCTTGGTCAAAAGGGAGTAAACGTTCCCGGAGGTTTTGCTGTAACAGCTTATGCATATAAATATACCATTGAAAAGGCAGGAATTGATAAAAAAATTCGTGAAATCTTATCTGATCTAGATACAAACAATCTAAAAAATCTTGCTGAAAGAGGCGAAAAAATCCGCGAATTGATTAAAATAACGCCATTGCCAGCTGAATTAAAAGAAGATATAATTAGACATTACCGTGAGATGGAAAATAAATATGGAAAAAACTGTGATGTAGCAGTGCGAAGCAGTGCAACAGCAGAAGACCTACCTGATGCAAGTTTTGCAGGACAGCAAGAAACTTTTCTTAACGTACGAGGCGAAAAAGAGCTGCTAGAAAAAGTTAGAGAATGTTTTGCTTCACTTTTTACAAATCGGGCGATATCATATCGAGTTGACAAGGGTTTTGATCATTTTTCTGTGTATTTATCTGTGGGTATACAAAAAATGGTAAGATCGGACTTAGCAAGTAGCGGTGTAATATTTAGTATTGATACGGAAAGTGGCTTTAGAGATGCTGTATATATAACAGGAGCATATGGCCTAGGAGAAAATGTTGTACAAGGAGCGGTAAATCCTGATCAATTTTACGTATTCAAACCGACCATGAAAGATGGATTTAAGCCGATACTCGAAAAAAAAGTTGGAACTAAAGAAAAAAGAATGATATATGCTGAAAAAGGAACCATAAACCAAGAAGTTAACAAAGAAGATCGTAGGAAATTTGTAATAGACGATGACGAAATCATAACGCTAGCAAAATGGGCAACAATTATTGAGGAACATTACAAAAAACCAATGGATATAGAATGGGCAAAAGATGGGGAAACAGGTGATTTGTATATTGTTCAAGCCCGTCCAGAAACAGTTCACTCTCAGAAAGATGCTGCTGTTATGCAAACCTTTATATTAGAAGAGAAAGGGGAAATTCTTGTTGAGGGAGAAGCAGTTGGTAGCAAGATTGGCCAAGGATTAGTAAATGTAATACATGATGCAAAAGACATTAGCAAATTTGAAAAAGGGCAAGTTCTAGTAACAGATATGACAGACCCTGATTGGGAGCCGATCATGAAAATTGCTGGTGCAATAGTAACAAATCGTGGTGGTAGAACATGCCATGCGGCAATAATTTCAAGAGAACTTGGTATACCTTGTGTTATTGGAACTGGCAATGGAACTGAAATAATAAAAAGTGGTTCACAAGTAACAATAGACTGCAGCGAAGGAGTCGGACGCATTTATGATGGTTTATTGAAATTCCGTGTTGATGAGATAAAAATTGATCAACTACCTAGGACAAAAACTCAGATTATGATGAATGCTGGTGTACCTGAAAAAGCATTTACTCAAGGGCAAATTCCAAATGATGGAGTGGGGTTGGCTCGTGAGGAATTTATAATCAATTCATATATAGGTATTCATCCACTTGCATTAATTGAATATGAAAAACTTAAAAAAATGGGATTTGAAAATCCAAAGATCGCAGATGTTGTAAAAGAAATAGATAAAAAAACAGCAGGATATGAAAACAAAGTAGAATTTTTCGTAGATTCTCTGGCACGTGGCATCGCAAAAATTGCCGCTGGTTTTTACCCAAACGACGTAATTGTTCGTCTAAGTGATTTTAAAACAAATGAATATGCTAACTTGATTGGAGGATTCATATATGAACCAGAAGAAAATAACCCTATGATAGGATGGAGAGGCGCATCCCGTTACTATGATGAAAAATTCAAGCCGGCCTTTGGACTAGAGTGTAAAGCAATAAAAAAAGCTCGAGATGAAATGGGTCTAACAAACATTAAACCCATGATACCCTTCTGTAGAACACCCGAGGAAGGGAAAAAAGTAATAGATATAATGAATGAGTTTGGATTAAAACAGGGTGAAAACGGTCTTGAGTTCTATGTCATGTGCGAAATCCCATCAAATGTAATAGTTGCAGATCAATTCGCCAAGATTTTTGATGGCTTTAGCATAGGGTCAAATGATTTGACTCAACTAACGCTTGGTCTTGACAGAGATTCGGATCTTGTTTCACATATTTTTGATGAAAGAAATGATGCAGTAAAAAGACTTGTAAAACAGGTAATAGATACAGCACATTCTCATATACCTCGCAGAAAAGTAGGTATCTGTGGACAAGCGCCTTCTGATTTTCCTGAGTTTGCAGAATTCTTAGTGGAATGTGGAATTGATAGTATTTCATTAAATCCAGATACCGTTATTAAAACTAGGTTAAAAATCGCAGAAGCAGAGCAAAGACTTGGCAAAACCGAAATTTTAAACTAAATTCCTTCAAAAGTTTTATCTAACTTAAAACATTCAATAAAAACATGGAAGTTGTTCCATTAATAACAATGAAAGATCGTAAAATCTTAAATTTGCAGGAGAAACTTGACAGAATCAGCCAACAACAAATTTTATATATACATGATCTAGATGGAATTGAAAAAGATAAACCAAATTTATGTACTTTTCAAAGACTGTCTAAAACATGTGAAATCTGGATAGATTCAGGCCCTCGTAATTTAGGTGACATAGTTGATGTTTTTCTCGCAGGTGCAAATGCAATAACTATTAGAAAATACTTATTCCCAAAAATTGAAATTTCAAAAATTCGAGAACTCTCTGAAAACAAAGTTTTTGCAGATATTGATTTTGAGCAAAATGATAATGATGATTTTTTCTACAAAGAGTTTGATGGTTTGATTAATTTTACAATACGAGAAAAATTTGAAAAAAACTGGAAATATATAGATTTAATAAAACATCATGCTAATAAAAACAATGTTGTTTATACTTATGATTCAAATTTAGAAAATGTGAAGTATTGGAAATACTTTGGAATAGCTAACTTTCTTGTAGATTTAGATAACTTTGAGGAGTTTAAAATAAAATGCCTTCTGAAGCAGAAATAATTATTGCATTTATATTCAAACGTAGTGGAAAGGTTGAGCTTAGTTTTTCTGAGATGTATCTAACTTTATCAATGGATTTAAAATGGTTTACGCCTGATAATGCAAAGAAATTTGTAAATAATGCTTTAAAACAACAACTACTGTTTAAAAACGATGAAGTATTACGCCCAGGATTTGAAATAGATAAAATAAGCGTCCCATTTGGATTTAATCCAGCAGTTAAAAATCTTTATAAAGAAGAAAAAAAGCTTACAGAAATTAGTATCTCTGATGGAATAATAGATAAAATATCAAGAAAAAATAAAATAAAAAAAGAAGACATATATGAAAAAATCAAAAAGATTGAGCAGGAAAAAAATATAAATTCTGATATTGCAACATTACTCGTTTTAAAAGAATTTGGTATTAACTTAGAAAAGTTCTATGAAAAAATAGAAATTAATTAGTTTTAAAATAAATAAACCAGAGTATAAGAATTATTGGGGCCCAATGAAGATAAATGCTCTAATTAATAAAATCTGAATCCTCCCCGATATGACCTTTTACTTGCTATGGTATCTGTTTATAGATAAATTTATATATATTATTGACTATATATATTGCTAAAGAACTAAAAGATTAGATGCTGTATTTTAATTATTGCGTGGGGGAATATAAGAAGAGGTGGTATAGCATCTAATCTTATATTTAAGATTCTTAATTATTATGAGAGGAACTTTTGTTTCAATATATTTATTCAGTAAGTTATTATCTATAACCTACATAAGTTACATCAACCTCTAGGATTTTAATATAATTTGAGAAGGATACTAAAAAGCATATTTTATAAAAACATCTTTTTTATTGGTAAGAACGTAATTAAGAAAGACATACTAAAATTTTGTAATAATTATTAAATAACTATAAAAAATTTTAATATTCAGAATTCACAATAGAAAAGTTTATATATATTATTATTCACATATATTTATAATAAAATGGTAATGGTGATAAAATGAAGAATATTAAAACAATACTAATAATTTTTATATTTTTACTAATGGGCCTTGGTTTAACACCTTTAATTAATTCTAATGAAATAATCGAACAAAAACAAATAAGCGGTACGTTAATCACGTCAACGTTAGAAATTGAAGACGCCGAAACAGATTTAATAAGTGAAAAAGAGCTAAATTATTTAAAAGGATATTTATCAGAAATATTTCCAATAGAAAAAAATAGCAGTACAAATTTTGATGATATTATAAATATTATTAAGGATATACTAAATAGAAATCCAACATTTAAAAGAAAGACTTTGGTAATAAGTCAAGGCTGGAGCTATAATATTAATTTCTTTAAAAACACAAAATTACAAATAAAAAATGACTTATTCCATTTCTGGCAGTACATCCAAGCTTCAAAAAGAGGCAAAGAAAGTAAAACTTTTGTTATAAAATCAAACCAGCCGCTTTCTTCAAAAACAATAGAATTATACAGCGGAACACAGATAGGTTTTATGTTTAGACCATTAGGCATTTATTATTTCCAAAAGAACACGTTTCCAATACTATCATCTACTTTATTTATTGGATTTGCAAGCCATGTTTTTATAAGAGCACAAGAGCAAATCCAGATGCCCCTTCTATTCTTCTCAACTTAAAAAATAAAATCCATTTTTTTTAAATTAATTTAACTAAGGTGTTCTATATTATTTTATACGCGTTGTCAAAAATGCCTGTTTTCCTACATATTAGACTTCTCTATTTTTTATTATTTACATTAAGACCTACAGGTCAAAACAAAAAACGACTGTGAGATGTTTAAACTTCATCCCCTTATCTTTAATAGCTGCTTTTTTATCTATAGTTTTGTAATGAATATACCGTATTCCTATAGAAAAAATTATAATAATAACTTATCTATTAAGCCGAAAAGAAGACCTCTGTTATTTGGTGGGAGTTAAAATGACAAAAAAAGAAGCTGAATTAAAGATTGCTGAAGCATTTCAACAAGATGTTGGTTACGGTAGAGCTCGAATTGATCATCAAACCCGCATGGCTCTTGATCTATCAATTGGAGATGTTATTGAAATAGATGGGGAAAAAGTAACTTCTGCAGTGGTTTGGCGTTCACACCCAACCGATGAAGGAAAAGGAATAATCAGAATAGATAATCTTACAAGAAAAAACGCAGGGACAGGATTAGGCGAACGAGTAAAGATAAGACGTGCGGAGGTTAAAGAAGCAAAGGATGTAACCCTTGCTCCTTTGATTTCTAAAGGGCAGCAAATTCAATTTGGCAGTGGAATTGATAGTCTTATTAAAAAAGGTCTTTTAAAAAGACCTCTAACAAAGGGCGATAGTGTTATAATTCCTGGTATTGCTCTATTCGGAAGCTCCCTTCCTTTTGTAATAATAAATACAACCCCTGCAGGAATTGTTTCCATTTCTGAAGAAACATTGGTAAAGGTAAAAGAGGAAGCGGCTCAAGCTGCTGAAGATATAGGCCCTAGAGTCAGCTATGAAGACATCGGCGGCCTTCATGAAGAAATATTAAAAGTCCGAGAGATGATAGAACTTCCCTTAAAACATCCTGAGCTTTTTGATCGACTTGGAATTGACCCGCCAAAAGGAGTTTTATTGCATGGTCCTCCGGGAACAGGTAAAACGTTAATTGCAAAAGCAGTAGCAAATGAATCAGGTGCCAATTTTTATACAATTAATGGCCCAGAAATCATGTCGAAATTTTATGGCCAGAGCGAGGAAAACCTCCGTAAGATTTTCGAGGAAGCAGAAAAAAATGCACCTAGTATAATTTTTATTGATGAGATTGACGCGATTGCCCCAAAACGTAGCGAGGTACATGGCGAGGTGGAACGCCGTGTAGTTTCTCAAATGTTGACACTCATGGATGGTTTAAAGGGACGCGGTAAACTCATTGTAATAGGTGCTACAAATATCCCTGATGTATTGGATCCAGCGCTGCGTCGTCCTGGTCGTTTTGACCGTGAGATTAGGATAGATGCTCCTGATCGTAATGGCCGAAAGGAGATTTTGCAGATTCATACTCGTGGTATGCCCCTAAGTAAGGATGATAATTTGGATGAACTTGCTGATTTTACATTTGGTTATGTTGGTGCAGACTTAGCAGCACTTGCACGTGAATCTGCGATGAATGCATTGAGGCGTTATCTCCCTGAGATTGATCTTGAAAAACCGATACCTGTTGATGTTTTAGAAAAAATGGAAGTAACAATGGCCGATTTCAAGGCTGCACATCGGGGAATCGAGCCTTCTGCAATGAGAGAATTCTTGATTGAGATTCCAAAAGTTTCGTGGAATGACGTCGGTGGTCTTGATGATGCAAAACAACAACTTCAAGAAGCAGTTGAGTGGCCACTTTCAAAACCTGAGGTTTTTAAAAGAATGGGAATTACTCCTCCTAGAGGAGTGTTGTTATATGGCCCCCCAGGAACAGGCAAAACGCTTCTCGCGAAAGCAGTGGCAAGCGAATCGAAAGCAAATTTTATATCAATAAAAGGACCAGAAGTTATGAGCAAATGGGTAGGCGAATCTGAAAAGGCAGTCCGTGAACTTTTTAAAAAGGCAAGGCAAGTTGCTCCAACAATAGTATTTTTGGACGAACTTGATTCTATCGCACCGATGCGTGGTACAGATACTGGAAGCCATGTGACAGATAGTGTCGTCAACCAGCTGTTAACAAGTATAGATGGTCTAGAGAGTATGGAAGGAGTTGTTGTAATTGGTGCTACAAATCGACCGGATATAATTGATCAAGGTCTTCTAAGACCCGGACGATTTGATAGGCTTGTCCTTATCCCTGCTCCAGATGAAAAAGCAAGATTAGAAATTTTAAAAATTCATACTAAGGATATGCCTCTCGATGAGGATGTTGATCTTAGAGATCTATCAAAGCTCTGTGATAACTATTCTGGTGCTGATATAGAGGCATTATGCCGAGAGGCGGCAATGCTTGCGATTCGAAGTGATGAAAAGGCTAAAAAAGTTACGAGATTAGACTTTGACAAAGCAATGGATGTAGTTCGTGCTTCCATTACTGAGAATATAATAAAATTTTACCAAAAAATTGGAGAGACACTTGGAAGTGCTATTGCCAAAAAGGATAAAAGAGAAAAAGATATACAATATATGTAGAATACATTAATTTAAATAAAAAGGAGGGAAAAAAATTGAAGATTACCGAAAATGAGCTGAGAGGAAAAACCGTTATGACCGAGGAAGGTCTTTACCTCGGCATTATGAGAAATTCTACTGTTGACCCAAAAACAGGGGCGCTGGTTGGGATTCTTGTTGAGCCCTCTGATGATGTAGATCCAAGATTATATCATCTTGACAAAGAGGGGCGTTTAGTTTTTCCGTTTGAATCTATTAAATCAGTAAAAGATGTAATCATTATTGGGGGGTAAATCCTCCCTTTTTATTGCTTTTTTAATTTATTCTTTTTTGAGCAAATCTTAATTTGAAATTTATTTTAGGAAATTCATGATCTTGAGTAAAAAGATAGTTTGATAATGTAATAACAAATAAGTGAAATCTATTATAATCATGTTCGCCTTTGGTTTTTACGATATAACTGCTTTTTCTTTGATTCTTCTATTATTGATTCTTTGATAAAGATGATAATATTTGTATGAAACCTTAATTTTGTTAGTTAGTCAATAGAGCCCCCCCCTCATTTCGTGTGGAAAGTACCTTAGAAAGTATGTTATAATTTTTAGAGAATATAAGACGTAAGTATAGCTAGAAACGTATGAAATTTCAATTATTTTAATCCTTCCATTTTTAAAATTATAATTATAAAAAAATTTAAAAAAGAAAATAGGCGAATTAATATTTTCCACTGGAAATAAAGGGGCCTACGTAAGAACAGATTTTCAAGGAGAAAACAAGGAGAAAAATATTACACAAATTTTTAATATAGCATAATGAATTACTAAGGCTCCCAGGAGGTATTATTTTACGGCAAAAAGCACAGTAAATAGCGATATATTTGGGAGGCTTTTAAGTTGCGATGGAATTTTTATAAATCGTGAAGCTATGCGCCCTACTTTTATGCCTGATATACTACCCCACCGTGAAAAAGAAATCAGCAGTCTAGCCGCAATTTTAGTTCCTGCGCTCAGAGAAGAAACTCCAAGTAATGTTTTTATTTACGGCAAGACTGGTACTGGTAAAACCGCTGTTACGAAGTTTGTCGGAAAAGAGTTATTATTAAAAGGTAAGGAAACTGGTAAAAAAGTAAATTTTATTTATATAAATTGTGAGGTTGTAGACACCCAATATCGGCTGCTGCAAAATATAACAAATCATTTTATTGATGAATGGAGCGAACGAATTCCCTTCACAGGTTGGCCCACAGATGAAGTTTACGCAAAGTTGAAGGCTATGATTGAAAAGCAAGGTGGTGTGACCGTAATAATTCTCGATGAAGTTGACAAACTTAAGGGAGATGAGGCGCTTTATAATTTGTCACGCATTAATAGTGATCTTAAAAATTCCAAAGTAAGTATTGTTGGTCTTTCTAATGATTTAAAGTTTACTGAATTTTTAGATCCTCGAGTTAAATCTTCTCTTGGTGAAGAAAATATGATTTTTCCACCTTATGATGCTGGGGAGTTAAAGGATATTTTGAACCAGCGTGTTGAAATTGCTTTGAGAACCGGTTGTGTTGAGGAAGATGTGGTTCCTCTGTGCTCTGCGCTTGCTGCACAAGAGCATGGTGACGCACGGCGTGCATTAGATTTGTTACGTATGAGTGCTGAGCTTGCTGAACGTAGTAAATCACCTCGTATCACCAAAAAGCATGTTCGAATGGCTCAAAGTAAGATTGAAATTGATAGAATTATTGAAGTAGTTCGAACGCTTCCTACACAATCCAAGCTTATCTTATTGGCGATATTATTGCAGGAACAATACAATAAAAAGATGGATACAAAAGGAGCAATTACCACGGGCGAGGTTTATGAGACTTATAAAGAACTCAGCAAGAAAACAAGAACTGATAAACTTACACAAAGACGTATTGCAGATCTTGTTTCAGAGCTTGATATGCTTGGTGTTATCACTGCGAGAGTTATATCAAAAGGAAGATACGGTCGCACTCGTGATATTAAAATGTCTTCTTCTGCAGAAGATATAATGAAAATTTTACGTGAAGATGAAATTTTAAAGGAGTTATCTAATTACAAAATTAAAGGCCAGACAAGGTTGATATGAAACTTAAGAGCCCTTTTAGTTTTAGATTTTTATAAATCTTGTTTAACATTTAATGGGGGAATCGGGCGTTTTAACGGTATATTTGTTTAATAATGTAAATAATATTTGGTTCCCCTCAATTCCAAATATATTTACAATCGAGGAATCGGCAATGGAATAGACCCATCCTTTACCCTAAACTACGGTCCACCAAATTCCCCCATAACACAATGTAACATTACACTAATAAAGTTTTACAATTTTTCAAAAAATATTATTAAAAATGTTTTAAATGAAACGAAGGAAAATATACAAATAACTAGCGATTACAGATTGATGTGGTAAATAAATTATAAAAGAAAGTTGAATAAGAGAATTTTGATAAATGTATGAAATAATTGAATATATAAAAAATATATAAAAAAACGTCTCGTCCAAAGGCTAAAAAAACGAAGACAGATTATTTTTTTAAAAAACTTTCAACACGTTTTTTTCCATATCGTTTCTTTAAATATTCAACATACTTATTCTCATATTCATATTTTAACCCATAAATCATAAAATCATATCAGGACACCACACACTCAGAATACTGCGTTTTTCCTCTAATTCTATTTAAAGTCTATGTGGCAAAATAACAAAATGTAAAAAACAAAAAAAGATTTCTAAATGAAAAAAGCGGAAAATTATTTAAAAGCAAAGAACAGATTTAGAACCAAAAATAGGTAGGCATATACTGGCGAAAATTAGTAAAAAATGATTTTATCCTACATAATGAGACATTTCTTTAGAGTCGTCTTTCTTTGAATTTGTCTTTGCATCTAAAACATCGATTAACAAGATAACGTGTAAAGGCACAATACGGATTTTACCCACCATATCACCATGGTTTTTATTTAGTTCAATTAATAGACCTGTTTCATCAACACCAATGTTAATAAATCCTTTAAAAGTCCCTTCTGTTTCTAGTAATTTATCACGACTGCCAAGTGAAGTAATTTTATAAATAGACCCTTCTGTTAACTCAACTTTTTTATAATCCATATTCATTTAATATCCTTCCTTTGTTTGTCAATTAATTTTTGTAAATGTTCAACGGTTTTTCCATAATTTTCAATTGCAACCTTTAAATGCGCTTCGACAAAGTTCCAAGCTTTTTGAATGTTTCCATAACGCAGACGATACGCTTTTTTATTTTGCTGAGTTCCTTCATCAAATATTTGGACCTCCTCTAAAATATCAAAACCCTTTAGCTTATTTAAATGACGATAAACAGTAGGTTTTGATGTTTTAAGATTAGTTGAAATTTCATCAACATACCATGCTTTATTTGGATGTTTAATAAAAAAATCATTAAAGATCTTATAAGGAATATCCGGATCAGAACCTTTTGATAGATAACCAATTTGCTCAAAAAATTTTTTTGCAACAAGGTCCGGATCTTCTTCTCCAACTAAGGGCGTGTTACTAACAATTTGCATTTCAAATCCCATATAAAACACCTTACAAAGCCCTAAAAGAAAAGTGATTTATAATATTTACTTAACAAAGAAAATTAAGAAAAGTAAATAAGTAATGCCCCGTCTTTAAATTTATAATATCAGAGAACTTGAAGATATTTTTTTACTTCCCAAGGCGAAATCTGCATTCTGTATGCTTCCCATTCTTGTTGTTTTACATGCAAGAAATTTTCAAAAATATGATTACCAAGGGTATCTCTCATAAGGGTGCTTTCTTCCATTAAGTTTAGAGCATGACCAAGGCTTTCTGGTAAGTGGCGGATATCGTATTTTTCCATTTCTTTTTTTGATAGGTTATAGATGTTTTTTTCAACAGGTTCAGGTGGAATAAGTCTTTCTTCAATTCCTTTGATTCCTGCAGAAAGCATTACTGCAAACTGTCGATACGGATTGCCAGTTAAATCAGGGTTTCTAAGCTCACAACGAGCGCTATTTCCTCGGCCTGTTGGAATTCTAACTAAAGCGCTACGATTTCTATTTGCCCATGAAATATAGGTTGGGGCCTCGTAACCTGGAACTAAACGTTTATATGAATTTACTGTTGAATTTAAAATGGCAGTAATTTCTTTTACATATTTTAATAGACCTGCAATAAATTGCCTAGCTAGAGTGCTTAATTGATTATTACCTTTTGGATCATAAAAAGCATTTTCTCCCTTTGATGTAAAAAGCGATAGATGAGTATGCATGCCTGAACCATTCAAACCAAAGATGGGTTTGGGCATAAAACTAGCATGCAAATCATGTTTTCTTGCGATTACCTTTGTAATATATTTTAATGTGATAACACGATCGGCAGTAGTAAGGGCATCTGCATATCGGAAATTAATCTCGTGTTGTCCATCTGATACTTCATGATGAGACGTATATGTTTTAATGCCGAACGCTTCAAGTGCTATGGAAATATCAGCACGAACGCCTTCTGCAAGATCGCGGTGAGACAAGTCAAAGTCCCCAGCAGCATCATTTGGAACAAGTGTGGATTCGTCCCCATCTTTTTTAAATAAGAAAAAT
>WOR8_10005463_pt1 | contig 12235 bp, 10 predicted proteins | sample DeeMarSeWOR38_10_FD_19890 | JGI IMG/M metagenome (IMG submission 19890) | reverse complement strand
CGAAACCATAACCGCTCATGTGCAACCCATGCAAACAGGCATTGCCAGAGACATTATCAATGAATCACATCAGTCCTATTCGGTACTGGTGGTTGGACGCACCGGAGTAAGCAATATTGAAGATATCAGGATGGGAAGTGTTACCTCCAAGCTAGTTGAAACCATCGGCCATCTTCCGCTTGTCGTGGTCGGCGAAGGGTCCGAATCTAAAAAAATTATGATCGCCCTCGACGGTTCCGAAGGATCGATGAAGGCCGTCGAATATGCCGGGGCTTTGCTGGATCCTGCTGATGGCGAAGTCTTGTTTACCCATGTCATCCGACCGTTGAAGATTCGGCAACTGAGTTCAAGGGAAATCTTCAAGCAAAAGCATGAGGAGCAATGGATCGCAACCAATCACAGAAAAATCGTGCCGGTCATCAGTGAAGCCAAGAAGCGCCTGCTGGAGGCGGGCTTCCGGCAGGAACAGATTTCCAATGAGATTCTGACGTATCAGAAAAGCAGGGCAGCGGCCATTGTCAAGGCAGCTGAGGTCGGCGGGTATCACACCATCATGCTCGGCCGGCGGGGTCTTACGTCGGTGGGTGAGTTCAGGATGGGGCGGGTCAGCAGAAAAATCCTGCGTTTTGCGTTTCGGCCTACCCTGTGGATTGTAAATTGAGCCTTGCATCGGTCAGGCGTTGAATTCATGCAGATTGCGAAAAATTTGGTTTCCACCAGCGGTTAATTGAGCCAATGCATACCCTAGAAGAAATGCTTTCCGCCACACTTATTATTTTACCTTTGCTGGCGGCCGCAGCTTGCTATCTGATTCGTGAGAGCCGTCTTCGCTCCCTCGTTGTTATGCTGACCGGGGCGATTCTGATCACGATCGCCCTTTTACTTATACCGCTTACACCGTTCGATTTCTCGCCCCGGCCGTTGTGGGGCTTTAACATCCACATTCTGGTCCAGGCGTTGGATTTTTTACTGCTTCTGCTCATCTTGTACTTCGGGTTCAAACACCGCCATATTGTCATTAAAGCTCTGGCTGTTTTGCAGATCATGGCGCTGCTGTACTTCGAGTTATGGCTGAACCCGGACCAACAGGGGACTCCGGCATTGCACTGCGACCATCTGGCCCTGGTAATGGTGCTGATTATTTCCATTGTGGGTTCGCTTATCTGTTATCAGGCCATACCGTACATGCAAAATCACGAGCAGCACCTCGGATTGAAAAGGTCCCGCCAGCCCCGGTTCTTCTTCGTGATGATGCTCTTTTTGGGTTCCATGAACGGTTTGGTGCTCGCCAATGATATGCTTATTTTATATTTTTTCTTTGAACTGACCACGCTGTGCTCCTACCTTCTGATTGCCCATGACGGCACGACGGAGTCTGTCAAAAATGCCGTGCGGGCGCTCTGGATGAACAGTCTGGGCGGCGGCGCCTTCATTCTGGCGCTGATCGGCATTCATCACGAGACGGGCAGCCTGGCGTTGCAGCAAATTGTATCTTCCGGCAGCATCGGCGCAAGCGCTTTCCTTTTCTCGCTGGCCTTACTCATCTTCGCGGCCCTTACAAAATCCGCGCAATTTCCTTTTCAAAGCTGGCTGCTGGGAGCCATGGTGGCGCCGACACCGGTATCAGCCCTGTTGCACTCCAGCACGATGGTTAAAGTCGGGGTATATTTGGTTTTGAGGTTGTCCCCGCTCATGCGTGCGACCTTTTTAAGCCAAAGCGTTGCCCTGTTCGGGGCTTTTTCCTTTTTGGCTGCGGCCGCGCTGGCCGTCGGCCAGAGCAACGGCAAAAAGGTTCTGGCCTATTCTACCATCAGCAACCTTGGGCTGATTTTCGCCTGCGCCGGATTGAATACGCCTGAGTCCTTGGTCGCCGGCATGCTGCTGCTTGTCTTCCACGCCATCATCAAGGCCCTTCTATTTCTCTGTGTCGGTGCAATCGAGCAGCGTATTGCAAGCCGCGATATCGAAGACATGCGCGGTCTGTACGCCGAAATTCCCCTAACGGCCCTGATGACCGTTATGGGCGTCGTGATGATGATCATGCCGCCTTTCGGCATCCTGCTGAGCAAGTGGATGGCCATGGAAGCTGCCGCCAGTAATCTTTACGCTATCATTATGATCGCCCTGGGCAGCGCCCTGACAGCGATGTACTGGGCTCGCTGGGCCGGAACCCTGATGAGTGACCCCTTTGCCGGCAGATTTAAACCCGAGCGGCAGCCGTTGCTCACCTGGGTCGTTTTAGGTTCCCTGTGTGCAGGCGCAGGCCTGTTGAGTACCGTCGCACCGTGGCTATATGCGCGGCTGATCGTTCCAACTTTGGGCCAGGCCTATCTGACGCCCTATACCATCCGCAACGGCATTTTGGAAAACGCCTATGGCACCTTTGCCGTCTTTCCATTGAGTCTGGTGGCCGCTTTGGGTTTTGTCGTTGCTATTTTAGCCGTTATACGGGCGGCCAGGGCCCGGGTCGTCAAACCATATCTCAGCGGCGTGCAAACCGAACATTCGGGGGAGTTCACCGGTCCCATGAATCAACCGGTAAAAGCAGAGGCCAAAAACTACTATCTCTCTTCCATCTTCGGCGAGATAAAATTGACCGTCTGGATAAACCTCGGTGCCGGTGTGCTGCTCACGCTGATGGTGGGAGGTACCTTATGATCGACACCGCCGTGTTGATTCCGACCGGTCTGGCCGTCGGCCCCTTGCTGGGCGGCCTTGTCAGTGGCCTGGACCGCATATTGACCGCCCGCCTCCAATCCAGAATCGGCCCCCCGCTGTGGCAGCCGTTTTATGACGTGCTAAAACTCTGGTGCAAGGAAAAAACGGTTGTCAACGTCTGGCAGGCCTTTTGCGCCTATTGTTATGTGGCGGCAGCTTCGATCGCTGTGGTCCTTTTTTTTCTGCAATCAGACCTTTTGCTGATATTATTCATCCAGGCCGTGGGAGCGGTCTTTTTGGTGGTGGGTGCCTTGTCTTCCACCTCGCCGTTCAGTCAGGTGGGCGCACATCGCGAGTTGCTTCAAATTCTATCCTACGAGCCACTGCTGATTCTGGTGACCATGGGGGTATATCTTGAAACCGGCAGTTTCAGAATCGCAGGCATCTATAGCTGGCATGAACCCCTGCTACTGAAGCTGCCCTTTCTCTTTATGGTTCTCGGCTATGCCCTGACCATCAAGCTGCGCAAATCGCCCTTTGACCTGTCTACTTCCCATCATGCCCACCAGGAACTGGTTAAAGGATTGCTCACCGATTATTCCGGATCTTTTCTGGCCCTGACCGAGATCGGGCACTGGTATGAAGTGGTGCTTCTGTTGGGCTTCTGTTCGCTGTTCTGGGCCACCAGCTGGATTGGCATGGCGGCTATTGTGGTGTCGACCTATTTTCTCGAAATACTCATCGACAATGTTTCGGCTCGCTTGAACTGGCGCTGGATGCTGGGGTATGTCTGGTCCATGGGGCTGACACTGTCTTTGGTAAATCTCATCTGGTTAACCATCAGTTAAGAGGCGATTGCTTTGATCAAATGGCTCATTGAAAAATCACGCATCCATTCGCCCTGGCTGCTGCATTATGATTGCGGCAGCTGCAATGGATGCGATATCGAGATTTTGGCTTGTCTGACCCCCGTCTATGACATCGAGCGCTTCGGTATCATCAATGTCGGCAACCCGATGCACGCTGATCTGCTGCTGGTCACCGGCACGGCCAATCACCGCAACCGAAAAGTGCTCCGCAACCTCTTCGATCAAATGCCGGCCCCAAAGATTGTGGTAGCGATTGGCGCCTGCGCCCTGTCGGGCGGTATTTTCCGGCAGGCATACAATGTGGTCGGCGGTGTGGATAAGGTGATTCCGGTTGATGTCTACGTGCCGGGCTGCCCGGCTAAGCCCGAGGCCGTCATCGACGGTGTCGTTCTTGGTCTGCAAAAGTTCAGCCAGCAAAGAGGAGCTGAGAACCACCATGCAGCAAGATGTGATCACTGTCAGTTCTGATAGGTTGGTGGGAGAAGTCGCCAGAATAAGGGTCGAAGGCTTCCGGTTCGTGACCATGACCTGTGTGGCGCTGGAAGATGAAATCTTCCATATACACTATCATTTCGACCGGGACTTCATGCTGAAACATTTGCGGCTGGCAACTTCAATGGGCAGCTCTGTTCCAAGTATTTCACCGGTGTATGTTGCCGCTTTTCTGGTCGAAAACGAGATACAGGACCTCTTTGGTATTCGCTTCAAATCCCTGGTGATCGATTACGACCGCACCCTGTATTTGGATGGGGGGGTCATGGTGACCCCATTTTGCAAATACAGCGTCAACGGGCCCGATCGGGATACGCCCGTTGCCCGGCCGACTGTCCCCGGGACATAAAGGCAGTGGAGTAATTTAATGCTGAAGACCATCATACCGTTCGGGCCGCAGCATCCGGTTCTGCTCGAACCGCTGCATTTGAAACTCACGGTTGAAGACGAAATCATCACAGACGCCTTTCCTGCCCTGGGGTTTATCCATCGCGGACTGGAAATGCTCGTGAATACACACGACTTTCACCAGATGATTCAGGTGGTTGAACGTGTCTGCGGTATTTGTTCGATGATGCATGCCATGTGCTACTGCCAGGGCCTTGAGGATATGATGGGCATTGCCGTACCGCCCCGGGCGAAGTTCCTGCGCATTATCTGGTCCGAGTTGCACCGACTGCACAGCCATCTGCTATGGCTGGGACTATTTGCCGACAGCTTCGGCTTCGAGAGCCTGTTTATGCAGTTTTGGAAAATCCGCGAAAAAGTCCTGGATCTCAACGAGGCCACCAGCGGAAACCGAATAATCGTTGCGGTAAACGCTATCGGCGGCGTGCGCGGGGATTTGAGCGTTGAACAGCTCAACTGGATTTTAGCGGAACTTACCTGGGTTGAAAAGGAGATCGCCCGTCTGGAATCCACCCTGCTGTCAGACTACTCGGTTAAAAAGCGAACGGTTGGCAGGGGCGTTCTGACAACGGAAAAAGCCTTTGAGCTCGGTGCGGTCGGTCCGACCGCCCGGGGCAGCGGTTTGGCTCAGGACATGCGCATGCTGGGGTATTCCGGCATTGATCGCCTTGACTTCGAACCGGTGGTGGAAACGGACGGAGACTGCTACGCCCGCAGCAAGGTGCGTTTCCGAGAGCTTCACCAGAGCATCGATCTCATCCGTCAGGCGATTGCCAAAATCCCCGCCGGAGAGATCCGGACCAGGGTCAGGGGAAGACCCGAAGGGGAAATCTGTGCACGGATCGAACAGCCCCGGGGAGAACTTTTTTACTACCTCAAGGCCAACCGTACAAAAAATTTGGAGCGCATGCGGATTCGGACGCCGACCTTTGCCAATATACCCGCCTTGCTCAGCATGCTGCCCGGCATGTGGCTATCGGATGTGCCCGTCGTCGTCCTATCGATTGACCCCTGCATCAGTTGCACGGAGAGGTAAACGGAAGGTTGGCCATGTTTAAAATGACGCCCCAGGTGCTCCAAAATCTCTTCTCGCCAAAAGCCACGCGGCGATACCCCCGGGTGGCAAGAACGCCCTATGAGGGGGTGCGGGGAGCGCTGCGCAACGATATCGAGAATTGCTCATTATGCAGTGTTTGTGCCCTTAAATGCCCCTCGCAGTGCATTACGGTGGATAAAAAAACCGCCACCTGGCGCTATGACCCGTTTGCCTGTGTTTTCTGCGGTATCTGTGTAAATGCGTGCACTGAAAAATGTCTTCACCAGGAACGCGCCTACCACCATCCCGTTACCCGGCGGGAACCGATATTGTTAAAAGGGACGCTCAAAAAAACACCTCATGAAAAAGCGTAACGCCGGTTGTGATCCAACCACCGTTAAGATGGTGGGGATGGACAATTTCCGCACGCTGACTTTTCGGCAGGAATTTTTACGGGTGTGCGTCAGCTTGCGCCGATCATAAACGGTGCCATGGCGCCTCCTCTTGCATTTCGAAATTGTCTCACAACCCGCCTTCCCGATTTCTGAGCTTTTTTCCAGTTTGAAATTTTACGAATAAAATTTTTGTAATTTTTCTAAAACATACCGCCGAATGACACACCTGACCCGGTTGTGATGATTAAGCTATTGAAATCAATATGGATAATTATATAGATCGTTTTGGCACGCCGTATGCTTATGACCTGGGACAGACATCAGCCGATTGGTTGCATCCGTCCGACATAAACAAAGAAAGTGCCACCTTGATGCGGTTGTCAAACAAGAAGACAAGGCGAGACGGTTTTTTTAAATCACCAAACCGCCGCAGCATGCGTCAAACCGGCCTGCTGCGGCTGGAAAAAGGGGGGTTGAGATGAAAGAATTCAAAAAAATTTTGTTCCCGCTTGATCTGTCTGAATCATCGCCAAAAATAGTTCCCTATGTCCAGGCGGTGGCTGAAAAATTTGGTTCAAAAATTCACCTTCTGTTTGTTGCCCGGATTTTTGACTATTTCACCAGTATGTATGTGCCTCAGCCCTCGATCAGCCAGATTGAAAAAGACATTATCGAAGGTGCCGAAAAGCGCTTGTACGAATTTGTTGACGAACACTTGCGCGAATTTAAGGGGATCAAAGCGACGGTGGAGCCCGGGGATGCCACCGGCAGAATATTGCAGTATATTGCAGACCACCACATTGATCTCGTTATCATGGGCACCCATGGCCGCAAGGGTATGGACAAGATCATTTTCGGTTCGGTCGCAGAACGCGTCGTCAAAACGTCTCCGGTACCGGTTATGGTCGTAAACCCCTACAGGCAAAGTTCATGACAAAATCCGGATACGATGATAGACACACTGACAGCGAGGACGCCAGATTATGAGCATTGACAATATGGACAAGATTTTCCGGCCCGAATCCATTGCCGTTGTAGGCGCCAGCGAAAGAAAAGGCAGCGTGGGCGCCGCCTTGATGCACAATCTGATCGAGCGCGGCTTTCCCGGTGAGGTCTACCCCATCAATCCCCGGCACAAAAAGCTGTGGCAACGGCCGGCCTGCCCCTCCATTAAAGATCTCAAAACACCGGTGGATCTGGCGGTTATCGCCACCCCGATTGCATCCGCCCCCCACCTCATCGCAGAGTGTGGGGATGCCGGCGTGGGCGGCGCGGTGATCATATCCGCCGGCGGAAAAGAAATCGGGCCAGAGGGCCGGAAGCTGGAAGCGTCCATTCTCGGGGAGGCCAAACGGTCGGGGGTGAGAATCATCGGTCCCAATTGCATCGGCATTGTCAACAGCCGGGCGAAACTAAACGCCAGCTTTGCCAGCCAGATGCCCCCTTCCGGCAAGATGGCGTTTCTTTCGCAAAGCGGTGCCATCTTTTCGTCGATCCTCGATCTTTCTATCAAAGAGAATATCGGATTCAGTTACTTCGTGAGTCTGGGATCCATGCTGGATATCGATTTTGGGGACATGATCGATTATCTGGGCGGCCAGCCGGAAGTCAGCAGTATCGTCATGTACATTGAAAGCCTGACGCGCTTTCGCAATTTTATGAGCGCGGCCCGGGCGGTATCGCGGGTAAAGCCGATTATCGCCCTGAAAGCCGGGCGCTCGGCGGCCGGAGCCCTTGCCGCCGCGTCCCACACCGGTGCGCTGGCGGGAGAAGATTCTGTCTATGACGCGGCCTTGAAACGTGCCGGTATTCTGAGGGTCAAAACCTTTGAAGAGCTCTTTGACTGCGCCGAGCTGGTGGCCAAGCAGCCGAAACCCCGGGGTGCCGATCTGGCGGTGATCACCAACGCCGGCGGTCCGGGGGTCATGGCCGCCGATACACTGTCGGAATACGGCCATGAGCCCGTCACGCTGAGTGCCCAAACACTGAAGCAATTGGACGAAATTCTACCGCCCTACTGGAGTAAGCGCAATCCCATTGATATGCTGGGGGAAGCCACGCCGGAACTCTATCGGCAGGTCGTCGAAATCTGCTTAAAGGCCGATGAGGTCAACGGCATCCTGATATTGTCGGCGCCCCAGGCCCTGACCGATACGGCCGCCGCCGCCACCGCCCTGGTCAGTGTTATCCGGGACACACCGATCCCGGTGATTACGTCCTGGATCGGCGGGGACGAGATGCAAAAAGGCCGGGATATATTCAACCGGGCCGGCATTCCCACGTTTGATACACCCGAACGCGCCGTACGGGCCTTCATCGATATCTATCGATATGCACGGACCATCGAAATGCTGCAGGAAATTCCCTCCCGCTTTCCCGGGAAGCTGGCATTTGACCGTCCGAAGGCCAAAGATTTGATCCGGGCAGGACTGGATACCGCCAGCCGTCTGTTGACGGAAACCCAGGCCAAGCAGCTGTTATCTGCTTACGGCATTCCGGTGGATCCCGTCGAAGCAGCGGAAAGCCAGCAAGCGGCCGTCCGAGCGGCCGAAACTATGGGGTATCCCGTGGTTTTGAAAATCAATTCCGTGGACATCAGCCATAAATCGGATGCCAAAGGGGTGCGGCTTGATCTGAAAAATGCAGCGGAAGTGCGCAATGCCTTTGATCAAATCATAGAAAATGCCCGGATGTACAACCCCGAAGCGGCTATCGACGGGGTAACGATCCAGCCGATGCGCCAGCGCCCCCACTATGAACTGATCATGGGCGCCAAGCAGGATCGGGATTTTGGGCCGGTCATCCTTTTCGGGATGGGGGGTGTGATGACCGAAGTGTTCAAAGATCGCGCCATCGCCCTGCCGCCGTTGAACCGGTTGCTGGCCCAACGGCTGATGGAGGAAACCAGAGTCAACCGCCTGCTTCGGGGTTACCGTGACATTCCGCCGGCCAACATCGCTTTGCTGGAAGAAATCCTGACCCGCCTGTCCCAGCTGGTAACGGATTTTTCGGAGATTGCCGAACTGGACATCAATCCCCTCTTTGTGGATCATCAGACTGCCTGTGCTGTCGATGCCAGGGTGCTGTTAAAACCACCCGACAAACCGGCCCCCCACCATCTGGTCATCAGTCCTTATCCGGATCAGTTTGAAGCGCACACCCGCACCAGCATGGGCGTCGAAATATTCGTGCGGCCGATCCGCCCTGAAGACGCCCCCCTGCTGGTGGCCCTTTTTGAATCGCTGTCGCCGCGCAGTGTCTACCTGCGATTTTTCACCCCCATGAAACGCCTGCCCCACAGCATGCTGGCCCTGTTCACCCAGATCGACTACGATCGTCATATTGCCCTGGTGGCCCTGTCCGAGTCAGAATCGGAAGAACAAATGCTGGGGGTGGCCCGTATCATTTTTGCCCAAAATCTCAAAGAGGCCGAATTTTCGGTTGTCGTCGGCGACCGCTGGCAGGGCCGGGGAATCGGTGCAGCCCTGCTGCAACGCTGTCTGAAAATTGCCGAAGACCGCGGGCTCGAAAGCGTAACCGGCGTGGTGCTGGCTGAAAATACCCAGATGCTGGCGCTGGGGAAAAAATTGGGATTTAAAGCCACAAAAGTGCCGGACGCCGGTGAATATGAGCTGAGCAAGGAGTTCAGGCGTTCTTGACCGCAACAATCAGAGGCTGAACGATTGGGTACAATATCGCATTATCATCTGATCGGACCATCGGTCATAGATGATGCTACGCCTTAGGGGTAAATCACCCCCCTAAGGCGCACATTTTGTGAATACAATTACTGAGGAAGAGCGATTTTACTTCGACATGTCCAGCTTGTTGAATTTGGCTCCCTTCATGGAAACGTCTACCATGAGCCCTTTGGCATCGAAAACATACGCCACTATGGGCTCATTGTACTGGGCCGTAATCCTGCCGCCGCTTTCGCCGGCACTGATGACGGTCACACCTCCGTCGACACCGGCTTCCCATCCCTTGCTGTTGCGGAATTTTTTCAGAGCCTCGCTGGAATTAAAAGCGATGATGATGTCTTTGGACTGCCCGCCGATCTGCAGGCCGACCGAGCCGGCGCCCATGCTGTAATATTCCACCGTTTTACCGCCGATGCGCATGGCCCCCTGTCCGTATTCAGCCCCTACGATAAAGGCGCCCTTTTTGACATTCGCTAAAATCAACAGGCCTTTGGCCTTGGCGGCGACCGCTTTGCCGTTCTCGACCATTTTGTAAAACCGCGCCATGGCGGCATCGGCACTGGCATCGATTTCCTTGGCGGTTTTGCCGAAAGATGTCCCCGCGAACAAGAGTCCCCCTAAAAGGACGATACAGCCGGCGAAAATTAAAAACTTGATGTGCTTCTCTGTTTTGGTCATTGATTTCATCCTCCTTTTTGTGGTGTATGCATGATGTTGGATCATGCCTAATGATTGATACGAAGTAGAGAATTAATTTCAACAATAATCATCAATTTTCCAATTGCACGTTCTTTAGGATGTCACCTGCATGCCAATCGGTGATGCTGCCTTTAAAAACGTAACCGCAACTCACTTCATAATTTTGAAATTGGTTATTGACAATGGAAGTGAAACTATATTGGATAGTTGCTGGTAACTGCGGTTTTACCGATTTTTGGAATAAGTCAGCAAACAGGATGAAAAAAAGAAAGCGAGCGCAACCTCATCGAACAAATCCGCAGGCACCTTGTCCTGCCCATGAAACGCCTTACCAATTTTTTATGCAAAAGACTCCTCGGCGGCGGTTCAAGTCTGTAGCCGTCTTTCTCAGTTCAATTTGATCAGCCTGACTTTCGATTGATCAACTTCTGCTTTTTATCTCTTTGATCGATGACCAATTTGTAGGCGATGTAGTATTTGTAGATGTTGCTGACGTACTGGACGGTTTCACGACCGATTACCTGGGCGGCGGCAATCTCCACATTGTCAAACCATACGTTGGGATCCAGCCCCATGGCCGCTGCTTTTTTGCGCAGCCGGTTCACCTTGGCGGCTCCTGCGTTGTAAGACGCAAAGGCAAAGAGCATTTTGTTGAGGTCGTCCATGGGTTCATCTTTGTAATAGCGGTTGACAATAAACCGCATGTATTTGGTGCTTTTTAAATAGCGCTTGAGCAGCATATTCCCCAACAGGGTCCCTTTTTTGTGGCCTTTGACGAATTCATTGATCACGGCCTTGAGCTGGGGACTGTTCTTGCGCAAAGCCCGGGCAATCTCACCGCCGGTCCTGACGGAGATTTCGGGATTTACCTGGATCTTATCAAAAATCTGGGTCCAAAATTGCGCTTTGTGGCTGTCCATGACGATCATCGGGATGATACCAACATTCACCAATTCCAGCAGATCTTCATCCTCAAATGTCTCATCAGCCGCAATAAGCTTGATCGGCGGTTTGCCGGTTTTTTTAAACGAACCATTCAGCTCAACCAGGCTAGCATAATAACTGCTGGATTTGCGAACGTGGATCTCCTGGCCCGCAAGATCACCAACTTTCTTTACCGGCGGCGCGGCGGGCCCGGTTACCAGCAGTTCCTTTACCCCGGAAAGTAAGGGATCCCCAAAATCAACATGTTTGAGGCGCTGGGGGGTGATGGTCAGGTTGGCAACGGCCATGTCTCCCAAACCCTTAACCAGACCGGGGATCAGTTCATCGCGCCGGACGGGAATAAAGACCATAGTTACTTTCAAGGTTTTGGTCTTGAGTTTTTGGTTGACAAATTTTTCAAACTCTTTGAGCAGATCATAGGAAATGCCACGCTGCCTGCCGCGATCCAAAAAATAAAAGGTTTTGCTGAAAGCCACCAGCACCCGAATCCGCCGCTTTTCGGCCATCTTGTCGAAGTCGCCGATCCATGGTTTGTTCTCCAGCATGGCGGCCCCTTGGGCCGGCTTCGAATCGGCGGCCTGCGCCATCAACGGCACCGCAACTGTCAGCGCTATGATTGCAACCAGCAGGGCAGAAGACACCCGGCGTCCCGAAACTGCATTCCACTGGTGATGTTGAAATTGAATCATGATTTTTCCTCCAGTTACACCTTTTCCGCACGCCTGCGGCCCCTGACCAACCAAACCACCAGCGGATAGGTCAGCCAGGAAACTTCCCAGAGGATCGGCCCGACAAATGCGATCGGTATGGTAATGATGGCGGTGATCGGCTCGGCCAGAATACGATCCCGCAATCGATAGGCATGGGATTCGGTAACTTCGGGCAGTAACAGACGATGATTTTTGATGGCGTATGACCAGGCCCAGCCGCCGGCAATACCGACCAGGGCCGCCGCAATGCTTTCAAATGCCCGGGTCAGAGAGGACGCTTCCAGATCGATTCCGAGTCGCAAAGAGACCAGAAATATCAGCA
>WOR8_10005458_pt1 | contig 12241 bp, 12 predicted proteins | sample DeeMarSeWOR38_10_FD_19890 | JGI IMG/M metagenome (IMG submission 19890) | reverse complement strand
ATTTCTCAACATCTGTTTGTAATCCAATCTATCAACAAATAACCATAACATCCAACCAGCAAGAAGAGCAATTACAGGGACCATATCATTAATAAAACGACCTGCAACCCCGGCCAACCATATATCAACCAAGAATAATATAATTATAAACAAATATTCTTTCCGTAGTTTATTTTTATAATAAAAATAAAAAAGTAGTATAAGACCGATCCAACCTATCCAATAAAGAGCAGGACCATATGACATTACAGTTTGACTAATACCATAAGTATTAGCCTCTGCGATAGTCATTGAAACTTTATCCCCATAAATACCAGTACCAAATATCAATCTTCTAATTGTTATAAGTGGAGATAAAAAATTAATGGAACTGAACAAATTTTCTCCAAAATAAATAAAAACTAAGCCTGCGGCAGCAATTGAAAATAAAGCAGGCATTGATAATGTCCAAGGTATTTTTTTTACACCTAAAAAATAATATAATACACCAAAAACAGTAACTAAAATACAAATGTACAGGGGAATACTTGCTTTAAATCCACCAGAATAAAAAGCAACAACTGGGAAAGAAATAAGATAGCCGGTAAATAAAATAACTGAATTTGTTCTAAAAATTTTAAATTCAATCTTGTTAGTGAAAATATCAATAATCATCTGAACAATTGCATATATTCCGATTACAACATATAGAAATTGAGCTTCAGTCCAAACTAATGATAAACCAGCAAGAAATACACCACCTAATAAAGCATATAACAATGATTTTGTTGAGTTTTTCTCTCTAATACCTTTTATTAAAAATAAAAATGTTAAAAAGAATAATAAAAGATTTAAAGAGTCATGATCAAAAAGACTATATGCAGATCCATGTCCTGAGCTCAGATGAGCAGGTATTATTGCAATAAGCATTGCTGCAATAATTCCTACTTTTTTGTTAAAAAGTTCTTTTCCTATAAAATAAATAACAAATACAATAAGTGCTCCAAAAAGAGCAGGGATAAACTGCATTGAGTAACCAATTGCATCGATTTCATTCATAAATGGTGCTAGAAATCTACTAAAACCCAAAGCCATCATATTCAATAACGGAGCTCTTCCACCTCCGCTTCCAAGAGGATAATTAAGCAAAGGATCACGATCATAATAATATGGATATTTACCAGTATTATAGGTTCCCTCAACTAGCCTCAAGTTATAATACGGATCTGGCCCTGATAGGTAGAACTTTTCAAAACCTTCACCTTCAGGATTAATTGCAACCCCACTAGTGACATTGTAGTAAGTATTAAAATATATTACCAATAAAAATATTCCAATCAAGGTAATTGGTATCCACCAGTTTTTCCTTATTCTAAATGGTTTTTTTTCAAATATTTGTTTTGCAGGTTGTGAAATACGTTGTGATTCGTCTATACCAGTTAATTCTCTTCTTTGTGCCCTTTTTCTCATTAATCTTCACCTGTTAAATTATCAAACCGTAAATTAATAGTGTTATTTATAATTATCTTATATTAATTTATTAAAAAAAGAAGTTAAACAAGTTGCAACCTTTACTTTGCTGTAATCACTTAATATAGTATCTGTAGATATTATTTCGTCACAACCTGCTGAATTTAATTTTTTCACAGCATCACCAGCAAAAAGACCGTGTGTACATGCAACTAATACTTTTTTTGCACCATGTTTTTTAAGTTCTTGTATCGAGATAGCCATTGTACCACCTGTTGAAATGATATCATCAATTATTGCAACATTTTTATTTTGTGCATCTAACTTTTTCGGTTTTATCTCTACAGTTGTACCATCTATTCTTGTTTTTTCCATATAATCAAAATCACATTCAATTATCTTGGAGACCATTTTAGCTCTTTCAAGAGCTCCCTTATCTGGAGCCAGAATTAAATCAATGTTTTTTTCTTTTAAATATTTAGCAAGTTCTGGTACTGCAGTACAACTAAAAGCATTAGTTGAAAAAAAATCAAGAATATGCTCTTTATGAGGATCGACGGTAATTACTCGGTCGGCGTTTAAGCTTATGAGATTAGCTAAGGCCTTTGCACTTATTGGTTCTCCATTTTGAAATTTTTTATCTTGTCTTGAGTAACCAAAATATGGTATAACAACTGAAATTTCTTTTGCATTTGCTTCTTCGGCTGCATTTTGTAACAAAAAAAGTTCAATAATGTTATAATCTGGATAAGTAGTTTGAATAATTATTACATGATCTGTTGATATATCATCAATAATACGTATATATAATTCATCATCTGGAAAACGCTTTGATATAGTATTTGCTATAGGTATTTTTAGATTTTTTGATAAATCTTCTGCAATTGTTTTAGATGCTGTTCCGCCAATAATATACATTTTTTTAGCAAACTTGAAATTACATATGAGTTTTTAGCGATTTCGTAAATTTTGTAAGAAAGTTTTTAAAATGGTGGAATTATTTAGTTATTAGCGGATGTGGGTGTAATGCGTTTAATAAAATTAATAACCATAATATTAACTGCATCAGTTTTTTCTTCATTTTTTATTATAAAATCAGCTAATGCAGAAGAACCAATAAACAATCTTGTTGATGCAACTTTTAATATTGAACTGACAAGTGCAACTAATTTTACTATAAATATAGAAATTAAGGTAAATAAATTAACCTTATCTGGTAATGGAATAACATATACAGGTGAAGAAATTGAGTTAATAGCAAACACTGATCAATTAGAATTACTTGGTGCTATAGAATACGAACTTCAAATATTGACAAAAAATACTTTAACGCAGAGTTTCGAGAAAAACAATTTAAAATCTTTACGAGCACTTCCAAGCTATGAAAATAGTAAATTTTATAACAATTTTAGTGTAGATTTAACACCTTCTTATTTTAATATTGATGAATCAGTTGATATTTACAGTCTAGTAAACGGTCTTTTAGATATGAGTGCTTTTGTTAACTACTCATTTAATCTTAAAGCAGAACCAGGTTGGAATAATAATTACATATTTAATCTTGGAGACTCTTTTTCTTTTGTTAGAACAACTGGAGCTGTATCTGGAAAAAATATAGGTTGGGAGATAACAAACTCAGATGGTAATAGGCCAAGCGTAAATGCTGAAATTCAATTAAAAAAAGCAAATCCTACTACTTCCAAATTAACTTCTGAAGACATCTTTTTAGAATTTGTATTGAACACTAAAGATTCAACAACAACCATTTTGAATAGTAATATTTTACTTAGAAACATTGACATTAGAGGTTATAATATCATACCTGATTTTGTTTCTAATCTGAATTTTATACCTGCTGATGGAATTCGATTGTTTATTGATAATGACTTGTTATCTTGGGATTTAACTTATGATAAGACTGTTAAGTCGTTACAACAAAAAATTAAATCAGCTATAGAAGAATCGTTTTTAAATCAAACTCTTGATTTAATTTTTATTTGGGATAATGAAACAACAACTGATTGCAAAGAACCATATGATATTTTAAAAATGGATAATAAACCAAATATAAAAGCGATATTAACGGATAACAGTATAAATTTAAAAATTTTTAACATCTCAAGTAGAACACTTTTTGGGTTGATTAATTCAGGTGCTGATGCAAGTATTTCAAATGAGGATATCAACTTTGGTGATAATTTAAATGAAATAGGTTATGATTATAACGTGACTTTGAACCTTCCAAATAATATATCTTTAGATAATAAAAACAGTTATACCTGGAATTTTAGTTCTCCAATTTCTGGTAAATTTAAATCAGATATTTCTGCTAAATATAATCAAGAAGATAAAAATAGCATTATTGAAATTGACATTAAATCTTCTGATCTTAATTTATTTAGCTTTATAACAGCAAAAACGGAACTAACATTTGGGCTAGATTTAAATGCAAATACAAATTATTATGTTACAAGTTTACCTAAAGAATTTGTTCTTCCAAACAAAATATCTTTAAATTATTTAAATTCAGATGCATTTAGATTATGTATAGAAGAAAATGTTTTTGATGAAAATAGTGTAAATAATTTTCTAAATAATGAAAAAAACAATTATGAAGCATTATTTAAAAGATTATTACCTGGATTAGAAATTAATTCTAATATAAAAAGGGATGTTTTTGATAAATCTCTTGCATGGGATAAAGATATTTCTTTAATGGATGCAGAGAATCCAATTAAAACATCTTTGTATAGTCATTGCTCTTATACAAATGCTTTTGATTTTTCTATTATTCCACCTAATTTTGATATTCCGACAAAAATTTTTAATTTCACAGGAGTACCAAACGAGAATATAACTTATAAAATCATATTTCCAAATGGTATATCTATAGATGTTGAAGATCCATTAAATAAATCTGTAAAAGGTGAGCTAAGCAATGGAAGGCAATATTTTGAAATTTCTTTTAGCAGTTTGGAATCTGATCAAACGTGTGTTGTTTTATGTAAGTTAAGACCATCTGCGCTATTTATAATCGGGGTTTTAACACCTTGCATAGTTGGTTTAGTTATAACAATTATTTTGATTGTTTTAATACTGATTATAAGAAAGAAAAAGAAACAAAAAGGAATTGCCCCAAAAGTTAAGGAAGAGGATATATCTGGCTATGAAGGGGAAGATTATTATATCCCCCCTCCACCTAATTCTAAAAAATAAAAAAATTTCTACAAAACATTTATTTTTCTTTAATAATACTGGGAATTAATCTAAGCAATGTGGGAGTTTTTTTCAATAAAGGTGTAACTAGTTTTGAAGGATAATCAATATCACCATACTGTGATATTATATCGATGATTTTTGGATTTTGGAATTTTTTTATGTATTTATCCATTTGATTGTCTGTTAAATTTTTAAAGATTTTCCTAAATCTCATGCCCAGGAATAATTCCATGCCTATGTCTGCATACCATAGTTTATGATATTTTTTAAGAAATTGTGAAGAAAAATTTTTTTTCTGTAAGGCTTCTAGTGCTACTTTTGCACAATGATTTGCAGAAACTAATCCTGTGTATATCCCTCCACCTGATGTTGGTTTAACTTGTGCTGCTGCATCACCTACAACAAGTACATTTGATGCATATGTTTTTTTTAAAAATCCCAGTGGTATTACTCCACCAATGTATTTAATTATCTTAATATTTTTTAAAAATCGTTTTGTGTTTTTGTTTTTTAAAAAATTTTGAAAATAAAACTTTGGAGATATATTTTGATTTGTGCATAAACCTACTCTTGCATTTGTTCCTTTATTATTTGTAGGAATTATCCAAGCAAAAAAACCTGGTACGATTTTTTCTCCAACAAAAATTTCTACAAATTCTGGATTTAGAGTTGTATTTGTTATTTCAGCACCTATTCCTCTTAAAAATTCCTTTGGTTCAGGTAGAATAAATCTATCTCTAATTTTTGAATAAGGACCATCTGCGCCTATTACTAATTTGGTTTTAACCTCAAGTTTCTTTGAGGTTGTAATTTCTATGTATTCTCCTATTTTTTGAGCTGATAAAACATTGCTTTCCAAAAAAACCTGAACACCTTTTTCTTTTGATTTTTTTATTATTTCATTGTCAAATTTTTTTCTATCTATTGCATATGCATGAACCCGATTTCCGCCTATTGTTAAAATATCACCAGAAGGTGAATGGATATTGGCTCCCTTTAGAGTATTTTGAATAACTTTTTCTTTTTGTATATCAAGAAAATCAAAAACTCTGGGGCTTACCAATCCTGCACAATTAACTGGTGTTCCTATTTGTCTGTTTTTTTCAAATATTATTACTTTATTATTTTTTTCTGCTATTTTTCCAGCAACATAACCGCCGATTGGGCCTGCACCTACTACTACCGTATCATATTCAAGCATGATTTAATAGAGGTATAATTCATAAGATTTATAATAGAATCGAAGATACTGGTGGCAGGGACATAACAATGTATGCTAGTAGTTTTATAATATTACAAGGAGTTATCAGTACTGTATTTCTTTTTTCAAGAAATAAAGGTAAAAAAGATAAAGAATTAGAAAAAATAGAATCCTATAAAAATGAGCTTTTATGCAGGTTTGTATTAGATGGAGCAGGTAAAAAAATAGGAGAAAGTGTTGCAATAGATAATGATATTCTTATTGTGAAATCTGGAATAAAATATCTTGGAGTACCGCTTACACATGTTGAGGAAGCAGGAAAAACTCTTCTTATTAAAGGACTTATTGAGCAAGATAAAGCTGAACAAATGGGAGAAAAATGGCGGCGTGTATCTTTCAAAGATTTAAGTTGTAAAGAGGAAGATAAAGATGGAGTTTGAATATAAAATGGTGATCGTTACCAGAGAAGATCTTAAGCTTTCTCCAGGAAAATTAGCTGCTCAGGTTGCTCATGCTGCTGTTGCTTGTGCTTTAGAAACTAAAAAACTCAACTCTAAATGGTTTACTAAATGGCAACATGAAGGCGCAAAAAAAGCTGTTGTAAAAGTTGAAAGTGAAAAAGATTTTTATCCTCTTAAAGAAAAAGCAAAAAAACTTGATATATTTGCCTTTATTGTTGAAGATGCTGGTTATACTGAAATTCCTGCTGGAACAAAAACAGTTTTAGGAATAGGTCCTGCACCAGATAATATTATAGATCAAATAACTGGGAATTTGTCTCTGCTTTAAAATTTTATGAAGGTGAGAAAAATGGCTAAAAAAAAAGGAAAAAGGAAACAAAAGAGATATATTACCCGAGGCATGAATATAGAATTACTTGATAAAAAAATAAAAAAGAAAAGCAAAAGGCGCGTTAGGAAACCTAAAATGCCAGCTCGTATTAAAAGTACGCCGCGGTCAAGGCAGAAATAACTAATTAAATTACAAGATAGTTTGTTTCATCATCTTTCTTTTTAAAATTTATTGTAAATTTTAATTTTATTAATAATCTATAAAAATTTCTATAACATTATTTACAAATACTGATAAAATATAGTGCCGAGTATGCTCGTTTTTAAGAACCATGAAAAAAGAGATAAAAAATAATACCTAATCCCAAATTAATTCTTTTTCTTCCCATAAAATTCTCTCTAAAAATTAATCAAAGAACAATAATAAAATCTTTTAAAGGACCCACCCTGCTTCAATAATTATTCAAAACTTTATTAGAACATAAAAGATTCGTTTTCTTAAAAATGAAGCAGCAAATTAGATTATTAGGTGTTGATGATTCTCCGTTTTCTTTTAATGAAAAATATTCAACTGTAATTGGTGTTGTTATGCGTGGAGGAGAATATCTTGAATGTGTATTAAGTAGACAAATTTCAATAGATGGAGATGATGCAACATTTATCTGTATGGATATGATAAAAAATACAAAACATAGAAAACAATTAAAAGCCTTGCTACTAGATGGGGTTACGTTTGGCGGATTTAATGTAGTTGATATACAAGAAGTGTACACATCCACTGATTTACCGGTAATTACGGTAACTAGGGATAAACCTGATTTTCATAAAATAGAAAAAGCATTAAAAAATAATTTTGCGGATTGGAAAAATCGTTTTAATCTTATGAAAAAAGGGCGACTATATGTTGTTAAGACGAGGTATAATCCTATTTACATAAAATGTGCAGGAATAAGTATTGAAGATGCAAAAGAAATAATAAAGCTTTCAACAATACGAGGTGTTATTCCCGAGCCAGTACGTGTTGCACATCTTATTGCTTCGGGTATTACAAGAGGAGAATCATATGGAAAAGCCTAAAGCTTTAGTTGATGAAACAAAATGCTTAGCATGCGGTGGTTGTATATCCGTATGTCCACAAGACGCGCTTTTAATGTATGGAGGCAGAGCTTATGTTATTGCTCGAAAATGCATAAGTTGCGCTATTTGTATTAAAATTTGTCCTGTTGGAGCAATTTGTGAGGAGGGGCATTGAAAATGGAATATGATGCTGTTGTTGTTGGAAGTGGACCAGCAGGAAGTATTACAGCACGTTTTGCATCAGAGCTTGGTGCAAAAGTTCTAATTGTTGAAAGACGCGCTGAAGTCGGTGTACCTGTTTTATGTGGAGAAGGAGTTAGTCAAAAAATCGATAAATGGAATATCCTGGAAGGTAGCAGATGGATTGCAAATAAGGTAGATGGTGCTAGAATTTTTTCTCCAGATAAAACTATGGTTAAAATAGCAGCAGATATGGCTGGAAATGAAACAGGATATGTTGTATATAGGGACATTTTTGATCAGGAGTTGGCCCGATCTGCAGTTAAAGCTGGTGCGAAATTGATGCTTAAAACAGAAGCTAAAGAGTTAATAATAGAAAAAGGAAAAATGGCTGGTATAAAAGTTAAACAACTTAATGACACCTTTGAAATTAAAGCAGATATTGTTGTTGGTGCTGACGGAGTGGAATCTAAAATTGGAAAATGGGCAGGTATTAATACAACATTAAAACCATATGATATTGAAACTTGTGCCCAATATACATTGACAAATGTTGATTGTAATAATAATTATTGTGATTTTTATCTTGGAAACAAAATTGCACCTGGTGGTTATGTTTGGGTATTTCCAAAAAGAAAAGATGAGGCTAATGTCGGCATAGGAATTTTAGGAAGTCTAAGTGAAAAAGGCATGGCATTGAAGTTGCTTGATAAGTTTATAGCAGACCATCCTGAACTTAAAAAAGGCGAGCCAGTTCGTCTGATTGCAGGTGCAGCTCCTGTTGCTGAACCGGTTCAAACAGTAAAAGATAATCTTATCTTAGTAGGAGATGCAGCCCGTCATGTTGATCCAATAACAGGTGGAGGGTTAACAACTTCTTTGGAAGGAGGAAAAATTGCTGGTCATACAATCGGAAATGCAGTGAAAAAACAGAGATTTGATAAAGAAACATTATCAACTTATGAAACCAGTTGGAAAAAAGCTTTTGGAAAAAAATTACACAGAAATTATGTTGTTAAAGAAATAATGCTTGATTTTGATGATAAAACTCTGAACATGCTAGCTGATTCTGTTAAAGATTATAATTTCCAGGAATTCAGTACGCTTAGCCTTGTTAAAGCATTGGTATTTAAACATCCTACTTTATTGAAAAAATTAGCACCTTTAATTAAACTTGTATAAAATAGAAGGAGTATTTATGAAATGGGGATTAGCCTGTAAACCAAAGGTTAGAAAAGCTTCAACTGTGGCGAAAGAGGTTTATAAATTTTTAAATAAAGACGGTGAAGTTTTTGTTGAAGAAAGTTTTGCACAAGAACTTGGCATAAAAGGTTATTTACTTGATGAAATAAACAAAAAGGCAGATATGGTTGTAACAGTTGGGGGAGATGGAACCATCCTTCGTGCTTTACAATCTGTTGAAAAACCGATTTTTGCAATAAACTCTGGAGGCATGGGTTTTTTATCAGAAGTTGAATCAAAACATGCAATTGAAGGATTGAAAAGAATTCTAGATAGAAATTATAATGTTGAAGAAAGAGCAAAACTAAAAGTGATGTTTGATGATAAAAGGCTACCTGATGCTGCAAATGAAGTAACTGTTCAGACTGCTAAAATTGCAAAGATTTTGTATCTCCAAATATTTGTTGAAAATGAACTTCTTGAAATGTTTGGTGCTGATGGTATAATAGTTGCTACACCTACAGGTTCAACAAGTTATGCATTAAGTGTTGGTGGGCCGATAATGGACCCATCTGTTAATGCCGTGGTGGTAGCGCCACTTGCACCATTTAAACTATCTGCACGTCCCTGGATTATACCTCTTGATAAAAAAATAGAAATAAAATTAATGCCTAAAAGCAAAGAAACAAGACTAGTAATAGATGGATACCATACAGAAGATGTAACTCCTAAAAATAAAATTGTTGTAACAGGTTCTGAGAAAAAGGCAAGGTTTGTTAGATTTGGTGAGTCGTTTTATCAAATGGTTAGATCAAAGCTGGTGCGATAAAAATTATGAGCTTTTTCAAACGAAAGAAAAAAGAAAAGCCACATTTGAGCCAAAAAACATGGAAAATCACTAGTAAATGCTTAAATTTAATTTTAGAAGCATCAAAATCAAATTATCCGAGAGAATTTGGCGGTCTTCTTCGGGTTGATAAAAATTCAAATGATACAATATCAGAGGTAGTGCTTTTACCTGGAACTATTTCAGGTGATTCTCATGCTATCTTCCAATTACATATGTTACCTATTGATTTCAGTATAATTGGAACTGTACATAGTCATCCATCGCCAGTACCGCGTCCATCTGATGCTGATTTACATTTGTTTGAAAAATTTGGTAGAGTTCATATCATAGTTGCAAATCCATTTGATGAATTCTCTTGGAAGGCATATGATTATATGGGCAATGAACTAGAATTAATTATTATTTAAAAGTGGTTTGAATAAAAAAAATTATTGCTGAAAAGATACTATTTTATATTAAAAACTTACTATCTTAAAGCGGAGAGAGATGGTAGATTACTCAATAGATATTGTAATATTTGCACCATTAGCACCTATATTGGGTGTTTTATTATTTTGGTTTATCCAATTGCTTTTTATTCAAAGCGAAAAATATCTTTTAGAAAAAATTCGACCTAAACATGAACCACTATGCAGATTTACAAACTTTCTAGGAATATTATTTCAAACAATTTGTCACGCACTTGGTTACACTGTTACAAAAAGCGGGATATCAGATTTTTTCATAAGCGTAGACTATGGTAGAGTTTCACCAAAAAAAGAAAGAACAGGAATATTTCAATGGATAGCAAATGCTTTTCTTTTTATTGGTCCTTTCTTTATACCTGCTTTTTTATTACTTATTTCCTTAATTTTTTTAAAAGTAGAAGGTTTTGAATTAGTTATACCTTCACACATAATCGGGACAGAGTATAGCTTTGGGGGACAAATAACAATTTTTGGTACAAGTCTTTATAATTTTTCAGAGAAATTCTTTGGATTCTTAAGTAATATTGATTTGTTACATCCAGGGCATTTTGGCTTCTTGCTTCTGCTAATTTTTTTAGGAATGGGAATAAGACCAAGCTATATAGGTGAAAAAAAACATGAAAAAATAGACATGTTATATGATCTAAAAAACATCTGGTTATTAATTTCTTTTAAACCATTGTATATAATTATATTATTTATAATAGCTTATCTTTTTTTCCATTTAACAATTCTAATTACTCAATTTTGGTATGTTTGGTTATTTTCAATATTTGGCTGGTTATCAATTATTTCAATTACAGCAATTATTATTTCTGATATTCTAATAATTCTAATAAAAACCACAGATGAAATACCTGGTAAATCAAGGTTTTTACCATATATAACCGCACCTTCTTCTTATATATTTATGCGTATTTTCTTTTTTTATTTCCCATCAGATTTTACAAATATTATATCATTACTTATTATGATACTCTCAACAATAATAGTTACTTATTTATTATTAAAATATAAAACCAAAAAATTTAATACCAAGACTGACATGAAACCTTTGAGGGGAAAAGATGCCAAAGAAAAAAAAGGAAAAAGAAGAATTTCTAAAAAACGAACTGATTGAAAAGAGTTTATCACCTCATCCACTTTCATTCATGAAACTACAGTCGTTATGCCTATTTTTAATAATATGGGGAGTAATTATAGGATGGTTAGTAAATTTTTCAGAATACAAAACACTATTTATTGGAAATGAGTGGTTTATTCTACTTGCATGGGGTCTTGTATTACTACTTATTGGTGTTATTTCTTCCCTAATTTTAATTAGATGGACTATTTTCTTTCTTTACCTTGCTGTTTTTGTAGGTGCAATAGCATTAATGCTTTGGCAGAATTGGCTAAATAAAGATGCTGCACCAGTGTTTATTCCGTTTTTTTCAGTTGCAGTTTCTATTATAGGTTTTTTAATAGTTGAAGTCTATAGAAGATCTCATCAATATATAATTACAAATTTACGAATTATTCTTTTGAGCGGTTTTATAACCAAAACAGAGTTAAGTATTAGATATGATAAAATAACCGTGTTCGGAAAACAAAGTATTTTAGGACAGATTTTCAACTTTGGTACAATTATTCCAATAACTGCATCTGGATTGGGGTTAGGTAGTGATCAAACCTTAGCAGCTGGAGGATTGATGCTTGGTGGAAAAAGAGCAAAGTTATTAGGTCTTGCTGGCGGTGGAAAAGAAGTGCAAACCCCTAGAAGTAGAAGTTCTTTTGAATTACATGGAGTACATCCTTATAGAGAAATAAAAAATTTAATAGAAAA